>Ga0228710_1001099_pt1 | contig 39207 bp, 23 predicted proteins | sample MedpolnodulmetaG_FD_177995 | JGI IMG/M metagenome (GOLD analysis project Ga0228710, IMG submission 177995) | Root nodule microbial communities from Medicago polymorpha collected in Santa Monica, California, United States - pink nodules | ecosystem: Host-associated > Plants > Roots > Nodule...
AGTTTGCCACCTTGTTTTTATTTCATATTTGACCCCATTTATTCTTAAAATCAGGTTTTGAAATTTACTCACAAAAACAAAATTTACAATATATTTACAAAACTGCCACCTTATTTATATTTCACACATTTTTTTTAATAAAATAGGTATAATATACATAATTCTTATGTCAATTTTGCACTAGTGGCAACTCGCCTCCCAAGTAGAGTAGCTCGCCGTGGCGAGCAGAGTATCCTCTCTGTCACCACGTTGCTCGCCATGGCGAGTGTTCCTGCTCGCCGTGGCGGGCAAAACATGCCTCCTGTGACACAATGCTCGCCGTAGCGAGTAGCTTTGCTCGCCGTGGCGGGCAAACATGGCTCTCTGTGACCATATTGCTCGCCTCGCGAACAAGCTTACTCGCCGTGGCGAGTACTGACAGTTGGCTGTCACGAAAAACTCATTTCTTCATCCCAAAATCCCAATTTTGAACCCCTCAATCCCAAATTGATTTCCAGAATTTACCCAAACATTTTCAGACACAAAAAGAGCTTCAAAACCATATGAAATTTGAGCCAAAACATCTTTCAAGTCAAAAACCCCATTTGACCCATTTTTGTAAACCTCACAAGAACACTCCAATTTCTTAATAATTCTCAATGATTATGATCACCCAAGGTTCAAATCATCAATGATAACATCTCACAACAACAACAGCAACAGTTCACATGATTTCACAAGATCCATCAACAACAACAACAACAACACCCATTTTTAATGAAAAATGCAAAGTATAATCATGAGCATATTTTGAGCATGTAATTTCATCATTAACAAATCACTTAACATCAATTTCACATACTCAAACATCACATCAAAACCTAAGCACGAATTTCATCAATTAAACTCAAGATAATCACTTAAACAAATAATCATTTATGCAAAGAATTGGGGAAGAAACTACAACTATTGATTATCATTGAAAACTAACCCCCTTACCTCAATTAGCAACCAACACTTGCAAAAGCTTCACTTTAGCTCCCAAGTTTCCCTTCAATTCTTCCTCTCTACCCTTTCTTCCTCTAGCCTCTTCTCTATCTTTCTCTCACAATGCAAAAGATTATTATTCCACCCTAGATTCCAAATTGTAAAGCTTATATAGTGTTCCTCTTTGGGCCTAACCCAATCAATTGGTCTAATGGGCTTACACTCTTAATAAACTAACCCCTAAGTTTTCTATTCCCAACGGTGAATGTTATTGATTAATTACCAGTCTAACTTAATTACCGCTACCGAATAGTAACTTAGTAAAATAATAATGTTCTCCCTAGAAACACTTAAGAAAATAAACCCCACCGTAAAATTACTATTTTACCCCCGTTCTCAAAATTACTAAAATACCCCTGAGTCTACAATGACCATATTACCCCTCTACACCGAATCCACTAATCTAACCCAGAATACACATAGAGACACTTAATCACATATAAGCACATATAACACACATAATTAAATAATAAAATAAATATAGCGAAAAACGGGCTGTTACAGAATGTAGCACCCCGTTTTCCCAAACAATGTAAATAATACAACTAATCAGAGTATTCAACGTAAAACGAGATATCACACTACATTTCAAGTAATAAATAGAGTAAAATTGCTATTTATCAAGCAACCTGGTCAAAAATTCATTTAACATCGCAGCGGAAAATTTAGTTCAAAATCAACAACTTTGTTCAACAATCTTTGGCACTACGGCCTCAACATAAACAACTTAAAAGAAAATCTTATTCCAAAAAGGTTCAACAACATAGTTCATAAAGCAATACGTAACAAAGGAAAACAAAGCAAAATCCTCATCCCGTTACGTATCAGAGCGACCCTAAGACGACGCGCAAGAGATTCAACTCACATCAGCAGCTAATCATGGTTATCTGCACGTTACCAACATAGGGGCAACATTCAAACAGAAGGGGTGAGATTTCACATTCAATAATAGTAAGCATATAATTCATCAACGGAACTTAACAACCTAAACAACGATAGTCAACAACAATACTAGTTCACATATACTTATCATCAACAATGTTTCACATATGCTTCATTTATTTTCACTTAGCATTTAAATCATCAACAACAATTCAACAACGATGACGACGACTCAACATTAACGACAATGCAACGTCACAACAACAACTTGACTATGCAATATGCATGTGGTACCAATCAACGCTGGAGCAACAAACTCCTAAAAACTGGAGCAAATAACTCCTACAAGTCAACGCTGGAGCAAATAACTCCTAAAAGCAACGCGGTATGAATGATTAACATTCAACAGGGCATGAGCCCCCAACTTTATGTGAGTATGCATGGACTCAACAACTTAATCAATCAACAACGTACAACATCGACAACAACGTACAACGTCAACAACAACGCACAACTTCAATATTATAATCTCATAGATATTCATCAAGTTAATTCAACATATGCATTCATATGGTAATTCATCAACAAGTTATTCATATAATAATCATCAACACATATATATACCTTCATGTAATATTCCATAGACATATACATCATATAGTAATTCAACATAAGCATGCATATAATGATTCATCAATATGTACATTTCATGTATCAACACCTAAATCATGTTATTCTTGACAAACAAACCATCTGAAGACTAACAGTATCATCTAAGGTTTTCAAGTATGCATCAAAGGCTAGTTCAAAACAAAAACGTATGAAACGACACAAAACATGAAAAGGTACAGAACCACTATGTTACTCGCCGTGGCGAGCAAACTACGCTCTCTGGTAAACAATTCACTCATAGCTCTCCGTGGCGAGCACTCTTACTCGTTGTGGCGGGAAAACACTGCTCTCTGTCGGGAAGTGCGATTTTTAACCCCAAAAACCCAATTTTCATCAACCTTAATCCCAAATCTGTTAGAAACTCAACCTAGGATCATTCTACAACCTGAACAACAGTTATCTATGAATTCTACGGTCTTTCTACAACTCTTAACAACAAATTCTACGTGTTCCATCATTAATTCCGGTTTTAAACCCTAATTCTCAATTTCACATGAACAACAACAAAACTACATGCTAAATCCAATTTCAGAATTATACAACCTAAGATTAGAGAATATTAGTCCCACCCTTCCCTTAGATTAGATGATTGCAAGGTTCTACGAATTCTTCTCTTCGTTCTCCTCTTCTCTCGGTTCTCCTCTTTTTCTCCAAAAGCTTCTAAACCTAATTTGTGGTTGTTCTCTTCTTTTTATATCTCACACCCTCAACATATTTTTCAACTAAATCTACGTATTTTCTAACTAAGTCAACATATTTTCTAAATATATCCAAACCAGCCCCTCAAATGTATTTATTCTAAATATCCAACATATTCTACTAAATAATAATATAAAGCCACTTGATAGAATATTAAAACACCGCAACACGTCATAAATCACATAAGTCATATAAAAGACTCTAAACTCAACCAAAAATAATTAAATAATAAATGGGGCGTTACATTGAACGTCCACAAAATTTACTGACTCTTGAACTATGGAATGATCAACAATGAAATCAGCAATAATTTGACCTTTCACATATTTTAAATATTGATAGGTGAATGAATATTCTATAAGTGCCAAAGCCCATTTACGAACTCTGCTGTGTAATATTGGCTTCGACAGCATATGCATGATTATGTCAAAGTGGGAATAAACATAAACATCAATAGGCTTTATATATTGCTTAAGTTTAATACATGAAAAGTACAAACAAAGGCACAATTTTTCACTTGGATGATACATTGTTTCAGCATCATTTAAAACCCTGCTAAGATAATAAATAGCTCTTTCTACGCCATTTTTATCCTCTTGTGCTAACATACTTCCTATAGTATTATCTGAAGCATCTATGTACAATTTCATTAATTAATCCCTAAGAGGAGGTAACAAAATAGGAGGGTTTATCAAGTAAGCCTTGATGTCATCGAATGCTTTTTTATGTTATTATTCCCATTTGAAAACATCTTCTTTCTTCAGTCGAAGTAGTGGTGAGAAAGCTTTAGTTCTACCACTTAGATTTGAAATAAATCTTCTAAGAAAGTTGATTTTTCCCAACAAAGATTGAAGCTCTTTCTTTGTTGAAGGCGGTTTTGTCTCCGAAGTTGCCTTTGTTTTGTTTTGATTAATTTCAAAGCCTTTTTTGTGCACAACAAAACCTAAGATATCACCTGCACGCACACCAAAGGCACATTTCAAGCATAAATTGAGAAACGCGAAGGATTCAAGGATGAAGAGTTAACGCGGGACACTTGGCCCACCAAATCTCCAATTTGTGCGATGAGAAGGATTCTTAAAAGACTACTATTGAAGGCCATGATTACCATGACGTCACGCTTCGAAATACTTAGAGTTTTTAAAAAATGCCAATCTTCTCCTTCGAAATTTTTTCAGATGAAAATGACAGTTTTGCGGGACAATTTGTTAGCCTTTAATTTCAACGGGCTCATTTAATGCAGTCAACATTAGTTAATTTTTATCTTCGCAGGAATCGAAGCCTTTTCCTTCAAACTTAAGGATTTCGATGAGATGTGGAATTAACGTGAAAGGGCCTAAAATCTCTAGAGTTCATCAAAACATGAGCCAGGAATGCAAGACCGTCGAAGCCAAGCAATTCCTATTGAGGCGGGAAGATTTCAAATTTTAAAGAGAAGCAGTTTCCTCAATGGAAACGTGGGAGACAAGGAGTTGTCTCCATGGAAGAAGTGTTGATCGTGGAGCTACGCTTTTTCCAGTTATTTTGCTATGTATAAATAGTAGTTTTCCATTGGGAAAACGGGTCGCAAATCAGTTATAGAAATTCTACAACACTTGAAGTACCGGCGCGAGATAAAAGAGTTATACATAATGTATGTAAAGGATTTGCCGAACCACATTCTGAAGTGATTTCAAGAGGGGTTTTTCAGAATTTTAATCCTCTTAGCGGAACAAATCCCATTGAAACGAAATGGATCTTGATTAAATCGTCAACCACAAACTTACACTTTAAATTCATTTGTTTACCTCTTGAAGCGCAGAATCTTTGTAACATAATTGTTTCTGATCACCGGTGCTAGCCAATTTCAACGGAGATTCGGAGAGAATAGGGTTTAGAGAGAGGCGGCTAGGTTTCTAACTTTCAGAATTAGGTTAAGCGTTTCAACCAACCAAAAGTAAGCACTTAAGTATACCGTACCTTACGGTGCACCATGTTTCACTTAAATACACCGTACCTTACGGTGGACCAAGTTTCTCTATTTTTATAAATTAAATAATAAGTCATACTTAATTATTTAATTACTAATAAGTCGTACTTTTATTTTATAAATAAGTCTTATTTATTTCTCTCATCTATCTGTCATTTGTGTGTGACACTATAGGTTCTCGCAACGTTGCAAATAATATTAAACACAAGGCATAGCATGTCACCCTTTTCCAGTTCAATATTGTGCCCGTAGACATTTCTCCTGTTATGTAGGAGGGACAAATTCCATCTAGGTCACTCATGTCTCTTAGCATGATTCGTGGTATACCCATCAACCAACTTTATTGTCATCTTGTTACAGACAACATTTGAATGGTGATAAAGCACTGGACTCCAACAGCTATGGTACATAGTGATTTCAGGTCAAAGGGTGGAATACACCACTATCACTATGAGAATATCTTATGAAACTTTTCATAACTTTTACTATGTAGTATTCTCATGATGGCTCAATCCAATATAAATATTACTACTAATATTTATATCTATGTGAAGACTTGATAACTCTTTATCTATGATCTGTGAGATGTGATCATTAGTCTATCTACATAATAGTCTCCAAGCTTTAATGATATCCATTTCACAATAAAGCTTGACTATAGATTGGCTAGGATTTCTAGTATATCCATTTCACAAATGCACAACATGTCAAAGGATTTCTAGTATGATCCTGCTTGTAATAATAAAAATCAGCATGTATTGTTTACCAAAAACACCGGTAAACACAAACCTAATTTCTGGACAGAGCATCGAAGAGTTCGAGTGAAGAACTTCAAGGATTGCACGCGTAATTGAAGATTCGAAGACATCAAAAAGCACCAATTTCAAAGGGTTTTGAAGATTGGGGGAGTGATTGCATAGGAATCGAAGAACTGGGGTAGTTTCAAGGAATTCTTTGTAATCACATTGTAATCAAACATTCAATATTCTAGTGGAAGTCCTTGGTGGAGGAGTTTTCCATCAAGAAGAGTAGACGTAGCCCAAAGTGAGGACGAAAGGGTGAACTACTATAAATCTCTGTGTTCTCTCTCTCTCTCTCTCTCTTCTCTATCCTCTTTAATTTTGATTAATTGTGTATTTGAAGCTTGATAAATTAATAGTGTAGAAATTAAGTGTGATATAGGTTGAATCTTTTAAACTTGATTTTGATTTTACTTAGAATCTCTCAATTCAAGTTAATATTAGCTTGAACATAGTCTTGTTATTTTTTATCATTGGTATTGAACGTTGCATAATCTGATAAGTCGTAATTTGCCTTTACTAAAAATGTTTTCACTACAAACTCGATTTAAATTTTAAAATACTATTCACCCCCCTCTAGTGCGTATTACATTGCCACACGGATCAACAAGAATATCCATGTGAAAGTGAGAAATGAGTAACAGGTCAATGTATGAATCCTTGTAAAGAACTTTTACTGGGAAATTTTATCTTATACCCTTACAAATGTTATTTCACCTTACAAATCTTAAAAAATTCCAATTTTACCGTTATCATTTAACCTTTTACACATTAATTTTTCACCCCTCACTTCCAACATTTTCCAATTCAATGAGTTTACCCCCACATTTTCTAAACATTTCCAACTTGTATTTTTGTTTCTTTCGGAAATCATTGTTATAAAACATTTCCAAATTCAAGCAAATTTTTTGAACACTCACATTTACGTTACCGGAATCTATATTGGAAGCCTATCCAAATCCTTTTCTGATATCAGCCATGACTTTATTATAAAACGGGGATACATGGCAAACCGCCGTAAAACTAGTTTCTCCTTGTACAAATCCCTATAGGAACAATAATTTCCAGGGAATTGTAATTGTTATCGTTTTATAAAACAATTACTGCTATTAATCAACCGTAAAACAATTTTCTCGCTATACAAATCCTTTCCGGTATAAAACCACCGAAAACTTGCAATTCACAACAATTCCGGTAACAATCCGGTTGCAAGAGTTAATTCCGGGAGACAACGATTGCGCTAACAATTTTGTTTCAAGATTCATTCCGGTAAAAGAAAATAACATCGGAAGGCAAAGAAGGGTGCAAAACGTTTACCATAAAGAGTGGGGTGAACAAGTGAAAAGGTAACTGAGTTTTATTATTTTATATAAAGGATAAATTAGGTAATTTGAGTGAAATATTGGGGTCAAGGTATAAATATAAAGGTGTGGGGTAAAACTTCCCTTTTACTGCAATTCAATACAATTTGGATTCAGTTCTCTTCACTCTTACTTGTTTTTACATTTTTCGACATCTTCAGTCCCTTTTGGATTTGAAGATTGCTTTCCTTTTTTATACAAACAAACTTAAGAACACCATGAACATTCAAGCATTTCTGGAAAATATTAATACACATATGTCATGAGATTTCTGATTGATCTCGCAAGTTTTATGCTTGTTTAAGGCTTTAGGTTCGCTAAGACCAAACTTTATAGAAACCTTATGAAGCACTCCGATAAATTTACTTATCAATGAAAAGATATCAATTTGGTACGATGACGAAGTAGCAAAAACTGTGAGGATCATATAGTTAAAATCTAATTCTTAATGTCAAGAGAGTTGTCTGGTGAAGCTTAAGGCTCTTTACACACAGAAAACTGGCTTTGAGAATTATAAAGTTTTACACACTTGCGCCATGAAGACTAATTCAATAGACACCCAAAATCTTTCAAAAACACATGAAAATTTAATCCAACTTCTGTATTTCAATTTGATTATCCATCAATAAGGATTAAGGACATGAGAATTCCATAATAAATCAAATTTGTCATTCACCATTCACTCATAAACACCAAAATATCTCATCAAAATTTGATTAATAGTTAGTGAAAAGAAACAGGGAAAATCAAAATCAAATCGAATTAAGATCTATTTAAATCCGGCTTGTCTTTCTTCACATCTCATATTGTATAAATACGTTATTTTTTTATTGTTACTTTCTTCATTTATTAATTTTATTTTTCAGATTCGGAGACTACAATTAGAAACTCTAACACCAATCAAAACAATTAAAACAAATTTGAGCATGAAGATTGGATTTGTGAAACACGCATATGAGATATGACTTGCAGTAAGAGGCAAATTAACATAAAATGGTGAATTTAATTTGGAAAGATAAAACCTGATATCGATAGTTGAGCAAGAGTGATGTAGATGTATCCACAGTTGGTCTTCACCGGCCATCGTCTTTTCGAAATCGCCGGGAGGTTTTTAGGGTTATGAGTGTAACTTAGGTTAGTTTTACTGTGGGTGCCAAATGTACTTAGAGTGAGTACAATACATAGTCACCAGGTTCACGATTCGCTCGGTACGTGGTACGAATACGCGATACGCGGTTCGTCATTTATCAAGAATTCCGTATGTTTGGGGGTATACAGAGTCGGTACGCTCGGGTTCGTATAATATACATATGATAAACTAATAATTATACCATCAACAAATTTTTCCTCATAGTTTTGTAAAAAATAAAAACAATTTATCTTTAATTAACATTGAATTACAAATTAAGGCATTAATTAATTATTAAATATTAAAAGAAAGGGCTACAGTATATACACCAAAGCATTTAATTTTCTTTACTTTTTAATTTTACACGAACGAATGTTAGGTCGCCTGGACTGGAGAGTTGAATTTTTCTTTAAGCATTTGACATTGTGCATTGAAACAATTTTTAATTCTTTTCTCACTTGATATTACTTTTATATCCCTGTTATATGGAGGGGAGAGAACCGCTTCATCTTCACCATTTTCTCTATGACTTAAAGCTTCACAACCACCGCTGACCACGAATTTGCATGAACCGGTACCACGAACCGGTACGGACGAACTGGTTCGCGGTTCTCATGGGTGGAGAGCGAATTCTTTGACTATGGTACAATCTATAAAACCGGGGTTTAGTCGGTTGAATTCTTCTCTTTACCCAACAGTTTTTGCTCGCTCCCAACTGAAAGGACAATTTTGCCGTTGTGTGACTTAACTCACGCTGAGTACTATTTTCGAACAAAACCCAGCAAACAACCACATAGCTCCATTTTTTCTTTCCCTCCACCTCGAAAACTCAAAAAGTGCAAATTTTTGGGTCAAAATCTTCGTTCTAAATCATTGCAAATCGTCAGGAAACAATTTTCTACGCTCATCAAGTATCAAAGAACAGGTAATGTATCCTCAAAACTCATCCAATTTTTCTGGTTTTACTGGTTGGTTAGTCACATTTTTTGTACTAGGTGATAGGGCTTAGTGTGAGTTAACTCACACTAGTTGTATGGGCTGCGTGAGTTAACTCACGTAGGAGGATAACACTAGTGTGACTTAACTCACGCTACTATGATGCCCAATTTTTGAATTTGTGCGCCACTTTTTTTCCTTGCTTTGCTTGTCGCACAAGTTATTTATTTATTTTTTCTTTGTTATTTTTTTATTGAATAGACATTGAGTGATATGGTTGAAAATGTGGCGGAGGATGACGTTGAACCGAAACCAGCCAACCTCAAAGCTTCAGGCAAAGCTTTTGGCGTAGGCGTAGGTTCTAGCGTAGCATCCGGCGATGTCAAACCAACCAAAGATGTGAAGTTTAAAGTGAAAATTCCCTTTAAAGCTCACATTGGTCACAACCAAGTAAAACCTAAACCGGTACCTACCGGTAACTTTGAAGAAAAGCCTAAACTGGTACCTATCGGTGTTCGTGTTATTGAAGTAAACACCGGGTCAATTTTTACCACAAATGAAAGATGGAGAGATCGAGAAGAATTACTTGGTTGGGTTCGTCGACAAGCGGCAAGGTTCAGATTTACTATTTCTATAGATAAATCTAGTACAATAAAGCCATACATGACGATGCAATGTGAAAGGAGTGGTGAATACAAGCCACGTAAGACGAGGAAGAAACCGAAGCTTGAAGGCATGGGCTCAAGGAAATGTAATTTCCCATTTAGTTAAAATGCTTCTTTGACAAAAATACACAAGATTGGTGGATTGAAATGCTTTTTGGAATTCACAACCATGACTTGGCGCCAAAGTCATCCAGCCACCTTCTTGCGGGTCGACTAAAAGCGAAGGAGAAGCAAAGAGTTATCGACATGACAAAGAGCTTGGCGGTGCCTAGGAATATTCTCACGGATTTGAAGGAAAAAAACAAAGAAAGAGTGACACTCATCAAGCAAGTGTATAATACGCGAACTAGATGGCGCAAGGTGTAACAGCCCGATTTTCGCTAGATTTATTTTATTATTTATTTATGTGTGTTTATATGTGCTTACGTGTGATTAATTGCCTCTGTGTGTATTTTGGGTTAGGATTAGTGGATTTCAGTGCAGAGGGGTAATATGGTCATTTTAGACTCAGGGGTATTTTGGTAATTTTGAGAGCAGGGGTAAACTAGTAATTTTACGGTGGGATTTATTTTCTTAAGTGTTTCTAGGGGGAACGTTATTATTTTACTAAGTCACTATTCGGTAGCGGTAATTAAGTAGGCCGGTAATTAATCGATAACATTAACCGTTAGAGAATAGAAAACTTAGGGGTTAGTTATTAGTATTGTGAGCCCATCAGAACAATTGATTGGGTTAGGCCCAAATGTGAGAACTATATAAACCTTGTCATTTAGAATCTAGGGTGGAATAATAATCTTTTGCAATTGGGAAGAGAAAGATAGAGAAGAGGCTAGAGGAAGAAAGGGTAGAGAAGAAGAATTGAAGAGAACCCATAGGAGCTAAAGTGAAGCTTGTGCTAGTGTTGTTGCTCATTAAGGTAAGGGGGTTAGTTTTCAATTGTAATCAATAAGTTGTAGTTCTTCCCCAATTCTATGTATAAGTGATTATTTGCTTAAGTGATTATCATGAGTTTAATCGATGAAATTCGTGCTTAGGGTTTGATGTGATGTTTGAGCATGAGAAATTGATATTAAGTGAATTGTTGATGATGAAATTACATGCTCAAAACATGCTTATATGTATACTTTGCATTTTCACTTAAAATAGATGAGATATGATGTTGTTGTTGATGGATTGTTGTGAATTCATGTTAACTGTTGCTATTGTTGTTGAGGGATGTTATTATTGATGACTGGAACCTTGGGTGATCATAATCATTGAGTTTTGTTGAGAAATTGGAGTGTTCTTGTGAGTGTTTACAAAAATGGGTCAAATGGGGATTTTGGTTTAAAGGATGTTTTGACTCAAATTCCATATGGTTTTGAATCTCTTTTAGTGTCTGAAAACGTTTGGGTAAGCTCTGGAATCAACTTTGGGTTGGGGGGATTCAAAATTGGGATTTTGGGATGAAGAATGGGATTTTCGTGACAGTCAACTGTCAGTACTCGCCACGACGAGTAAGCTTGCTCGCGAGGCGAGCAATGTGGTCACAGAGAGCCATGTTTGCCCGCCACGGCGAGCAGGGCTACTCGCCACGGTGAGCAAAGTGGTAACAGGGGGCATGTCTCGCCCGCCATGGCGAGCAGGTCGCTTGCGAGGCGAGTTGCCTCAGTCCAGTTTTTCTGTTTTGTGTTTTATATCCTTTTCACACGTTTCTGTTTTGAATTGACTTTTGGTATAAACATGAAAGTTTTAGAGAACTTTATTAGCTTCCCAATGGCTCTAAATTGATTTGAAAATACCTTATGGATTTTGATTTATGATGAAAACACTCCAAGTGAGTTTTGGTGAATTTTGAAGAGGTTAATGTTAGTGAATGCATATATGTTAGTGGATTGAGTTGGTTGTTGGTGAACACATATATGTTAATTGAATTGTGAATGTGTTGGTGATTGCATATATGTCGAGTGACGATGAATTATTGATGAATTCATATATGCATATATGTTGGTGATGATGTGGTGATATTGTTTGTGTGAACATATGCATTGAGTCGAGTCATATGTTCATGCATACATGACTGATGGTGATGGTGACGGATATTTATATCCAATGTAAGACGGGGTGTGAAATCTTACATACGATGTGTTTATTGCATCGAAGGTGACGACCTTGAGGTGATTTGGTACCACATGCATCTAGAAGAGTCTAGAACATTGCATGCATTTGAATCATTGGTGATACTTGTTGAATTGTACATGGGTGATAATTGTTGGATTGTGCATTGGTGATAATTGTTGGATTGTGTATTGGCAAGATTTGTTGAATGATGTGATTAATGTATATGTACATTGGTAAATATTATTGTTGAATATTATCTTGATATTATTGATGGGGCAAGAATTGTACATGTATATGTTTATATGTGATATGTATGAATGCCTAAATGCTTATACTTTAATTATTGATTATGATTGATGTGAAGCTTACCCCCAGTGGTTTTGACCGCCTACCTGTTTGTATGGATGGGTAGACGGAATGCAGGCTTAGTTTTTGCATGGTAAGCGCTTGGATAGTGGGAGCTATCTCCGCTATTGTCCTGGAGTCTTAGTATAGGCTCTGATTAGGAAGTCGTCTTGTTTTGTTAGACTTATTTCTTTTGTGGAGATTTACCTTTCTTACTGTATTTGAAATTTATATGATGATGTATATGGATCCTATAACATGTATATTTGGAGGTGTAGACTCATATCCGCTGCGAGTATTGTGAATTTTATAAATGCATGTCATTTGGATTTTCTGATGTGTAGACGTAGCGTCTATTTCTTGAATAAATGTTTTATTCGCGTGTTTTATCGCTTTAATAGAAGTAGGGCGTTTCAAAAGGGGGAAAGAGAGGACAAAACGGAGATGCAATACATGATTTCAAAGTTGGAGAAGCACCAATACGTCTATTTCACAAGAGAAAATAGTGAGGAAACCACTCTTGAAGACTTATTTTTTGTTCACCGAATTCAATTGATATGCTTAACACTTAAGCCACATTCCAACATAATGTGTGTTTGCTTAATTCCCGGCCACTTTCTTCATGCTTTGTTGAAAGAAGATTGTCTGTTACCACCTCCTTGTAAGGAGTGGATGAATCACAAGATTGGTGAGGCGGAGAAATGGCTTTTTGATTTTGTGGATAGACAAGCCGCCTTCAATGAGCTCAAGTCTAAGGAGCCCAAGCCGCCAAAGAAACCAACAAATGAGCACAATCCTATTACTTTTGACACTTCGACTCCGGAAAAGCCAAATCAAGATTTCGAAGTCATGGATGAAGATGTTGATAATGTTGATTATGCACTATCACTAGCCTAGTTAGATAGGTTATGACACTTTTAGGTCAGTCGGTGTTCGTCCTATTTTTTGGTTGTATTACACCCCGATGTTTTTTTTGGTGGCCGGATATGTAATTTGGATATTTGTCACCAATATGTAACTAATATTATATATTATATAAATATATGAAATTAAATATTTTTTGCTGGCCGGTTATGTCACACCAATTATTGCTCGCATTACTTTGTCTCTAATTATTCAACTATTTATTTTATCTCATTTCTCTCATATTTGTTTTTCATTATATTTTTGTGAAGTGAAACATGTCTGAAGATGCACAAGATCCAGTTAAACTTCATGTTCGTTATATTGATGTGAAAAAGAGGGTTTGGTGCACTGTAAACCCCATCGACAAGTTGGACGAGTTGAATGCAAAACTTGATGACTTCTTTATCCATATTGGTTCAAATCACATAACATGTTATGTAGTAGTACAAGTGCCAGGCGTGGACTTGGGGGAGGATAAGGAAGAGGACTTTTGGAAAACCGTGTATTTTCCACAACTTGTCAAAGATGATAGCGACGTTGATTACATGTTTCGCGTGATGGTTGAAAATAACCTTTTACATCTTTTTGTCCGATCTGTTGAAGTGTAATGTTTATTAACGTGTAATATCGTAATTTGTTTGAATTTGTGTTCGTATTGTTAATTTTTAATGAATTTGGGTAATTTTGACCATTTATGTGAGATTATGTAATTTTAGAAATTTATGGACAAATTGGTGTAATTTGGATGGTTTACGTGTCATTAAGTGTGTTTAAGTGATTACGGATCAATACCGGCGAATTTGTGTAATTTGGACCGTTTGGATCGTTTATTGGTGATTATGTGATTGTGCGAAAAACGATAATTTTGTGTAATTTGGATCGATTATGTCGTATTATCTGATAATATTGTTAAACTGGCGTAATTCGGTTAAGTTATGAATGTGTCGTGATTACGGGTCATTTATGACTTTCCAAAAGTATGTTCAGTTATTGCATTGCATTTAATGCAGTTTCTGCTTTCTGCTATCAACGTGAGTTAACTCACGCTAGTGCAAATGGCAATGTGAGTTAACTCACGCTGAAATTAACACTAACGTATGTTAACTCACGCAACGTGTGTTAACTTACGTTGACATTTGCACTAGCTTGAGTTAACATGTGTAGGGTATTTTGGTCATTTCAGTTGGGAGTGAGCAAAAACGGTTGGGTAAAGAGCATAATTCTTGTCTGTTTAGGTCATGCTTTGAGAATGATCTCAATGTGGGTATTTATAGCCCTTCTTGAGCTTGAGTTTTTCTAACTAAGGCCTTGAGTAACTTATAGCCCAAGCTACGCCTTTCTTGTTATACAATACTTCTAGATGCTTCTAAAATTCTTTTGAGGCAGCTTGGCGAAAAGGGCATGCCTTATGGCTTTTGCCCTTATAAGCCCTTAACCTAATGTTAGCGGTCTATATTCCTACAATCAAGCTATTATAATTTGACTAATATAATTGTTACCATATTTACAGCAAGAATCATGGGATACAATTAACTCTGATAACAACAAGAATCATATAATATGGTTGACTTTCCTAACATTCCACGCTTAAATTTAAATTGTGTCTGTAGGCAGCAAATGATATTATGTTTATTGAAAGAAATATGAGATAGAGGTTGGAGGTTACTTATTAGTTTTGGTAACTATTGTTGGTCTATATGGCTAGATGGTTACCAAGCTGGAGGGGGGTGAATAGCGCTTTTGAAAAACTTTTCGGAGATTTAGTGAAAAGAGGTTTTAACATAATTGACTATTTGAAATTTTCTTGACCAATCAAAAACAATGAATTAACAAATATTAAATATATGTAGAATAAGATTTTATCTTAGAATTTAGAGATTCACGATACAAATCTTTTTAACACAATCAATTATTAACAAGCCTTGAACAAGATACGAAACAATATACAATTTCAAACCAAACCTATATGACAATAAACCTACTAATCAATTGAAAAACACAAAGCACATAAATTTGAATAATTGAATTGGTATTGCAATTAATTGATCCAATAGAAATTGTTTTAACCTAAATCAAATGGATTTAGATTAATCTTTTGTGAAAACACTACTTAGATCAAAACTAGCAATTTACTAATCAATTATTCAAATAATCAAGTGCTATATTAAAGTAAAGAGAAAGAGAGAGAGAGAGAGAGAGAGAGAGAGAGAGAGAGAGAACACCGATGTTTATAGTAGTTCACCCTTGTTCGTCCTTGCTAAGGGCTACCTCTACTCTACTTGATGAAGTACGCCTTCACCAAGGTCATCCACTATGTATGAAAAGTTTATTACAATGTTTACAAGTGTTCCTTCAATTTACCAGTGCACCCCTTGAATTTGGTGCTTCTTGAATCTTCGGATCCTCTAATTACCCGTGCACTCCTTCGATTTCTTCACTCGAGTCTTCAATGCTACGTCCGGTAAACAAACCCCCATCGATCTCAAGAACGGTTAGAAAGACCCCCAAGCCCTTTGGAGGTGGAATGAGATTATTCAATTCCTTTGAAGCCTTGATTAAGCCCAATCAATCTTCTTGAGAGAACCAACTTACAATCCCTACTAGCACCCTAGAGAATCTACACACTCAAAGACAAAGTGATTCTAAGAAAAGTGTTTAATCTTGAAGAATGTATGAGCAATGAGTTTTTGAGACCCACAGAGAATAGATGCAAATGATTCAATACTTGGGGAGTTATGAGGAGGAGACTATTTATAACGAGAGGTGATAAGATTAATTTTTTGCACAAAAACAACAGATTGAATCGATTCATTTAACTTTTGAATCGATTCAGACATAAAAAGATTGAATCCAGATGAAGGAAAATCTATGAAGATTGATGCAAGTCAAGAGATGTATGAAACGATTCAAGCTACCCAGATGGATGATTGAATCGATTCAAGGTCACAATGAATCGATTCAGAGAGAGTCAGAGAGTTTGATGATACGACTCATGAAGGAATGATACGACTCAAACTTGAATCGATTCAAATACAGAGTGAATCGATTCACTCAAAGTCAGAAACTTTTTGAGTTGATGCAAACAGAAATGAGTCGATTCATGCAGACAAGAGACACAAATGAAACAGACACAAGATGTTCAATAGGGTGCTTTAACATAGTCTAATCAAAAATGAAAAGATAGACAAACATGATCTAACCTAAAGCAATTAAAAGATATGAATAAACCAAACATCATCAAAAACTATAGGTAGAGGCTTCAACTATAAGATGTAGAACTCTCCGTGAGTTTAGCTCAGTTGGTAGGGATATTGCATATTATATGCAGGGGCCGATGTTCGAACCTCAGATGCCCCACTTATCCACAATTAAATTGTGTGAGCTCTATCCACTAGGCTACTTGACAAAAAAAAAACTATCAGATGTAGGAAGAATTTGAACAAAAGAAAGTTGAAATCAAAACGCCAATAACAGTTGGTGTATGTTGAAGTAACGATATGAAAAAAGAAGGGTAAATTTTGAAAAATAATTAGGCTAACATCATAACAAATCAAGAATTTAGGTTTTTCTTCGGTTTCACATGAAAATGTTCCGGATCATTTCTTTCAGTTCAGAGGTTTAAGGGTGTTCTCAAGTAAGGTCTGCCTTGCCCTTAATATTATTTGGTTATCGATGGTTTGGATCATCTAGAACGAGCGTAATCGATGCACATTTCAGCATAATAAGGAGAGTTTGTAGGCATTATCTAAAAGGGTTAAGTTTCAATCTTATTGGTTGTTGAAGTCGAAATATGTCACTTTTGACTTTGATTACTACTTTTGCAGGCTTAATCGTATTCCTTGTTTCTCTATTATTATGTAGCTTCCATTTTTCCTTTTGCTTTGAGATGTTTTGGTTGTAACTATTTTTTTAACAAGTCTTCTTCGGTACATCTTGTGTTGGTAACTTGTTTTGGTGCTTAATATATTCTCTTTTTAGCCTGTTCAAAATGTCTATATATTGAAAGCGTCATTAATTTGACAAAAATGGTAGTTGTTTATCGGCAAGAGCCGGGAAGGCTGACCAGCTCGTACCGGGTTTGATCCCCATCTTTTTTTTTTCTTATAAAAATTAATTATTTATCTCGGTCGATATTTTTTTTTTATTTTATATTGTAATTTTTATAGTTAATAATCTCCGTATACATGTTGGAGAATTGCAAACCAACCAAACACTATGTGTGTGTGTGTGTATATATATATATATATATATATATAGCACAGTACTTGACAAGTGTTGTAACAAAACCGTTTGAGTAAGAGAGTGAAGTGTTGCAGTTTATTCTCTTTCCTCGTTGGTTGCTCGGTTTCTATTTGAAGCCACAACCCACGAACAATCTTGTTCTCAACTGTCACGTTCATTTTATATATTTCTTCTTCATTCACCTTTCACTCACTCTTCTTTTTTTGCATTATTAACATGTTTGGAATCTTTTTTGGATGGACAAAAGCTTCAAAGTGGTAAAAGTGCTATGCAAACTTAGTTGAGATTGTTTAACTTATTATGTTATATATTTTTGTTTTAAATTCAATATATTATATGAATTTCAGCAAGAAAGCAATAAAAACAGCAAGATGCAGGCTCATACATTTGAAGAACAAGAGGAAAACTATAGCATTGCATTTGCGTAATGATTTGGCTGAGTTAATCCTCAATGGCTATGAAGAAGTTGCTATCAATAGGGTATGTATATTTTATATTCTTCACCTTCTTTTATTTATCATTAGCCTTTATATTCATACAAATGCTGATGTTTAAATAGCTTAGTTGCATTTATTTTTTTTTAAAAATAAACGCATTATTTACATTTTGTTTTTGTTTTTTTAGAATAAATAAAGTTGTCACAAATTTAGTAACATGTTTCTTTTGTCTCTAAATTAACTAAATATTATAAAATTTATTTAAAATTTAACTTAATTTAAAAAGTCTATTTAAATACTAGTATTTTGTGCACATTATTTACCATCCATGTTTAAATCTTCAGAAATTTGCTCATCCAAAATATAAAAATTCTTGAGAAATTTCAGGTTGAGCTGCTAATTCAAGATGAAAGTCTAGTTGCTGCATATGAAATGTTAGATCAGTTCTTTGAATTTATCCTTCACCAACTCTCATATATCAGAAAGCACAAGTATGTATTATTTCTTATCTACCTTCATAAATTAAAATGTAGTCGTCACACCAACCTTTTCTCATAACAAAAAATAATAATTTTATGCCAGGGACTGCCCAACTGATATAAACGAAGCAGTATCAAGTATTATATTTGCTTCTGCAAGATTTGGTGATTTTCCTGAGCTCTATCCCATTAGAAAGCTCTTTGCACAACGTTATGGTCAAGATTTTGCAATTGCAGCTTTGGACCTATTACCTGGGAACCTTGTTAACACAAAGGTAATTTCTTTTTTCATTTTAAACCTTAGATTATTGTAAATGTAAAATAGACTTGCTAGTGATATCAAAAGTATAAATTTTAACTAAGTTGGTGCAATTCCACTTGTTTGAAATCATGACAGTTAAAAGAGATCCTCTCAATGAAGTCTGTGCCGGATGACTTGAAGTACAGAATAGTTGATGAAATAGCAATGGAATCTTCCCTACAAACTAAGGTCTGTTTTAATATCAATGTGATAATATGAGACACGGACACCGGACACGACACGGTCACTGACACGCCGACACAACTAATTATTTGAAAAAATCACATAATTCAGTGTAATTATAAGTGTCGGTGTTGGAGATAACACGTGTCCGACACCGCGACACGCCTAATCGGAGGAGTGTCTGTGCTTCATATAATATACATACATACTGTTTTTAATCTTGTTAGTTAATACTTACTACCAAATTATTGTGTTCAATATTTTTGTGCAGGTGAAAGAATATAAAGGGAATCAATTAATTGTACGTGATTCCCAAATAATTCATACAAAAGGATCTAAAATACATTCTCCTTCAAAATTTGATCAAGAGATAGAAACAGATGTTACACCTTTATCCTTCACCACACCAAGTGATGCATTTTCTCCACCAGAATCCAGTTTATGTAATTCTTCAACATCCGTGTCGCCTATCCAACAAGAGAGAGTGGAGGAACTAGAAGATATTGATGAATGTGAGTATTTTTCATCAAAAGATGGTTGCAGCGAGGACCAAAGGCTAGTATTATTCAATTCAAGTGAAAGTGATATGGATCGGGATGAATCAAGTAGTGACTCAAGCATAAGGACCTACACATCGCAAAAACGTGCATCGAAGAAAAGATTAAGAAGAAGATCACCCTTGCTTGAAAGACAAGGCATTGTTGAGATTGGATACACTTTACATTATCAAACACCAAGTCCACAATCAAGTTATCCAAAGAAAAGACTAAAGCAACATTCCTACTCAGATTCATGTGAAACAAATAGTTTGGACTTTAACATGAGTGATTGCAGCTGCAATTTGGATAGCCCTTGTTACTGTTCTGTATACAATGAAATAGAAATGTTTGAGTACCTAGGAAGCTCTTCTTCCACCAATGCTTTCAATCCAAACACTTGTGATTGCTTAACAACAACTCCTTATTCAAGAGCCTTGACAACACCACCTTCAAAGTTGATGGGAAATTACAACGACAATTTGTTAAGGATATTGTCATGTCCTTCTCCACGGCCAAAGCATGTTCATCCTAAGTTACCAGACTATGATGACTTTGTTGCTACTCTCATGGCTCTTCAGAGAGAGTTCACTTTTAGAGTAGATTAGGTGTAACTGTACACATTCTTGTTAAATTAGCTTTCTAGTTTCTACCATTGATATTACCGTAGTAATTTTTGACATTTACCCCTTCATATTAGATTTCTAGTTTCCATCATTGATGATACCTTCAAGTTATTCTTTGACAATGACCACTTTCTATTAGCTTTGAGTTTCTTAGCCATGTTATTTGTTATTTAGTTTTATGGTCCATTGGACAAAACAGAATAGCTATCGTTCTACATTAATTGGAATTTATGCTCCAAGTTGATCTATGATTTAGAACCAGAAAAGGGGTACAACCATTCGATTTTGCTTTATGATCCCACCATTTTGGGGAGAACAAACAATATCATTAGATTCATTACTATAGGGTTTCCCGCATTACAAGTCACAACTCAAAACAAAGCACCTCCTCGTTTTCCAACAGTTGAAAAAGGTTAGTTTTATAAAGGGGGGAAAGATATTTAGGGACAACATTAGACAACAATAAAAAAAGGACAGGAACATCGTGAAAATCATGTTAGAACCAAACTTAATTTTAAACCCTAGAGTTAATGAGGTTAATCATCATAAATAATAAATGGGGAATGTTAATGAGTCCTCTTAGGGCATTGGTTAAAGTACTAAAAGTAGAAAATTTATATTAAAAAGTTATGTAATCATTGCATTGATTAAATGAATAACTTGGATTTTCAAGACAAAATTTCCTTTAACAAAATCCTTAAACAATGCCCTTAGGGCACTCGTTAACAAAACCCATAATAAATTAATATCCGGAAGCGTACCTGAATTCATAATTGAATATTGTTGATGTGGTAATTGCCTTTCAGATCAACACACATTCTCACTGAGAGAACCCTTTGTTATTCTCTCTTGTCTCCTTGTGATGATGGGATGTCAACAAGAACGGCGACTTGGTGTGTGTAACCTAGGGACCATGACAGAGAACCCTTTGTTATTCTCTCTTGTCTCCTTATGATGATGGGATGTCAACAAGAACGGCGACTTGGTGTGTGTGACCTAGGGACCATGACCTCTTTATTTATAGCACCCAAACTAGGGTTAACTATTAGTATATCTATTTTAGTCCATCATAAAAATAGAATTACACATTAGTCTCTACACATTAAAGGCACATAAAACTATTAGATATTCATAAGCCCACTTTAGCCAAACTTTAGAAAATTGTTGTTGACACACTAATGAAGGCTGAAAAACACCAGTAAAAAACGTAAATGCCCTGACGGCAGTTAATTGCCAAGGAAAAGTATTGACGACAGTTAACTACCGAGGAAAACTTCGGCAGTTAACTAATGCTGGTTCCATCGGCAGTTAACTGTGGATGCATCCTAAACTTATGCAGAAACATAAACTCAGTTTTATAGTTTCCCATTTCCTCCAAACTTCTCAATTTCTCTCCAAATCCTCCAATCTCCATTTTCACGATTTGCAACTCAATAATCTCCACATTATCACAAGTAAGTAGTATTAATCATTTGTAATCATAATGTTAGTTTGTTTAGGTTTTTTTTAAAGAATTTGAGTAGTTTGTATGTGGTTAGGGTTGATGTAGGAATTGACAATTTGATGATTGCATGTAGTTTATAAATGAATGTAGTTGTACTAATTGATGTTTAAATGATGTTTAAGTATAATGTGGTTTTTAATGGTGTCAAATGAACACAATTTGAATATGTTTGATACTTTGCACACAAAGTATTTGATAAAATGCCCATATGAGAATTATATTAATTATTTAGTTAGTTTATGTAGTTATAGATAATTGTAGTTGATGGAAATGATGTTTAGGTTATATTTAGGTTGAATGTGATTTTGATTTACAAATGAATGTATGTTGTGAATGATGTTTAGTTTATGTTTAAGTTGAATGATGTTAATTTTTTAAAATTTTGTGTAGATATGTCTGATCCGAATCAAGGGCAGCCAATTGATCCATCTAAGCTTACAAGTGGTAGACGTGCTATGACACAAAGCACCTGGCGGGCAAGGCAAAACACGCACATCCCAAAGAGGGGAAGAGGTAAAGGTTGGAAGGGGGATGGTGCAGGGAGTTCTCAGGCTACACAGCCTGAACAGCCACAGGTGGTTGACCCAATGCAGGTGGAGTACCTGAACTATCAGGGTCAGATACACGATGCCATTGATGGTGGGTATGACGACCAACATATTCTGGAGGATATTGTACATGTATTAGACCAGGATGACATTGCAGCAGCGACAGCCCCAAAGACGTTACCTTATCAGCCTCCCTTTTCCTGGAGGACCTCTTGATACATCTCTCCTGGCCTCTAATGCCAACCATGTCGCATTGCCGCTATGGTATAATTCAGATAACATGTGTTATTTTTTGTTATCTAAAATTATCATATGCAATACTTATTAAATATTATACCAACTTTTAATTATTTTTTATGTTTTAAATTGGCGCGTGAAATTTAAATTTAAAATGCCGCGCGTAATATAAATTGAAATTACACGTGCGTGCCAATTTAAATGTTTTAATTTTTTTATGTGTTTTTTTTTAAGTTTTAAATGTGTTATGTCTTAAATTAGAATTATGTGTGCCAATTTAAATTCGTGATTTTTATTTTTAAATGTGTTAATTTGTAATATTTTAATTTAAATATTTACAATGTTTATGTTGTTTAAAATATGTTTTTTATTATTATTTCAGATTCGTAAAGAGCGTAAAGTAAAAGCCATTAATCATGGGGTTAAGATTTTGGATCTCTGACGTCCTTATAATAATCGGGAATGGTTTTGGGGTCCGCTTAGGGCAAGTGGGCTACATGATTTGGTTTACACGGGCTACGCCACTGTACTTTATGCTTTGTTGATGACTTTATGCGACAGGTGGCATGCCGAGACCAGTAGTTTTCACTTGCCTGTGGGGGAGATGACCATTACTTTGGATGATGTCGCCTGTCTAATGCATCTTCCGATTGAAGGGCGAATGTTGACCAACCAAAGAAAATGTCTCGGGCTGATGGAGCGGATTTGATTTTGAGACACTTAGGTGTGACTCAGGCAGAGGCGGTGAAAAATTGCAATGAAGAGTACGGTGCTTACATTAGTTATAAGGCGATGAGGGAGTATTTTGAGGGCTACCTTGATAAGTCTATCAGATTGTCGGATCCTAAGACTCCACAGGATCCACAGGAGTTGGCAAGGGTTAGGACTGCTTGTGTGAAGTCCTACCTCCTGTACTTGGTTGGATGCTTGTTGTTTGGTAATAAAAGCAACAAACGCATCGAGTTGATTTAGCTGTCGACCATGGACGACTACACAGAGATGTGTAATTATGCTTGGGGAGAGATGACATTACATTGTCTATCTGAGGTATCTTTTCCTAAAGGCAGAGCTCTTGGGGGAAACGTTACATTGCTCACGGTAATAAATTGTCACTTTTGAACCTTAACATTTTATTGTTTATTTTCCTGCGTAATAACTTATAAATGTGATTTGTTTGGTTTGTGCAGGGATGGTTTTTGGCTCATTTTCCTGGCTTTTACAATGTTGATCCAAATCCCGACTATATGCAAAACTATCCAGTTGCGGCGAAATGGGTGTTACATAAGGGTCATGGAGAGGGGGTGACATATCACTCATTGCTTGATAAAGTGGCATTTGATGACGTTAACTGGAGGTCGTACGAAGAGCACATGAAGATCCAGGATTTTGAGGAGATTATGTGCGGTGTTGACAAAGTGTATCGTCACTTGCCAGAGAGAGTTAGGCGACAATACGGATATGTGCAGAACGTCCCTAGACATCCGACGGTCGTGATAACTCTTCTGCCTACTCTAAGATTCTTTCATCTTCTCCTGAATCATATTAACCTTTTTCGTAGTCTCTTGCACAACTTTCGGTCCTAACAAAGCACTTTCTCCCGACTCATACCAACACATCAAAGTCCTACACCTCCTTCCATACAAAGCTTCAAAGGGTGCCATACTAATACTTGAATGAAAAATGTTGTTGTAAGTAAACTCAATCAACGATAAACATTCAGCCCAACTTACACCTTGTTTCAACCCCAAACGATCTACAAGTTCCAAATCCTCTTTCTAACCTCCCTTGATTTCCTCCAAAATATTACTCGTCAACTTCAACATCCCTAACTTCACACAACTTGGAGCCAATTCCGATTAATTCCAAAATTTACTTAAGTTCGTCTCATTTTATCATTTTTTAAAAGAATCTCATTTTCGAAGTAAAACCAAGTTTAAAGCTCACATACACCTTTCCTAATCATTTTAAAATCATTGTTACAGAAAACAAACCACAACCCTATCATTTTACTTGTAAAAACAAGTTTCAGAAAGTTATGCATTCTTAAACATTTTCAAATGAATTCCAATTCAATTCATCAAAATCATGTTAATCCAATCCATTTGATGTTCCAATAGGTTTAGAGTGAAAACAGTGATCAAACACATCAAAAGAAGCATTTAGGAAAGTATGGATTGATCCTCTACCTGGAACACCCAAAACCATGGGTGTTGCACTAAGTAACTTTCCATGGCAAGCTCCAGCTCGCCTAGCGAGTTGCACGAGACAGGTGCACCCAGTTTTTGCATTTCCTCTCGGGAACCCATCTTATTTTCATCCCAAAACCACGATTTTGATCCCCTTTGACCCAAATTCGTCCCCCAAGCTTTGTTATTAGTTAACATACATCAAAAGGCAATCAAAACACTTACAGACATGGAATCATAACCTCAACTCATCACAAAATTATCATCAAACTCATTTTTCACCAAAAACTCATATTTTCTCATTTTCATTCAAACTTCACGAACGATAACAACAACAATTCAAACCCCAACAACATAAAAACATATATAATCATATATCAAGTGAATCTAAGCATGTTTGAACATTAATCACTCACAATTTCATGGGTTTCACTTAATTGAGCAAAAATCATCAAAACAATTTATCACAAACAATAACTATGAACTTGAACATATAAATTAAGAGCATGAAATTCAACATCAAAAATCACAAAAGTTATAATTTACACAAAAGTACTTATGGCCCATAAGCAAAAAGATGAGATTATAGCTTATTTGATGAAAAGAATATATCCCGCTTACGCTAAAGCTTCACAATCACTAGCTATGGCTTCACTCTCCCCTCTAGCTTGCAATCTCCAGCTTTCCTCTTCTCCAAGTTGTTCTCTTATACTCTTCTCTCTATTCTTCCCACTTTCTCTTTCTAGCCTCCCTTTGGTTATGAGATGAAAATGTTCTAACCCTAATTTCTCTTCATGAGTTAAGTATATATACTACTATCTAATTCGGCTAGGTTTCAAACGATCACAATGGGCCTAACACTCTTACTAACAAATTCTCAAAAGTTACTACTCATTAATTCGCTAAAACACGGAATAATTGTCATCTCTAAATAATTACCACAACTCACTAGTAACTTAGTAAAAATAAATATTCTCACTAAAATACCAAAAATAACCTTCTTAATAAAATGACTAATTTACCCTTACTTGTCAAATGCCAGGATGTTGGAACATAGTATCCAACATCACAAACATGGATATTTGTTTTAGCAATAATGCAGCCAATACAAATACCCAACAATCTCCCCCTTTGGCGAATTTTTGGCTAAAACAAATTAAGGTCAATTACATAAAGCAAAGGGATACAACTCTTCCATTTCCTCAAACAACAAGAACACTCACCTATGAAGAAACGGCCAGCACATAGTTTAAAGAGATACCTTAGATAAACTTCTTCAAAACATCATAAACTCACATCCATGAAGAAGAAGCAGAAAAACAGTATCACTTAGAGAGATTCAAACATGTGCACAAAACAAAGGAATACCTCACACGATCTTCAGTCATAGCTTAAACCAAACAGACGTGAAGAAAGGAACATCATACTGTTAACAGAATCTAAGTTAAGAGATAAAAAAAAGTATTACTTACATCAGAGACATGCAGTAGCAGATAAGATAGTAGCATAGTCTCACAAGAACAAAACAAGCAAAGGAAAAATAAATTCCTAAGCAACACTCATCAGATCAGGGAAAAATAAATTCTCACACAGGCTTGGATGTTCCAACATCCTTCACCACATCAGACAGGAGTACCTATCAACCAATTTCTCATACCTACAGAGTACTGACAGGTAGATGTTTAAACATCCTACTCCACATCCTGTCAAACAATTTGATCATTTACAAGCACACACCATAGTATCACTACCCCTCAATATAACAATCTATGAGTGACTACTAACAAGAATATTCCACTACTCCCCCTAAACACATGCATATTTAAAGAATGGAAAACTAAAACTCCTAATGCATAGCTAAGGAATACTTCAGAAACAGCTTTTGAATGTTCCAACTTTCATTAAAACATCATCAAGGAACATTCACCAGTACAGACATTACTCCCCCTTTTTAGCCACAAAATATGCCAACAGAAAACCTTCAGAAGTATATACCACAACAGTACAAGACATGCTACAGGAAAACTTCAAGAGGAGAAACAAAAATTAAACAGATGAGATGTTTCAACATCATCTGGCACATCAACACAACATCAGGAAAAACAAGAATGTTCCAGAATGCACACAAATAGAATTCTACCATGAAAATAAATGCAGAAATGGCAGAACAGAAAAATAATACCTCCAACAATCTACCTCCAAAAAATACTCCAACAATAGCCCTTCCAGATGTTCCAACAATGTCTGGAACATGATCCGCACCAAACAACTTATAGTGCAATGTGAGAGGAGATTCTATCTTCTTAGCAATAACATTGGCAGTCTTAATACTAGGGTGTTGGTCTAAGATAATTACACAAGGTAGGAAAAGTTATGGGAAACTTAACAACATCAGTTTTGGCATGCTTAACAGTTTGTTCAAAGATATAAGCAACAAAATCCATTTTAGCCTTAAAACCTACAACATAAATAAACTTACCCAACCCTGTGGAAATATCAGATGAATGATTGGTAGGGACCCAGTTTGCTACAGCAATCCTGTTGAGAAAAGCATATTTCACAAACAATTTGCCAGAGGAAATTTTTTTCTTCTCAGGCCACACTTTGACCTGATTGGCAGTGATCTCATTGCACACCGGATTATCAGTCACCTCTAGCTCAGGAATATTGGTCTCTTCACTCCCAGGAAACTTGTTGATGGTGTTGGAAGAGAAGTTGACATATTCTCCTCTAACATAGACTTTTTGGTACTCCTTGCTAAGAAGATAGTCACAAACATAAGAGATATACACCGAAACTCCTTCACCAGCTTTCTTTCCAGGGCTAGCGTCCCACTATTCACGATAGTATTCTTGAGAATATCAATTGTACTCAAATTGACCCAACACATTGTTGGAACATCTTGTTCAACATTATACTCTTTTAACATTTCCTTTACCCACACAAGGTCAGAACAACTGCCACCAGCTGCTGAGTACTCAGATCCAGCAGTAGATTGGGCACACAATTTTGATTCTCATAGAACAAAGAGATTTGATTATTTCTTGAATAGAACAATCTGAGATCATACATACAAACTAGATGGATACAATCATACCTTCTTTCATTCTAACACAATGACATATTTTGAAAGAAAGTAACAAATTTCAACATTACTTCAAAATAACATCTTCAAAAGTAATGCACAAGAAACATTGGAACATCTCCAAGAACATTAGAGGCATACATAGTGGCAGAATAGAGATAGAACCCATCCTCACATAAAAACCCTGGGAGAAATAAACTCCCACAAAATAAACAGAGAGAAATAAACTCTCACAAGCAACCAATCTTCAGAGAAAAATAAATTCTCACAACAACAACCAAGGGCGAAATAAACTCCCACATAAAATTACCAGAGAGAAATAAACTCTCACATAAGGATGTTCAGAACATCTGGTAAGACATCAGTTCACCAGAAGACACATACCCACATCCATCCATACATCAATAAACTAACATCATGACATCATCACGCTAGTTAAAAATAATGCTCCCCCTCAACAGTAGATCAGTAAAGCATTTTACTCCCCCTCAGGTAATACTCCCCCTTAATAGGCATATATATATATATATATATATATATATATATATATATATATATAAATCAAATAACTCATTCCTTGAAGTTGTCTATGAGTCCAGAATTTATCTTCCCTGGAGCTCACCCAATAGCAGAACAGGGTGTCTGCTCTGAAACCAATTGAAATTTTGGCGGGCTAGCTTTCAGATGTTTTATATGATGTTTCAACATCAGACACGAACATAATGTCTAGTAAGATGTTTTAACATCGAGTTAGCAGAAAACAAACAAAACAAGGAAAATATAACGGATGTTGAAATTCTAGCGCGTTAGTTAGAAGATGTTCTATGTGATGTTCCAACACCAAAAACACAAAAAACAGATGTTGTGTTTAATGTTCCAACATCATGCTAACAAATATAAAACACGCAAGACAATAAATGACAAGAAAGTAAGAGGCACGAAAAGTTTGTTAACTCAATTAGGCACAGCTCACCTACATCTGGGGGCTACCAAGTTAGGAAGGAAATCCACTAGTGTAGTCCTTATTATATGTTATCAGCAAACTCCTCGTTTACAACTCTTGACCTAGGACCTACCCGTATTGATTTCAACCTAGGAACTCCTAGATCTGAGATCCTATCTCACTATCCTACAATCAATCACAGCCCCTGTGATTATCAGATTAAAACACAAAAATGATGAAGTTACCTTCAAACACAAACTACAACCTTGCTTCAAAGCTTTGGTGTAGCACATGAGTTACAACTCTTGACCTAGACTTGCATCACAAATGATACAAGAGAAGAACACACAAATAAACAGGACACAAATCCCTAATAATGAGTCTTATATAAAACGATGGTTTTGATCCATTACAACTCAACTAAAGGTCATGCTCAATGCATCAAGGTGATACAAAGAGATGCTCACAAATAAAGCACAATCGAAACCCTAAAAGACATAATTCAATAATAATGAATTGGTGAATAAAACTAGGGTATGAGTCTTCCTTATATAATCATTCAGCAGCATGGACTTTTTCGTCATAGGCTAAACAAATATTTGTTTCAAATATTTTTTTCAGAAATATATTGAAACAAATATTCTTCAGAAATATATCTTTCAAAATCTCTTTTGAAAATATATTTCACAAATAAAAATATCCATCCGAAAAATATATTTCTTCTGGAAACACAAGTGTCTTGGACCACAAGTCACGTGAATAAAATCTTCATAGAATCTTTAGTGATCTCACGTAACAAAATAGAAACAAATATAGCAACTCCTAAAAAATAGGAACATCTTTAGGAACCGCCAAACACACCACCAAGGAATCCTAAAATATTGTCTATACTTTAGGAACAAATCACTCAGCTCATTCTGCACAAAAATACGTTATTTGATGAACAAGAAATAAGGTGTGGTCTCCTTTATAAGATAAAGCGCGTGAAAACCAAGACACACGTACACTGAATCGTGCCAAGATGTTCGAACATCGTCCAACATCATACATGAGTATTTGTTTTAGCAACAATGAAGCCAATTCTCAAATACCCAACAAATTATAAATTGATAGTCATCATTTTATTGAATGTTGAAAAACAACCTAATATCTGATGACCAGAAGAAAAATCATAGTTAACGGTAGAAGTATATATATTAGATTAAGCTTTATTTACAGAACAATTGATAACCATATATATCATAGCAATCTCTCATCAACAATCAACCATAAGCAGATTAATTCTAAATCCGTTTGGTTATTGCTCTTCTTAAATGATTGAAAAGAATAACATATAACTAACATTGGAAAGAAATTAAGAAACTAAATCATCCCAATCTCAAAGAAAAGACAACTCCACTCAACATCCTCAAAGAATCTTCCTAATAGGAACAGGGGAGCTAGCAGAAATAGCAGACTTAGAACTACATGATCTAAAAGAACCAGTTCTCATAAAAAACAAAACAGTGTTAACAATTTTCTTGACCTTAACAGCAACCCTTTTTATCTTAGGTCTTTGAGGCTGTTCTACAAAAGTATTCAAAGAAGATAATTTGTATGTTGTGAGAAAGATTTTCCTTTGTTTGGCTCTTCTGCGTCTGTAGCTGACTGATTTGAGTGTTTTCTCTTTCCCTTGTAAACCAAGAAGCTCATATCCTTGCCTCCTGCTGAAGGTGAGAGTGGTGTTTCGAACAAGTGTGTTCATGGTTACAATAACTGAATCTGAAGAAGAAAAAAAACAGAACAAAAATGGAGTGTTCTTTTTCTTTCTTTCGGTTCTGTTTTAAGCTTAAAATATTTATACTTTGGATACTATCTTCCACAATACGTAGGGGACCAACTTTTATGGGTTCTTTATATATATTTGTTTCCACTATATCTTCTAGAGTATGTTTGACCGTTCTTTCTTTGTTTTTATCTTTTTCTTACTTGGCGGGCGCACCTACATTGTTATGTGTGTAAAATACTCTAATTTTATATGATTTGGTTTAGTGCTCGTGGTTGGTTGTTGTGCATGTGATCACTTTGTAATTATATTTTTTTTTCATCAATTGGAAATTTTTATATTAATTAATTAAACGCTTAATTGCACTTTTGGTCTCCTATCTTTCTAAAAGTTGCGATTTTCGTCCCCTAACTAATTAAAATACAAAACAACCCCCTATGTATTGGATCTTTGGCAGTTTTGGCCCTCAAGGCCACTTTTGACTTAGTCTTCGCTTACGTGGCACTCACATCCCTTAAGTGAGATGTCACGTGTAATTAGTTAGGGGGTGCCAACATCAGCGAAGACTAAGTCAAAAGTGGCCTTGAGGGCCAAACTGCCAAAGATCCAATACATAGGGGGCTGTTTTGTATTTTAATTAGTTAGGAGGCCAAAATCGCAACTTTTGGAAAGATAGGGGGTCAAAAGTGCAATTAAGCCTTAATTAAAATGGTTTAAGGTTTATTGAAAAATTATGAGCAAATTAAGTTTAGAATCCACTTAGGATGGTCCGGTGGTATTAATTTGGGATCTGGGAGTGTGCTCCTCCTCGAATTCTTAATAGCCTGTTTTGTATACAACTGGATTTCTTAAAATGGAAAACCTGTCGATCATCATTTATCTTCTTCCATTTGGTTAGACATGAAACCTCACTTTAGCAAAGTCATCAAGAATTCTACTTGAAGCATAGGAGATGGGCAAAAAAAAAAAACTTTTCGACGGACAAGTGGTTGTCGAGGCCAATTGCTGATATGTTAAATTTACTTGAGAACCTACATTTGAGTTGAATATGAAAGTAGAAGCTTATATGCTGATTTTAAACTAGAACATCCCTAATTGCTTGCATGTTAAGGCACCAGGCATTACTCTGAAGATTAACATCATAACTCTCAGTTTGGATCATGTCCCTGACAAGTAGCAATGGTCCAACACCAACTCTTTGGATGCAAATCTAACTAAGAAAGAGGCTTTTTCTTATCATAGATGCACTATCTCTTCTCTTCTTTAATTTGGGATTGGCTCGGTTTAGAAATTCATTATCAGATTGATAGAGGTATCTAGAACAGTCTTTTGCTTTGTTACATAGATAAATTGGGCAAGTATACGCAAAACTTGCTTGTCTCCACTATCACTTACATTTTATGAAAAATTTGGAATAAGAGAAATGCTAGAAGATTTAAGGACAAAAAGCTTTATATACAATGTCTCTTCCACCAAGTAATAGCTAAGTGGAGCAGACACATCTTCTATGAGAAATTAGAGTCTCCAACTTCTTGTATGTTTCCAGTAAACCCATGAAAACTTTGATATAGATTGAGGTGTTGTGGTATCCTCCTTCTCCTGGTTGGATAAAAGCAAATATGGATGGATGACCTTTTGGTGCCCCCTATAATGTTGCTATTGGTGTCATTTTCTGAGATAACAATGCATATTTTCAAGGAAGCTTTGTCCGAAATATTGGATTTGGAGTAAATTTTGTAGCAGAACTCAGTGCAACTATGTTTGCCGTTGACAAAGATAAAGATTTGAATCGGAGAAACTTAAGGATTGAAACAAACTCAGTGCAATCATTGTCGTCAAAATTCCAACTTAAATTCACCTTCAACGACTGAAATCTATAGTAGAATCCTAAAATTATCAAAATCCATCGATTTTACGATTTCATACAAAATCGCAGAATTTTAAAGGGTTTTGAAAAATTTTGTCTATTTTTTTAGTCATTTATGTATAAGTATTTTGTGGACTTTAAAGTGAGTCATTTATGAATATATACAATTTATAACATATAGTTAACATTATTTTTGTTCTAGTAAAGTCCATCATTTTGATTGCGATTTTGCAATTTCTTATATTGAGTAAAATCCTTCAATTTTGATTGCGATTTTACGAGTCTCGATTTTGCTATTTCCTTTCGACCTAAAGTAAAGTCCTGATTTTAACAACTTTGAGTGCAACTATGTTTGCGGTTGAGAAAGCTTAAGATTTGAATTGGAGAGACTTAAGGATTGAAACAGACTCTAAGTTAGTGGAGTCTGCTTTCAACCAATGGACTAATTACTTATTGATAGCTCAAGAGATCAATTGTTGTTGTACTCATATCTTTTGAGAAGGCAACACTGTAGCTGACGTTCTAGCTCATAATGGGCATAGTTTACCTCTTTTTTCTTCCCAATGGTGGGACTCTCCCCTTCATTCTATTTCTGCTTTTTTGTAAAAGGATAATGCTGGGGTGCCCTATATTAGGTGCTCATATGTGTAATTTGTAGCGGTGGGTAAAAAAACCAAAAACTGAACTGAACCAAAAAAAAATTGAATCATTATTAACAGTTTTGAAACTGAACTGAAACAGTTCAGTTCAGTTCAAAACAGTTCAATTCAGTTCGATAACTAAAATTCAATTTCATTTGTTTTTTTCATATTTTTTTCTAAGGTATTAATAATAACAGTTCAGTTCAGTTCGGAACAGTTCAGTTCGGTTTGAAACAGTTCAGTTCAGTTCGAAATGCAAACAGTTCAGTTCAGGTCAGTTATTTTAAATTTAGCAAACAGTTCAGTTCGGTTCAGTTTTCATCCCGAACTGAACCATGCCCACCCCTAATAATTTGATTCATTCCTCTCCTACTTGTAGCGTTTTCCTTACTTTTATAAAAATAAATTATGTTTTAGATTAGTTTTAAAATATCTGCAATTTTCATTTCTTGTTATACATACTTTTAAGATCTTTTACTAAGAGAGTCAATTGCTTTTACCAGTAGTGTATAAAAAAATGATGAGTTATGAAAGTCTCTTTAGCATTTTTAAGTGTATTCATGATTGTGGTATTTTGTCCACAGTTTGAGCCGCTATTGTTTTTCAAGGAAGATAAATGTAAGATAAATGCTAACAACATTCTCTTTCTAGCACTCTCTCTAACATTCACTGTTCTATTGGGTGAAACTCATGTGGGTCTCACTACTTTATGTGGGATCCATTTCCAATGTGTGGTACCCACATGAATTTCAACCAATAAGAGAGTGATTGTTAGAGAGAGTGTTAGAAAGAGAGTGTCCATGATACTCCTCTAAATGTAAACACATTTGTAAGTGATCTTTGAACTCATATGTCTTTCTTTACCTTGTAATTGGGTAACATCCCTTGTCCTAAATCTATATTAGTAAAAAAATGGGTACCATCTCATGCGTCCAACCCTCCTTCTAGTTCATATCATAGCAGATTCCTTGAGCATATGGTCACTAGTTTAATATCTGAATAGTCAGGATGGAGGGTAGTGTTGCTTTGTAGTGGCCGTGGTTACCCTTTTTAAAATAATTTATTTAATTATTTTATATGTTAGTGTATTTTTATGTTCAGTTACTTTAATAATGTAAATTTAGTGATCCCAAAAATATTTATGTGAAACTAATTAGTGCAAATATATGAAACACAAAAATCATCACTTACTGAATAATTTTTTCCTTCTTATTTTGTCATTTTTAATCTCAATAGTAGTTACTCAAAGAAAATTGTCATGATAAAATTAGTAAAATTATATTTGTTTCTTAAAAAAAGAAAAAGTGTCCACGTTTAAATAATGTTGTCTAATCTATCGTTAATGTTTATTACTCCAATAATAGCAGTAATAACTTATTCTACCATTTGAGGTGGAGCGTTTGCAATATTGACGTTGAATGTCAAGCCAACGACCATAAGATAACAGAGAAAAAGGAACTTTCCAGCTACCATTGTTGACCATTGACCAGATTAGCAGATCATAAAGAGTTAATGTCAAGGTCTCTAGAAAAAGAGTTAATATACTCGTTGGCTGAAAATGACATTTTTGGTATTTGTTTTTTGAACTACTGTATTTAAGTCTAGAACATAGAGAATTATTAAAAAAAAGAGAGAGAGTCTAGAACATGGAGAATGAATTCTTTGAAAAATACTAATGAACCATACTAGTTTTCTATAACCTTCAAACCATCTTTTTATTTTGTTTTGATATAATTCAAACAATCCTTTGTGCAGTAGCTTTCGAGCTAATTTTTTTACCATGACATTGGTGAAAATGCATTCTATCTCAAAATCCTATTCCGTTTTGCTTCGGAGTAGTAGTTGATTTTCATTGCATTGTCTACGGTCTTCTGGTAGCTTGTTAGTGGCTCGGAACGAGATCCTAAGGCGCCACTTTTTTTTCTTTCCGATCTTCAATCTATAGTTCTTGATCAATTCGTTTGAAAAGTGCATTTTGGTGGAGGTTTATCTTTTTTACTTTGGAGTTCCATCTCTTTGGTGTTAAAGCTTTTGTCTTGGTTTTATCTAGGTGGCTTTTAGTTGTTATCTTGGTGCTTAGGGGGTTTTGCCTTTTGCAGTCTTTGATCTAGCCTTGTATTTAACATTCTTATAACATATCTTGTGCTTTGCGATGTTTTATGTTTAAGTTAATAAAACTTAATTTTGCTTTTAAAAAAAAAGGATATGACTAGCTCACCACATTTAGAAGACTTTCACTTTCTAATCGTATCACCATTTCTTTCTTGGGCTCAGGCTAGGGTGGGAGAGTTTGATAGGTCTCCCACCGTGGACAAGTGGAAAAAAATACAGGGCTTCTAGGTCAGTGAAGAATCAAGCAGCAAGGTAGATCAAATATTGTACAGGGCTATGATAGGTTCCTTACTTTATTTAATAGCTTCTAGGCCAAATATTTTATTCAGTGTATGCTTGTGTGCAAGATTTCAGTCAGATCCTAGAGAATCTCATCTAACAATTGTTAAGAAAATCTTTAGGTATATGAAAGGGACAACTAATCTTGGAATTCTTTATAAGAAATCTCAATATTATAAGCTAGTTGGATTATGTGATGGTGATTATGTTGGGGATAAAATTGAGAGAAAATCTACTAGTGGAAATTGTCAATTCCTTAGTGAGAACTTATATCCTGGGCAAGTAAAAGACAAAATACTATTGTACTGTCCATAGCAGAAGCAAAATACATCTCAGCGGAAAGTTGTTGCACACAACTACTCTGGATGAAACATCAGTTAGATGATTATCATATATGTAAAAGTAGTATTCCAGTCTACTGTGATAATACTGCAGTTATCTATCTGTCTAAGAATCCAATTCTTCACTCAAGAGCCAACCACATAGAGATAAATCATCATTTCATCAGGATTATGTTCAAAAAGTTGTTATAGATATGCAGATTATTGATATTGATCATCAATGGGCTAACATATTTACAAAACCCTTAACTCTTGAAAGGTTCGATTTTATTTAAATGAACCTAAATATGCACATTATCTCAAAATGATTCTTGCCTCTGAGCGATAACCCAACATCTGAAGAAGGTTGAGAAGCTTCTTTGATCAAAGTCTCTATGAGTATTTAAGACAAGTAGCAGAATCATTATAATAAACAAATTCTGGCATGACGCGAAAGTTGGATAACCTAGACTCTGACAATGCACATAAGTGGAAAAGTCTTTATTTGTCTTTTATTACACCTGTCCACCTACATATCACGTTTTTGAGCTGACGTAGCTTGTAACTGTTGGGTAATAACTTATAGGCAATGATAATTATGCTCTGTTTACTGTATCCTCAAGCCCCCAAATATCATTATTGTGTTTACGTTTTTCGAAAAACACATGAAGATGAAAAGTCCAGTTGCCTTATTTACATCTAATACTTTCTCTGAACTTTTCACTTCACCTTCTTTTCAAAATGTCTTCTGAGAAATATCCTCGCTTTCAAATAACTATTAGTGAAACTAAAATCCAAAATGATGAACCCTTAAGTATCTGGGAAAGAATCTACAATCTCAAATGAAGAATGATAACAACACTTGGAGAAGAACTGAAACTGATCAAGATATCCACCGTGGAAGAGTATGATATGAGGATCATGTTCGCAACACAAAGATGAATGAAAATCTCTACAACTCTAAATGAGGTGAATAACACAACTATTGTGAAATATGGTTGGGTCTATGTAACAAAAAATGTGAGGACTAAACGTGAAGATAAAAAATTGGAAATAATATTATATGTCTTGAGAATTGATATCAATACAATTGATATCAAAGCTAAGCAGCCCAAGTCTGCTATTCGTAAAGGTACTAAGGTTCAACTTATAAAGAATGGGAAGAAGACTATTGCTTTTATGCCGAATGATGGCTGCTTATGCTACTTCAAAAAGCCTTGATTGCTGGATTTGAGTAATTTCCAGTACCAGATTCAAGGTTGTGAAGGTCTCTGATGTCACTCTTCTTGCTAGGATGATGAAGCTGAAGTAAGAGCTGTATTTTCAAGTTGACCTAGTAGAAGAGGAAAGAAAATTGAGATTAAAGACTTTTGGATGACCAAATGTTGAGTTCACACTTTAGGATTTAGTTTTATTTTTAAGATGTTTGTTTGCTTGTTTTATTTTTCGATTTCTCCTATTGTAATTTCCATGATTAATGAAGATTGTTTATCATATCAGATTGCATATTTGTTTATTCATGACTTTACAAGTTCTTGTCTTTGTGTTAAAATGTTTTGTTATTTTTGTTGATGACAAAAGGGGGAGTAGGATAAAATATTTTAACATTGAGCCTAACAAAAGCTAAAGAACCTTAATTTATTTATTTTTCTGCATAAAATAAATGAAAAATTAAAATATTGCACTTAATTGTTAATCTTATCAGACTTTGATAAGGTATCAGATTGGACTTAATCGGAGCGTGCAAACCTTTGTGTGACCAAACATCTGATATCTTGTTGATGTTCTTATATGCTTTTGATGATTTGTTTTGATGCACTCAAGAGTGATTAAGAATGAATTTAATTAACTTGGATAAGACTTATGGGAGTTTGCAAATCTCACCTTAATAGACTATCACAAACTCAAGGGGATCTTGCAAACCTCAGAACCTGAGACTGTCAGACTCAGGGAGAGCTTGCAAACTTCAGACCCTGAGGTCTAAATGTTAATTAAATTAACAACAATTATTCAAAATACTTGTGTTTATCATCATCAAAAAGGCGGAGATTGTTAGAACAAGAATGGTTCATACAAGTCATCTAGGGTTTTGATATAACAAAGTATTGAAGAATAATTGGAATACTAACATATGTTCAAGTGTGCAGAACCTAAGAATGAGTCTATCATGAAGAATTAACATATGAAGAGCATAAGAAGGAACATGAGAAACTTAAAAGACAATGGTAGAAGATCTAAAGGAATGTCAACTAGAAGTCAATGTCTTTAGAAGAATGATGCCTCATAGAAACTAGAGAGTTACCTCAACAGATTCTGTAGAGTTCATAAGGCTCAGAAGCTAACTGCATACTTGGATGACCCTCAGATTTGAAAAAATCCGGAGGGACCCAGAATCCACGTAGGCATTGTCTTATTCTATGAATTGTCCCTATCATAGTACCTGATAGAGCAGTTCTTTTGTTTTCTTCTGTCCACGTGTGCAAACAGACAAAGCTAATAACCTCAAGAGCAAAGAGAACGCAACAAATAATTCTTATATATATATAATTAGTTTGGGTCGACTGAGTTAATTAGATAAATTTCAATTTAAATCATACTAATTTCTTTTCCCACCATTATGTGCTCTCGTGCCTTACATAATCTTGAACAGTAAATAACACTTTAAAAACACCCCCCAACACCTTAAAACAGTTTGGATTTTAAAATCCTAACCACGTCGTAAGCGTGGGAAAAGAAATTAGCTTAGTCATTATCTTTGATTTGAATATAAAAAAATTAAGTTTTTGGAGAGGAAAAAAATTAAATTTTTGTTTTTTCATAAAATCAAGCTAGATCCTTCACATCAATAAGGAAAATATTTTCTCACTTTGGGTTTGGGATCCCCATCACCTTGGAAACATTTGTGCGGTGCATATGTCCCTTCCTATCCTTTTCTGCAAGTAGCATAATGGAGAACAACAGTACTACTTGATACTTCAACTTAGAACTCTGTTTGCTTTTATTATGTTTAACCCTTCAAAAAAATATTAAAAGAACATGCCAGTTATATATTCTATTTGTTTATTCATCTGATTTATCAAAATGTTCTAAATACAAAAGGGAGTAGAGTTAAACGTATTAACTATTACGAATAGCGTGATTGGGAGTATGAACTCATCCATTTTGTAATAGCGTAATTGATTATTTATTTCCTTTACTCATTTTGATCAATAATAATCACCCATAACAAGGAAAAGGACACGATATTTGATGATATACACAAGCCATTATAATAACTCAAAACTCACATTTAGAAGTTGAATCAAGCAATAAGAACATGTAATCATAGAATATACTAAATCATGACACTGAAAATTCGGCACTTAAGGCGAGTTCAATTCCTTTTTTGTTCACAACAAGCATATAAATTATGGTTCACAATGAAAG
>Ga0228710_1001101_pt1 | contig 39186 bp, 15 predicted proteins | sample MedpolnodulmetaG_FD_177995 | JGI IMG/M metagenome (GOLD analysis project Ga0228710, IMG submission 177995) | Root nodule microbial communities from Medicago polymorpha collected in Santa Monica, California, United States - pink nodules | ecosystem: Host-associated > Plants > Roots > Nodule...
TTTTTTTTTTCTTTTTTCTTTCCTTGTGTAATCAGTTTTTTAATACAAAAACGGATCAGAATCACAGGCCCAATGTGAAACACACATATCTTATCTTATCTTATTATAAAAAAGATTATTAGTTTAAGTGAGCTTCTTTTCCCACCCCTCGAGATTCTTAAAAACCACCTTTATGCGGATAGAAGCAAAAAAATACCGTTTTCTTTTCGGATTTATCCATCCGGACGTGAGAAAAAACGGTGTTTTACCTTGTCTGGATTGGTGAATCTGGAGGAACATGGTTTTTAAAAATCACTAGAAGGTAAAAGCAACTCTCTTAGTTAAATCAATTTTTTTTTTTTGGTTAGGAATTAGAGTGTCACTTACGGGTACAATTTCTGTTTATAAGGTTAATATTTCTTTTTGTCGAACGAGATGAGATTTCAATAAATAAAGGCGGTATAACCGACAAAACGGATAAAACCAGAAATGTTGATGTTAAATGTTACAAGTTTTGTGTATAAGGATATATTTGGGCCTTAAGCAGTCCAATTTTTAGGCTCAATTCTGTTGAAGTTCCAATTGCAAGTCAAATTTTAATCCTAAGCTAGAGTACAAATCAGAGTTATTTAAATTTTACAATAAAGAAGTTGGTCCCATATTTAAAATCAAAAAGTAAACAAAACATTAAATTAAAGAAAATGACACAAGATATAATTTTCAGCTTTAAGGTCTTAAAGCCATGCTAACTTTTTCTTGACAAGTGATTTCTCACCAAATCGAAATTGTGCAACCATGTGACACTAGACTTATAGTCAATAATTCCACAATTCTTTGGTACTTTGTGGGAGTAATATCATCCATGTTCTTCCAAGAATCAAAACCTTTATAGAGAAACCGTGTGGGGCCTACTATTGGTCGTTTTTCTTTCCATTTTTATGCATAATTATAATGGTAATCTTTGGTGTTTGTACAGAAAATGATGATGTGCATCGTATTATATTGTTATAATTTTCAAAGCTCTTGATCACTGTCTTTATGATGGATTACTTTATCCATAAGAATCAGAATTCACCTGAATTTCCATATGCTTTTTCCCCCACTAGTCTATTACAAAATTAGAAATCAAACATAAACTTGTTAAATGAGACTTGGTAAAAAATGTGTTGATAATTGATTTTGTATGGTTGAATTATAAGTTGAACCAAATTTTAAGATGCTATTTAAGTCAATTTAAGATCCGTTGAGTCACCTGTATTGATCTATTTAAGTCATGCTCCATTTATCCAATCGCATATATGAGGGATAGTGTGTTGAAAACCGAACATTAGATAAAATGCGACATGAAAATGTATTTATAAGTAGAAGAGACAAGACATACAAAGGATCATGTTGTATGTGACCCAAATCCAATCATCACATTAGATCGGATCAATTTTCGAACCTAACCAAACCTGATGAAGTTCAGGTCCAATACGGGCGGAACAATATGAAGACAAGATCTGGTTGGTCCCAAGACAAGTCACCAATATATAGATTTTATTTTTTTGAAAAAGAATTAATCAATTTTTATTTTTTTTGAATCATAGAAAACAAAAACATTGTCAAAAGTAGCACAATCGTACAAACTAATCGAAAGAAGTTGAAATATTGTGTTATAAATTAATTAACAGTTTGTATTCTATATAACTAAAATAAACGATGAATAAGTTAAAGAGTACAATTGTCACTCAATTTTTTTTGAAGAATGCAAACTAGCCCACTGAAATCGGCACCAGGGAGAATCGAACCTGGGATCTTGAGAGGGTCCATTGTCACTTAATTAATAACAGTTTGTGGCAGTGTGAGGCTTAGTTGGAGAAACAACGACGTGAGACTGAGTCAAAGGAGGTGAGGAGCGACGACATGTGAAGTGAATCCTAGATTGATGTTTGAAATAGAAAGTGACTATTATGAAAGTGAAAGAGTTGTGTGTGAGATAATGAGTCAAAAATAGTATGTAAAATAATATTTAAATAAAAAAACTTTGTCCTCAAATTAAATTGGGACGAGTTGGGTAAATCGAGATAGTCGGATCTGTGTTTCAGTTATGTTTATGTCTTGTCTCATACTTTTTTTCCCCATTTTATTTAGACCAAGTCAGACCTGACCCATTGTGTTCGCTCCAGTACGGATTGTAAGATCGGACCAGGTTATGTACATCCCTGCTATTGATCTATTTGAGTCACACTTCATATATTCAATCACTAATATGAGGGATAGTGCGCTGAAAATCGAATGTTAGATAAAATATGATAAGAAACTGTATTTATAAATGGAAGACATCTTTTACTTTACAAGTTGGTTTTGTTTAATTGAATTCTCAATCCAAATTTTAAGATCGAGAATTTGTACAAGATGAGGGAAATCAAATTACACGAAACTAAGTTGTTGGACTAATGTCATTAATAAACTTCTAACAAACTAAGGCGTTTGACTTATGTGATTAATAAACTTCGACTATGATCCAATAACTTAGGTAGTACCCAAGTTTAGACTCATGTTGTCTTATGGTTGAATGGTTAAGATTAAAAAAAAAAACACCAATTTAAAACTTTTATACTCTTTAATAACATTTTATCATATTGTGACTCAAATCCCTTATGAACATAGATTAAAGCTTATAAATAATGACACCATTCAATAAATTGATTTTTTAAATTTGAGTTAAATCCAATATAAAATATAATTCACATAAAGATTCATATTTAAGAACACCCACAATTAAATTTTTATACACAAAAGTATAATAAAAAAATGTGTTTTTTTTTAATGGCAAAATGTATATTATATATAAATAGAAAGATATACATAAGGGGATTCGATCCTAAGTAGAACATCAAAATGAAAATCAAAGATAAAACAAAGCACCTGAGGTGGCAAAATACATGCCAAACTCAAGCATCAGAGGTACTCCACAATGAACAAGAAAACAAAAAACAATAAAAGGACACCCAAACAACAAGCTTCCCGCCAAGAAACAAGACCGAGAAGATGAAAAGCACCACCCTGAAGAGCCGGTCAAAAGCAGCCAAAGACCCCATCACTTGACGCAAGAGCCAGGACCCACAACTCAAATACACCCTACCGAAAACAACACAGGACAGGTTGCAACTCCCACTCATATAAGGAGCAAAGGCTGATAGAGCTCTTACCAAGGAACCATTTTTAGGATGAGAGCTTCACCAGACCCAATAGAAGCTCGACAGACGGAGTCCCTCTCAAAAAAATGATATCATTACGAGAGTTTCAAGCCGACCACACAATAGCAAGCCAAATCAATAAAATGATACACCTTGCTACACCCACAATTAAAAGGAATTAGAGGTGTTCATATCTAAACTGATAAAAACAATAAAATGTAATACAAATTGAATATTACTGAATGTATTTGAATGTTCTTTTGTGATTTTAGATTTTTTTTTTTCAAAATTAAATTAGAATTTCATTCTTGTATCATCGAATATAGTCATTCATTGTCACATCATCATTACAAGAACCAATAATATGCATATCAGAAAATGTATTATCTTCTTGATCATTTATTTATTTTGTGACCTTATTGTCCGTCAAATATGTTGCAAAAAATCAAATTCCTAATTTTGAAGTACTTTTATGTGTTCAAGCTTGAACTCTTCTTTGTTCTTTCTTTCAGACTATTATATATTGAAGTTTTCAGGTAAGAGGTAACCTTTGACGCAGTCATTTGCTTAACATAAGGTTTCTTTTATTCCACTTGTCTTTGCATCTTGAACATCTTTTCCTTGAGAGTCTTTTGCGAATTTCATCCTAGACATGTTTATAAATGTATTCTTTTATTATTATGATATATTGTATTAATATATTATTTGTTGTATTAGCAACAAAAACATTTATGGTTTTTGCTTTTTGGGTTAAATAAGTTTTTTTTGTTGAAGAGGCGGGTAAATAAGTTTTTAATCCTTATAAATATTTCAAATTTTATTTTTTAATCCTCTAAAATTTGTCAAGAAGATTTTGTCCCTTAAATATTTTCAGTTAGCAGTTTTGGTCCATTGTTTTCAATCAACTCATGATTACTCTTCACTTTTTTGAATAAGTTTTGCGAAGCAAGTAGAGAATATTATAAAAATGTTCTTAAATTATTTTATAATTTTTTATATGAGTTTAACGTAGGTGGGTTGATAGTACAAATCAACTTTACACACAACCAATAAAAACATTTAAAATTGCTACATAAGTTAAAAACATTAATTGATGTAACAATTCTAAATATTTTAATAATTGTGTGTGCAAAGTTATTTTATACTGTCAATCTACCACTATTAAACTCTTTTAATAAATTGTAAATTGACACGCTCAAAAAAATTGTAAATTAAATATGAATTTTTAAGTAAAAGAAATAAAATTTATATTTAATTCAATACACACACCACAATCCCGAGCTAGAAACACCCTCTTTTCTTTTTTGAATGTTGCTTTGGAAATCAAATTGGGCCATGGGGCACACGAGGCAGTATCTAAGCAACACTCTTTTCTTATTGTTCTATCAACAGTGTTTTTGTCGGTATTTACAAAATATTCTTCTAATAGTTTTTCTTTGTCGGTATTTTACAAAATATTGTTTTAATATTTAATTATATATTATTTATAGATTTTAATATTACACTAGTTATAATGTTTTTGATTTTTTTTTTTGTGTTAACGGTTCTAATGGATATGAAATTATGATAATTCGGAGTTTAACCGTAAATTTAATTTGGTAAAATTTATTAATCACTTTTATTTAATTACTTAGTTATTTTAATTTCTACTTTCTAAGAGATGATTATTTTTATTTTTATTTTAGGGAAACGGATGATTATTTTCAAAACATGTTATATATGAAATGATACTAAATGTGTGTATCTCTCATCCCAACATATGTTGGTAATCAAATTAATTTTTAATTGTAACAAAAAAATAATTTTAAATTTATTTAAATAAGCTAAGAACAACAATTTTGTTCACATGCAAGATCTGATTGGAACATTCGGACAAACGGGCAGTCGTTTTATTACACTTTGAGATCCAAAACTTGGTGAGTTCACATCAATGTTAGAATAAGTGTACAAATTGTAACCAAAAAGAAAAATATGTGTAAAATTACAATTTTTTGAAGTAAAGTATAAAATTACAATTGTTGATTGCTTTTTAAAAATTATAGTTTATACATGGAACAAGTGATAGAATTATTAGGTGAAAAAAGCAATAAAATTATTAAAATTTAAATTATTAATTAACAATTATAACTATATTTTATATTTTATTTTCAAATATATTATTTATTTCCCCTAAAAAAATATTATTTATTTGGTAAACAATATTGACTTAAACAGTCTCTCAAAAAATATTAACTTAAACAAAACCTACCTATGTTAGTTTTTAATGATCGAATTTATGATATTTTTCAACGTTATTTAACTCACCAATCAAATTATATGCACGAGGTTGTTTACCACTTGCTCTATAAAACAAACAAAGAAAGGTCTATTTAGTAATATTTTTAAATAAATTGTGAAATGAGAAATTATTATTAATAATGATAACATCAATAATTATTTTACAAGTGTCAAATATTATATTTTAACTATGTCTTTCAAAATTACAAAATCAAATTGTTATAACATAATTGATACCCCGTCCCTTGAAGTATTTAATAATTGATTTAATTGATATAAATAATTTGATTTAATTGTGCTGTAAAAAAGTATATGATTTGATTTAATTTAATGTTAACTTTAGTTACTGGGCTCTCATTTTTGTTGTTAACGACTGCTTGGGATTCCAAAGATCAGCAAAACACGAAATGATTGGTGATGCAATTGATGACCAACCAAAAGAAAAGACTTTAAATAAATAAATAAAGGTTTTGGCTCTTTTTATTCATTTTCTACCTGATCTTAATTTCTTTGATTTAATGGAGTCCACACGCTTTAAACAAAGTTGGCATCCATGACCATGATTCTGTAGGGTTCCTCTCCCGACAGTTATTAACCGTTAGGTACCCCACACATGGATGGTTAATATCTTCCAAAAATAAGTGGGTAGCACTTGAGTGACATTGTAGTAGATGACATTGTGACATTGGTCAACCACAATGTCACAAATGTCTTTCTTCTTTCTGTTTCATAATTTTTTTTTATTTCTTTGTACATATGTGACATTGTGGTTGGCCAATGCCACCAATGTCATCAACCACAATGTCACCCAAGTATTATCCGTATACCGCTTAAAGTGATACGCACACGGTATTCTTTAGTAAAAGGCGAAATAATAGTTCGCTTTGTGCTTATCGCACGGTTCCGTAATATCTTCCTACTTAAGTATTCGATATTTGATGTAACTTCAAGCTCATGTAAACTAGCCCTTGTTTGTTTAATAAATTGAAGAATAATTTTGAAGAAAGAGTATACATTGGTCAAGAGATACATAAAGAAACTATTTTTTCAAGAGATACAAAAAAGAATATACATTGACAAATTTTATATTACAACTACTTTTATACCCTTAATTTTTTTTTCTTTTTCATTTTTTTACTTCGGTCAAGAGATGCATAAAGAGAAAGATGTAGCAGCTGTTAGTATTATCTATGTATATAAGTTTCTCATTTAAGCTATGTGTGAAGAAGGTCGCTTCCTAACTTGTTTGAGTTTTAATGATAACAATACCTCGTCACAAAAAGAATAAAGTTTTAAGAGGCTCAAGATGTATAATGAAGATAGAGACTTAGACTTTTCAAATAAACCTATGTAAGTATGTTTCATAAATTTTGATTTATCATATTTCACATTTAAAAGAGTTAGAATACTCAGAAGATCAATATATAACTCTTCACAAATATTCTAATGTGCCAACTAATTTGAGAGAAAAAAAATTACAAATGAAACACTTATGTTGTAAATGAATAACATAATTAACTCTAAAGACTTGGTCTAGTGGTAAAAAAACATATCTTGAATATGCGATGTTTCAGATTCAAACTCCGTTAGTGTCATTAGAGAGATATAAATGTAATATCTTTGTAAGTGCATGTTGGACTTGAATGTTTTATCTGTTTTGTACTGAGCCACCGTCTTTTCATCCTAAATTTCTATTAGAAAAAGATGGAAAGCCAAAGTTGGCATTGCTATATTAGCCGGCCGGCAAAGTACTGCTACTAATTTCTTCAACAAAAAGAAAAGTACTGCTCCTAATATCTGAAAATTGTGACCCAATGGTGGCCCCTAAATTCTATTTGGATGCATATTGGATATCTTGTAGGCTTTTCAAAGGATCAAACTTATCGCTTCTCATCAATACCACTAGAATTATGTACTCCTCATTTCCAACCGGATCATACCCTTTGATAACTTACATACATTACAAGTATATATATGTGCTCAAAGAAAGGGGCACCATAATACACTAATGTGGGGGCCAATGATATGAATGGGTCTCGCACCCACCATGTTAGATATTGTAAATCTGATGCTGGTAAAATGATATAACAATTTTATAAAGTATTAATTGATAATGTATTGTAGAGTGGGCAACTTTATTAAAGATTTCTTCTACTATATTCTTCAAAGGCTAACCAAAGATTAAGCTCAATTTTCCTTTTCTTTTCATTTCTTTTAGATTTAAAGAACTATTCCGTAATTAAGAAAATCAAATTGAAGAATTATATAGAGTAAATTACATCATTTTTCCTTAAAAGAAGTTTGAATTACACTCTAATCCATTCTTATGTTAAAATATACACTACTCTCCGTTGAAAAATAAATTTTATACTCCTCTCCCTTATGAGACTCTTGAATTACAACCCTCTCCCTTAATAATTAAATATGCACTATAATTTAATCTATTTTAATATTAATAAATATTTATAATATATACTAATTTTGAATCACCATTTATAATAAATAAATTCATTTCTTTTATAATTTAAATGTCAAGGATAATCAAATTTAAATATTTTATTATTAATTTTATAATTCAGAGTATAAAATTCCCTTTTAAATAACCATACTTAATCAACTTTAGTAATTTTTCACATATTTTAAATTTATTCTGGGTTGTTTCATATTTTATAATAGGGTTTAAAACTATATTATTTTATAATAGGGTTTAAAATTATATATTAATGAAATTGTGAATAAAAAATAGCGAAAAATATGTATTCAAAATTTTGATTATATTTAAATGTACTCGCAATGCTATTTTTCTTTGAAGTGTGTTCGATTTGTTTTTTTGCTAGATTATTAGAAATTAAAAAAAAATTGAGGGACTAAAGTGTAGATTTTAACATAAGAGGGGAGAGAAATATAATTCAAGCTTCTCTTAAGGGAGGAAAGTGAAATATTTTCTAATATATTTTGAATAAGATGGAGTGAGGTGTATATTTTAAAAGAATGAAAGTAGAATTTAATCAATTATATACAACGGTACACGTAATCATAAATAACCTATTAAGAAAAGAGTTATGCTAACAAGTGTCATACGCATTTGTTAAGAATACAAAAGTAGTATGTTTACATGGAATTCAACAATATTTTAACCTTTAAAAAGTTAAATTAATCACTTTTCACCATTTTTCAATACAATATTTTTATTTTTATCCTCTTAACCAATGTCCTAAAGGTACTCTTTAGCATTTCCCTTAAAAAAAACTACTACTCCCTCCGTCTCACAATATTAGTCGTTTAAGGTTTGTGCATGATTATTAAGAAAATGATTAATTGTGTTGATTTCAATAGTAAAATTAGTACTCCCTCCGTTTCACAATACTTGTCCATTTTGGAGAATAATTTTGTTACACTTTACTTGTCACTTTCAAGTTTCAATGCAACATTAATTATTGGTTTATCAATAATATCCTTACCTATTTATTGTAGAGAGAGAAATAATAAATGAGTAAGTGTATTATAGAAAAGGTTTTTCTATCATGTGCAAATTTGCATATGTTAAGAAGTTTAAAGTAGTAACTTTGACTTGGAACTTGTGTTTTTTATATTAAATATGTAACTTTTAATCAATAATTGTTGGTTTTCAATGAAAAAATACTACTTTTAGTTACCTGCACGTGTGCAATATTGCACATGTTAGACAAACCCTTATAGAAAAAATACATAGAATTTCATCAAAAATGACATTTATTTGATTCTTTGGTATGTGTAATTTCTTCAAAATGGATAAGTATTGTGAAACGGAAGGAGTAACATTTACTAAAACACCTTATTAATTGTAGTTAGTGGAGTAGTTAAATTGCATGAAATTCAATAAATAAGGATATAATAGTGGGAAAAAATAAATAAATATTGCATTTGTATTGTAAAGTGACAATTATTGAAAAAAAAATGTTAAAGAGACAATCACTATGAGACGGACAAAAATTATTCATTTTTAAACGACGATAATAACTTCGTATCAATAACATTACATCATAACTAAAAATTTACTCTATTATATTGTATTATATTCGATGAAAAAAGAAAAGGGAATATTCAAGGTGCATATACCTCTAAACAATACTTCAAGTGTCACAACCTACTAATAAAGATTAAAATGAGTCTCAAGAACATAACAATGGTTTTAATACCCTTTTTGTCTGGCATCTTCCCTACCTAGCTAGCTTGCTTATATATTCAGGGATGATAAGGTGCACTTGCACTATCATCCTTTTTCTATTCCTTCAATTTGCCGCATCCTATGCAACAATAATCCACGCTCTTTGAACATGCAAATAATAATTAGAGAAAAGGTAAACCCAAATTGGAATTGTAGAGAATCTAATCAAATTTAGATGGGACATAAAGGTTTTGTGCCCCACTCAACTCCTTTTGGATTTCGGTTTTGCATTGTCAATACTCAATTTGGATTTACCCTTTTCTTTCTTGAAAGTAGAAAAACAATTCTCCTTAACAATATTATATTTTTCCATAATTGTACTACTATTTAATTAGCTTTGACAAAATGAGGTACTCCTAAATTAGGTAGCCTATGGTAATAATAATAATAATAATACATCATGAAATTAACTAATTTTCCCTCATTATAGGTTTAACGGTCAAAATGAACAAGTGTCCCACCCTAGAGGGTAGGGATATGTTATAGGATTACCCTCTAATCATAATATAATTTGATATTTCATACAATATACAGTGTTGAGTTATTATTGATTTCCTCAAATGTAAGCATTCTTTTCCATATAGTAGGACTTTTTCCAAGGGGTGCCTCATCTATGGGCAAATAGTAGTGGGAAGTTTGGTTACCAGCTCCTTTTTGTGACCACTAGAGCCCTCTATCTCTTGACCACTATACCATATTACCATGTTGATTGCTTAGTTAGTTGCAGTACTATTGTTCTTAAAAGAAACGTGCATCTCAAATGTTGATCAGATAAGTTTTTCGTACTTAAAAACTCTTTCAAACTGGTCCCTGTACAATATGTGTAGAAGAAAGAAAAGAAAGAGGGGACGAGTGATAGAATACATAAATGTTGACCATTTGAGTTTTTCCTTTGTTTTTATAGTAAAATAGATTTCATTAAATTGTTAAAATTAGGAAATACAATTGAAGTGAAAATATGTTGAGATATTCCTCATTCACATTTTCACATCAACACAAAAAACCATTAAATATCAAACCAAACTATTAATTCTACTAATCAAATTAGTTTCTTCCACCCACGGGAAATATTTAAAAAATAAAAATAAGTGAAGATTTACGATCTTTAAACTTATCTCTATGTTGATCTTTCTTTGACTTGTGTTGACCCTTCAAATATTGTTAAAATCCCAATTTAGTTTTAGCATTGAAGATGTTTTGCTAATATCTTTTTCTTTTTTTGGGGAAAGGAAACTATCTAATTTTACAAGACATTGCTAATTATTAATTAAAACACCACATTTTAACTGGTTATGTCATGATACAAATTATACTATCTTGTAAATTGTTTATAGCCAGAGAAGAAAAATCAAATGAGGCACTCATGTCATGTCATGTTGATATAATTGAACCGTTTGGAATTGTGCAATAATAAAAACAAAATAATTGTTTGGATTTACTGCAAAATGCAGCCCACGCTTGAGAAAAATGAAAGAGCCAAATTTGCTTGGCCAAAATTGGTTAAATATAATATAAATTTCAAATTAAAAACAGTTGCTGTATAAAAAAAAGTTAAATTTAAAAAAGTTTGCATGACTTTAATCTTGCAATGTTTTGAAAGTATCCGTGGAAATGTTGGGCAGTGGGGTAACAAAATAAAATCAAGTAGCTAAAATAAGAGATGAGAATAGAGAAATTGAACACACAATTTTACGTGGAAACTCTTTCAACAAATAAAGGGAAAATTAAACCATGGGGTAAAAATAGAAGACTTTTCACTAAGTGGAAGAAATTACACAACCTCTCTCTAAATACAAGGAGAGAAAACTTACACTCTCTCTTGTAATAGGAGAATATTTAACACTAGGAGAAACCTTGACGTACTTGCAATGCATCCTTGAGATGTTGAACTTTCAGAAGTTTTTTCTCCATTCTTCTTATTATTCCAACGCTCCTTCTTTAACTGCCCTCTCATGCCACAGTTGTAGCATTTGAGATTCTTCTTTCTTCGAGATTTGGACCTACCATGATTTTGACTCCCACTGGGGCCACGTTATGTTGATCTCCCTCTCGTCATCATCAAAGCCTCTGGTTGCTTTGAACTTTCTGACCTTTCTTCCTTATTCTTGCACCTTGATTCCTCTTCAAGAACTGCATCGGTGACATCATCAACGTGAAGAGTATCAGCTACAATGTTGTTTGTAATGTTGATGATGAGTTGATACGAATCTGGTAAAATCTGAAGTAGTAGTTCATCACATTCATTTTCCGCCATTCTAAAATCTGAAGTTGTAAGCTGCACAAATAGCGTATTCAGAGTGTTGATGTGATCCGTTAGTGGCATGAATTCACTCATTCGAAGAGTGTAGAGCCTCCTCTTTAAGAATATTATGTTATGAAGTGACTTAACCTCGTACAATTTTATCAGTGCATCCTAGATATCCTTCCTTATAATATTGGAAACGATGTCATATTATATATAATAAAAATAAAATAATTAATAACTTTGGGTGGGTGCTGGTCACGACGGTCCAAATCCTTTCTTCTAGCCTTACCCACACTTGTCCACCTAGAATTGAATGGGCCACTTGCCTAACTCGCCCAACCCTTTGATCCGACTCTCTGTCTTTATTTCTTTTTGTTTTCGCATGGTCGGGTCGGGTCTGATCCACATGTCCGCCCCTAGTGTGTGTGTGTGTTTTGTCATATCAAGTTCAATTTGTAGTCATAAAAAAATGTGGATCAACTCATTAAAAAAAATAATTATATTTTGGCAACTTATTTGTTGTCTGATATCGTACACATATAAAGTGTGCATATGATGCAATTTTAATTAAGATGTATGTTATTTGAACAAACCATTTTTAGAACAACTTATGATACAATTAAAGATATACAAAGAAATTTAGGTATTAGAACGAAATCAACACAATATAAAGAGAAAATAAGAGTACAATCATATGTGTACGATATAGTTATACTACTATCATTTCTCTAAATTAATGTGTTTTCTCGCTTCAAGTCATGTAAATAGTTATAATTTTTTTCAAGAATAAATGGTGTATTTTTAAAGTGTTCCAATATAGTGTCAAAAATTTGATGTTTAAATATCATTTACTCTAAAAAATAAACTAACAAAAATACTCCTTAACTTTTTTTGCCTTTCTAAAAATGAGAAAGGAAGATCATTTTACTATAATTGGCCTTTTAAGTTACATGTGGCATCGAGTTCTTCAATTTGGTTATTATCGTTATTTTACAGTTAAGAAAGGTTATCACTGTTTTTTACCATCACTTTCCAAGTTTTTCTTGTTCAATAGTATGTAAGATACCGGAAAATCAAAGTAAGAGACCTGAACAGGACTGGTCTATGATAGGGAGTTGGTTAAAAAAAACATGGATGACCAGTTTTGTAGTTCTACTTTTTATTTCACTGTTCATTTGGTTCCATAAATAGTACTTATGCATATACATATATATTTAAAATAAGGTTTTGCTAGAAGACACCTTTTATGAAGGTGTCTTTTAACAAGTTATTCTATGAACATTTGTTAAAAGACACCAACTAATTTTATGAAGGTGTTTTTCAGCAAAGTTATAACTAAAAAGTGAAAATCACATCTTGAGGTGTAAGTTGCTAAAAAAACACCCTTATGGGTGATTTATAGCAAAATCCTTTAAAATATGTCTAATTATATAGTGCAAGATAAATATTACATCATACATAAATTGTTTTTTATGATGAAGATCAATGAATCTCAATATTTGATTAATTAAAATATATCTTAAAATTTAAGTTGGATCTAACTCAGCTCAATATTTACAAAAGCGGCATATAAGATAAGGATCACCCTCATGCTCAGAATCGTAACCAGATTTACTCTGAACAGTAAAAACTTACCTATAATTAAACCAGTGGAAACATATCACAAATAATATTTTCCTATTAAATAGAAGAATTTGTATGTATTATTAAATAGGATTATGGAGCATAGGGGAGGGGGAGTTAGGATTTGGCCACAGATTGCCTATTGTCTACCTTCCTTATACAGTAACTTAGACTACTTCTTATAAGACACCTTCAATTCAACCATCCCTCATAACACTCCTAACTCTCTTTCTCTCCCCTTTTCTTCTTTTCTCCTCACTTTCTCTACCCTCATTTCTCTCCCACCACTCTGTCTCTCTCTCTCTCTCACTCTTTCTAAGATCATGGACAATCAACAACGTGGCCCTCTTCTATCTTGGGCTTACTACTGCCAAGGAAAGGTACATGCTTCTTTTCTTTCATTACAAACATTGATGTTTCATAGTTACATTTTATAGGCATATAAAATACTTGTAATTTGAGGACCAACTATTCGTACAAAATGTTTATAAGACTAACTTGCATTTTATAGTTACCCTTTAATTTTATATGACTAGCTTCATATCCTATGAGAGAAACCGTTGTAAAATGATCATTAGTGTTTTTTTATTAAAATAAAATGTTTTTAATTCCCATTTCATTGTAATTTTTTTGATATAGTCAATGGATGAGTTGAAGCAAACCTTGATGTACACAACAATGGAGCTAGAACAAACAAGAGTAACAGTACAAGAAGAACTAAGAAAAAGAGATGAACAACTACATAACCTAAAAGAACTTTTCAACAAAGTTGCAAGAGAAAGAGATGAAGCACAAGAAAAATGCCAAAGACTTTTCTTAGAAAAGTTATTTTTCCAACAACAAAAACAACAAAACCAAGATCCTTTGTCTGGAATCTCAAGCATTGAAGATGAACAACAACATCAACAACAAAAGAGAGGAATTGAATCTTCCAACAATGGAATATCACTATCAGATTGTGAAGAAAGCATAGTATCCTCCCCACAACAACAACAAGTAGTTTTAACAACAAGAACAGAACAACCAATGATGATGATTGATTCCATAGCAAAAGATAAACCTTTGCCTGAAAAAGGTAAACTTTTACAAGCAGTGATGAAAGCTGGTCCTTTGCTTCAGACCCTTTTGCTTGCAGGACCATTACCTCAATGGAGACACCCTCCACCACCATTGGAGTCTTTTGAGATTCCACCTGTAACCATTCATTCACCACCACCACAGCATCAGCAGCATCATCAACTACTTCATCAAGAGTCCTTTGTTAACAGTAACTGTGGAAGATTCAATAGTAGGAAAAGGGTTTTTTGTGAAGGTTCTGATTCTCCTTCTGCAGAGAATAAGTACCAGAGGATTGTACTCCATTGACTACCTAGTATCTAGCACTGTTACTATTGACTTCATTCAACAAGTACTAGAGGATTTTATTACTGTTTATTCTGAACCGTCTGATCTTAAATTGATGGTTGAGATCGGTTACAACGTGCAACCGGATCATATTTTACCAACTTAGTTTTTAATTGATATATAATATGTTTATGATTTAGTTAATTAATAGCATTAATGATTAGCATTAGCAAGCTGGTATTCTACTGATCTAGCATATGTATAGTGGTGGAGGAAGAAGAAAAAAATTTCTTGATTTTGGGTAATGTTTGGGGTGAAGGGTTTTCCTAGGCATTTTCCTCTATTCACATTCTAGTTTTGTTTCTTTGTGAAAGGAAAAGGTTTTTGTAATATAATTGTAATGTAACTAAATTAATGTAGTGCAGCAAGTGCTTTGAGTGTGTGTATGTGGTGATATAAATTCTTTATTATCGTTAGAACTAGTTTCTGACGGTTTTAAAGGCCGTTTCACGGTCCAACAATGTAGTAGAGATCATTATAGATATGTATTTGAGAGAAATTTTTATTAAGTATCGTCAGGATATTAATGGTTGTTTGATTGATTGAAATCTAGACTATCTGATCTCGTTCAAACTATTATTTATATGTCGACCGTGAATGCGTCAAATTATTATATGAGGCAATAAAAATCTTGGGAGAGGGATTGAAAGATCACATCAACAATTAAGAAGATAGTTATTTGAGTGAGTAGTCGTTAGGATTGGAAGATGGTATGGCCAACAACCAAAGGGTGAAGTGAAGGCCCTTAGCTCTGCATGTTGTTGGGTCCACAAATCAGAATCAGGATCTAGTGTTGGTGTGATGTATGATTATATATTAAGCTTTTTGTTAGACAAGTTATCATTATTCAATTTCTAATTATTTATAAAGATATTTCTTTTCTTCTCTCTTGCAATACTAATACTAATTATTATTCACTAAAGCCTCTTTAATTTTATTTATTTTATCTGCTCCCACTCAATCTGTTTGTTCTTCATTCTGAAGAGGCAGAAGAAGAGAAGCAGAAAATGTTGACTAATATATCTCCATTTTACCTATCATGTTCCATTTAAGCATGACAATGAAAGCAAAATTTCATAGACTCCCCAACAAATGAAGCATGCCTGAATTATTATGGTATAAAATAAAAAGTTTAATTTTATTCAATAGCCCAAGAAATTAATTAAAAGATGGATTATATTTAATTTGAGCTAGATAATATATCATTATCCCTCTAATTCACATATGTGTAATTTTTTTCTCAGTTTTACATATTTCAAGATTCAATAGAAGGGTGTCAGCATGGAAAGAAGCACAGTTCATACTTAAAATGTTTGTAGTCATGTTCTACCACAGTTATGCTGCTTGCTCAAGGTCATATAGTCAAGGACAGGTAAAGAGAGGTCACATGGATAGTCTTCTCCATAGGAGACAAGTAGATGAGGAGAGTGCATGGCATTGTTCAAAAATAGTTTGCAAGGTTTTAAATTGTAGGAATGGTCCTATAGCTATCTTTGATCATTGAAAAAATTGATGTGATCAAATACAATTAATAAGGACTCAATTGTAATCACGTTGAAGTTGCGGCGACATTGGAAAATCTAATGTCAAGACCCAAATCGCGTCTTATTGCAATCGATGCGACAACAAAAACCTTAATGGTAAGACTCAAATCACGCTTCGATTGCAGTCAAAATGTAGTCGTAGCAACATCAAAAACTTTAATGTGGTAAACCGATTTTTAAATGATTAATTCATATATATTGTTGGTGTAAGGAGTTTTACACCGTCAATAACATAATCGTCAAATTATTAAAATTGTTTACTTTAATCAAATTTTTTTGATTTAATCACAATTTTAAAACGAGTAATACCAACAATATTCATTTTAACACATTATTTCTAACATTCACTCTCTTATTTGAATGAAATACATGAATCACGCCACTTTGGAAACATGTTTCACATAAAGTAAAGGAACCCACGTATTTCATGTGATAAGAGAGTGAAAGTTAGAAAAAATGTGTACCACACTTAATTTCCAAATACTGGCCTTATAAACCATATCAAACCGTTACTAGCATTTTGACTACACATACTAATCACTCTTGAAAGGTATATATCATCAAATTGCTTTCTAAGTCGTTAAAAAGAACAAAAAAGGGTTACTTTCATCCAGCTAGTTTAGCTCTGGTAAGGTACATTACATTACATCAAAGGCATATTCCCTTTCAGTGAGGGTAACAAAGAAGTCCAATAAAACACGCTAACACACTGGTGAACGTTGAACACGGGGTTGCGCAAATGACGCGTTTTATCCTTATAAGACAAATTTAATTGGAGGTTTAGTCAATTTTTGGTTAAATAAGACAAAATAAACACAACTCCATGGACCCGACTTAATTAAAATCACACAAATCATGACCAAGTAAGAGCCCAGGCCCATAATTAAACAAAGTAAAGTGCTTATATATGTTCGTAGAACGGAAGAATTAAGTCATTAACCAAACAATTTGCTCAAATGGTTAATGAACTCACAAATAGAATTCGTGTTCGATTTCTGACTACAATAATTATTGATTGAATTTTACTTAACTCCCATCTAAACTCTAGATTACTAATGATACAAAGTTTTTTTTTCCAGATGTGAACATCAGAAGTGATATTGGAGATTCTCATAAAAAATTTAGTTCATTGAATTGTAAGAAATGTCAATTTTTTTGTCTCTCAAATATGTAAAATAATAGTCATTTAAATTCAATAATGTTAATCATTCGAGTCACTTTTTTCAAAATTTAGTACCACAATTTTAAAAGTTCTGTGTTGTCTTGATGTAGACTATTCAAATCAATATATGGATCATTTATTGGTCTTGATGGATATATGTTAAAGAGGCATTCAAATCAAGTTATGGTATAAATTTGAAAGAATAAAATGTTCGATGTTTAACTTTGAGGGATTAAATGTTAATTTGCGCCATAAAAATTAGATGTAACCAATGTTAGAACCTTACAAAGATGGATTAAGATTTAGTACGCAATTAGATTATTTTTGTATCTCAACCGTCAAATCTTAAATTAACGGTCAAGATCATTTAATATTAATTTTATTATTATATAATTTGAACTGTCCGATATTAACCGATATTAACGGCTGAGATAAAAAAAAAAAAAAAAATTGTATGTAAATGCATGCTGTAAAGTGAAAACAGTTTAAGGAGGCTTATTATACAAAACGCGGAGGCTTGAAAATGGTCACTATCTTGACTAGACTAGTAGCAGTTACTATAGACACCCCCATAGTTCAAAAGATTAGGCAGGTTTCTACTAAAAAAGACAGGTTTTTACAAAGTGTCTCCTTCACGGCAATCATTGAATTGAACCAAGTCCATTTTTCTTTCTCTAACATGTTTCCAGAAGACACAGGACTCGTCCAACACTCCATGGTGGTGGGAATAATATTCAATCTTATCTTCCAAGTCAAGTTCACTGGAGAATTACAATTAGCTTTTTCGAAACAGTGACATCCACGGAATGAAAGCAAGCACAATACAACAATACAATTGAAAAACGAAAGATAATGACTCCACGAGACAATGAAAACATGTGGACATTGGATAAATGTTTTCAATACTCACATAATACTGTGAACTCTTTCAAAAAGAAGGCTTAGTTATACTTTTAATGTAGGAAATTTCAAGGGTGCGTGGTTTCAATCCTTGTGGTTTCAATCCTTGTGGTTTCAATTGCTTAAAATAAATTATTTTTTCAACCGTGTTTAGATTGACTACTCTACCAATTCACTTTATAGGGTAACTTAGGACATCTCAATCATTAATTTTCTTGAAAAATTGAGATGTCTTTATTCTCTAAGGTGAACTATTCAATTTGAGGAACCAAATCATTAATTTGAAAACCAACTGTATAGGCAATCTGTGCACCATATTGGATTGGCTGTTCTTCCAACTCAATGAATACAAAATCCAAGTCTTTATCTAAGTGAGGTCGGCTTTCCAACTAAAAATGAAAGGTGAGGAATTTATTTAAGCAATTCGACAAAGAAGAAGAATTGATTTAAGCAATTATTGAAAAAGTATGATTGAAGCTTCAAAAAATAACTGCCAATTATTTTTATACTGTTTTTTCTCACTTTTCGCACGGATAAAGTACATAAGTTGTCTTTGACCAAAAAAAATACATAATATAAGTAAAAATAACAAAGGTAGGATCATGATAAATGACCTACATATTGAGATGCCATGAGCATGCACAAAATGTAAGTGTTATTGTCATCGCTAGCAGCCTTAAGTGCAGTATCATGATAAAGGAACAAAACTAAGTGTATTTGGAAAAATGAGAAAACACTGTACCTCCGCCGCACAGTTTGCTAACTCTAGGAATTGTAAGCTTTAGTAACTACATTGAAACATTATCGGGACGCGAGAAAATAAAAGATAATGTGCATCCAAACACTCTATAATACATACACAAGCAGTACCAGGCACATTGGGTCCCTTTTGATAAAAGACCCAAATTCCAAATAACATGCTTGATGCACAAATACCTATTGTTTGGAGCCTCCATGAGCTTAATTACACCATAGTGTATGCCAAATTCCTAATCATGTTGGATAAGAAGTAATGTACTCTGACCTAGCTTGAAGGTAAAGGATTTGCATCTTAACATTTACTCACATGGTATCAGAATGATGCTCAGATTTCATAGTTTAACAGCATGAGAAAAGCAAGGAAACTTTTTCCCTCAATCATCTTCATTGTCATCCTGTTTGTCATTGTGATTGTGTTTTTGAGCATTATACATTTCAGCAACCTGAAAGAAAGTGGTTAAAGAATGACCAAATAATTCAATTTATTTCATCCCTTACTCTTTCTCAATCTCCTATCATATATAGTTAGTCGAATAATGAAAGATTGGACTGTACTTTACCTGCTCAGACGAGGAGGCCTGCTCAGGAGCTTTGTCAGGCCGAACTCGAACTAGACGCGGAAATCGAAGAGATATACCCTTTATTCAGAAAATATAAAAGTACCATCAATAGAAGTTAAAAGCTATCATTATCAACTACACAGTGTGAAAGGCAGAATTCCAAATTAAGTTGTAACCCTTTTATCATCAATTCAAATTTTTTCAAATACCTTATTGGAATCTACTATGCCCACTGCAGCTCGGTAAACAGGGCTAATGGTCAGGTCTGCAGCTTTCACCTCCCACACCTAAATGAAAGAAGATAATAATAAATAACTAATGCAAAGAAAATTGCTTGTGAGCATAATGCAATTTTATTGAATAATATTAATAAACAAAAAAAAAATTAGATGGGCATTTGCAAACAAAAATAAATAAATTTACCTCACTCGCGTCAAACCATACATCAGGATTGATAGATTCTCCACATTTATAGTATGTCTGTAATAAAGGATCAAGTTCGAATTAGTTCATAAAATACAAGCAGAACTCGGAAATGGTGGTTCAGAGAGAAACAAGAGCCAGGGAGCAGGGACCTTTGGTTTGGGAATCACTTTAGAGCGAAGGCTAGTAGAACGTTCTTCAAGCACTTCTTCTTTGAATCCAGTTCCTACCCACCATAACATGAAGAATAAGTGAGAAACTATTGGTAAAAAAAAAGTGAGAAAATTAAGTTCAATAAACAAAAGAGCTCTATACAACATAAAACGCTCACCTATCTTACAAATGCTTTGAAACTCCTCGTTATCGTTGTCATAGCACGCAAGGAGAAAAGCACCATACACTCCTACAAGACATCATGTCACTAATTCATTTCAAACCACTGAGTTAAATGTATAAATTAACAGCACAAAAAATCTCCCAAGGCCTAGCCATACTCAGATTGAGTTGAAATATCGGGTTAAAAATGATAACAAAAATAGGCATCACCACATTAAAGAGTATGTTACATGATCACCTGTACGTTTCCCACGACCGTGGAAAGCACCAATAGGTACCAAATCTAGTGAGTCCCCTATACTGCAAAGTAGAGCCGATAAATAAATGGAAACACATCAATATAAAAGTAAAATAAGAAAAATAAATATCAAGTCCCTTACTTCTCCATATAATCTTTCTTCAGTTTCAGCCAGTTGAGTGACCGCTTGGAGGGTTCATATGTGGCGTCCTCATGTAATGTTTTAATAATTAATCCCTCACAACTGAAAATCAAGAGATAAGGCAAATGATAAATGATCAAAATAATTGTTCAAATTATGGCAAGAGAACCCAAATTTGGAAGAGCTGTGAGTTAGATATACAACGAAGTGTTACACTTCCTATCAAATGTTTTTGATAATAGTGCAATCACATGAAGACAACAACTAAAGAGTATACTAAATTAAGTAGAAATGGTGCCATATAACTTAAGGGCATCCCGGTGCACAAAGCTCCCGCATACGCAGGGCCCAAGAAGGGGTCCCACCATATAACTACATTTGAAATAATGAAATTTCTATCTACGTCTTGAATTTAAATTAACTAGAATTATAATTATAAAAAAAAAAATATAAAAAAAAAACCTTGCATCAATGGCTTTGTCAAGAAATTTTTGTATCTCCTCAACATCATTTGATGTTGTTGATGTTGCAAACTGAAAGAATCCAGAGTCTTCGTCGAAAGAGGTATATAGATGCTGCAGAAAATTAGGCACTTGTCAACATACAGTTCTTATAATAAAAAAAATATGAGAAGATCACTCATTCAAGATGCATGATATACAATAATGAACTACTTAGCATTAACAGTTGATGATAAACAAGTAGATAAGAGATTCAATCAGCCTGCTTCCCTCAAAATAAAAAAGAAAAGACTCTTCCCATGGGATAATAAAGTTCTTGCTTGGTCCTCTCAAAAATACTATTTCCTCAATGCTTCATTTAAACTATTTCCCCCTATTTCTCAAATTGAGTCTCCTTTAACTAACTGCCTTGACCTATCTACTTTAATTCCTCTTTATTCTAAACTTCTACCTAACTCAGCTCCTCTTATATTTACGTGGACAATAGCTACAAATATTTTGTCTTAGAATGCAACAGCTTCATCAAGGTTTCCACCCTTCGGCCAGCACTATCATGGATTCAACTGCTTAATAAAGAAAACAGTAAAATAAAACTATTAGCAACACAAAGATAAAAGGTGTTACCTCTCTGCGGATTTTCAAGTTTTCCTGAAGAAGTGCTTGGCCATTAAGGTACAACAAATCAAAAGCAAAGACACAAACATCAACCTTTATGTCACTCAAAGCTACATTTTTGCGGGCACGAGTACTAAGCACCTGTCAAGATATAAGGTTATAATAACACTATCTAATCTCAACTCAAACACAATATCAGAAATTGGAAAGCTGAATCAACAATAAAGGTAAAACAACACAGACATTAGTTGCAAAAGGATTTTATTTTGATCGCTTGATAATATAAAAGTTTTCAGACTATAATTAAATGATGTTTTAACACCCATAAAAATAAAGGACCAGCAATGAGATTACCTGGAAAGGAAGGATTCTCTGTTTTGTACGATCATATGCAACAAGTTCACAATCAAGGATAAATGATGTTACAGATGATTTCTTTAACCTGTTCAGTGACAGCAAAATATCAGAAACTATGATGTTGAAAAAATTCTATTTGAAAGCAACTGGCATACTTGTTTCAATATAAACATTGGTAACTATGCTTCTTTCAATAGAATATTTGAAAAATATCTCAACATATTAGTAACTGGCATACTTGTTTCAATATAATCAGTAGTCCTATAATTAGGATTCGGAGTCTGATATCTCAATATGTCACCACAACAAATCAATTATATTATTCTGATTCTGAGTATTAATTTCCTTCCTTTACATCGAAAGGACTAAAGACTAAAATTTCAACATAGTATCATTATAGTACCATTTCCATCCTATATTATCTGTCTTTGACACAATTCCACTGCCGAGTTTCTCCAAAATCTGAAACTCTAATATCAAAATATTCTAACCTATGATTCTTTTCTTTTACCAGACGTGCATGAATTCCGATCACCCTTAATATACATTTATGTCAAATAGCCTGTCTGCCCTCTTTTAGTCTGAGTTGACTTTCAATCATGTTTTGTCGAGTCCATATACAATTTTCTTTTTATAGCTTAATGAGCTTTGCTTTAAGGAGGACTGTAAGAATAAATTAAAAAAAATTGCAACACAACAATATTTTATCGTAACACATATTAGAGTATCTCAAATTACCTCTTTACGATTGATTTCTAAATTTCCTTAAATATAGTTTGTAGAAACATCACATGTATCATTCAAACCATATCCATATTATTTTATTATTCCAAATATTATTTTTTTCTCCTTTTGTAAGGCCAAGTTTATGGTGCACAAGGGACATATGTCTTGCACCATTCACAAGGTTGTTTCTACCAATGGATCAACAACTCTCGCTATTAAATTAATTTAAATATGATGAGATTTAATGATCCAACGGTGGAAAACAAGCTTATGCATGGTGCAATACTAATTTACTTGAGCACATTAGACAAAGCCCTATTCTAATTAAAAGGTTAAACCCTAAAACTTCAATAATTTTGTTAAATACAAATTCAAATTGTTTGGAAAATGTCTGTAATTGGCATGAAAGATGCTATCAGAATGCAGAACTCAAACATAATATTCACAACTCAGTTTGATAATTTTTACCTTGAAACTGCAGCAACAACATCAGGAAACTTCCCAGTGTTCCGTTCAGCATTTCTACTGTAAATCTCTACTGAGCCATTCTCCAAGAAATGTATCTGTCTCAATACAACTAATGTTATTGCACATAATAAGTATCATAAGCAGTGTGTTTCTGATGGAATATATGACCATGAAGCATCACCTGAGCACGCTCTCCATCGTATTTGTATTCACACGTAAACTCTACATCCTGAAACTTGTTTAGAATTTCAGATACACCCTTGGTTGCTTTTGACAGCATAGGCCCAACCGGAACACCAGGAGTAAAATCACACTTCTTTGGAAGTTCCCATACACCATCCGTAAGGAGTGCAGACACAATTTTGTCATAATCAGGAAGAACAGAATAGACTTTTTTAACAATTTTAGCAGCCTGATGCAAAATGAAACAAAAAGTCAAAAACATATTTTTAGATAAAAGGAAAAGATTGGTATCATCACCAACATCATAATGCATTGACACCTATCTCATCAGCAGCTAACCGTCTCCAACTTTTTGAGCTGATGCACCCGAAAGGTTTTAAACAAAGCACATATCACCATTCACCCTACTTCAATAAAATTAACTTACCTCTTCAAAAGGAGACTGAATTTGAGGAGGCGGTTTAGAATGTTCTTCAGTGTACACAGCAGCTTGGCCTAAGGCAGCTAAGAGAGTTTGCTCGGCATATCCAATTCGCAATTTTGTCTGGAAAACACATCCAAGTAATTAACATAGTGAAGTATACACACAAAATTATTTGTATAGCAGAAGAATTGCAACCTGTAGCAAACGGATTATATATAGAGGTTCACAGTCAGTTGCAGCAACAAGAAGTGACTTTATGTGGTTCTTTTTCTTCTCTTGACTGTCTTTTCCAGATTCCTGTGAACATTTATAGTAAGGGCAAATCAGTAGCAAACTCTAATAACTCTCGACTAAAAATTGTTCCAAATTCCAATAAATCCATCTTTTAATATCTAATATGAAATAGACCATGCATATTAACTTGCAACATAAACGCAAGGGATAATTACACTAACCTCCCCTGAGGTCTCTTTAAATAACACAAAGACCACCACTAGTTTTATTATAGACACCAACCTCCCCTAAATTCACCTAAAATTGTCAGACACCTCCCTTTTTGACTTAACACTGTTATCAACCCGTTCACAATATCATTACTTTTCAATGGACCAGATGAGGTTCATCTTCCTCCACTAAACCACCAAATATTAATGCCATTGTTGTAAGCTTTTCAAACCTTTTTTCCCTTCATTTCAAATCTCTAGTATCATAGTTGAAACCACTTTCATTGAAGATAAAGCCCCACAAAAACATTGCAGAGTGTAGGCCGCTTATTCCCATGTGAATCATACACGCACCCCATAAAAAAATCCACAACATCCTATTAATTTGGTTTTCCTCATTTTTATCCCAAAACGTGATTGCAAAAAAAACAAGTTAGTAGATGATATGCATCAACTTGTGATAGGAACAGACAACAATTAGAAACAAAAGAAAGAATCACAAGAAACACGCCTGTAGGAACGGAAACACACAAGAACCAAAAAAACGCACTAACTCATATACTGTAAGATGCTTCCATGGTGGAAGAGAGTGTGAGTATTCAGAATTTTTGTTGAACGGACCTAGACGGCTCTAACAACAGGGGAGGTATTTGTCATGTGAAAAAATAGAGGGGGTCTGAGTGACATGCAAAAAGTTTAGGAGAGGCAAGTGTATTTTTCCCCAAACACAAACACAAAACCAACTGATTTAAACCACAAAAACTAACATTCAGCAAAAAAATCGTTGAGCCTTTGCTTTTAGCAAAAGACATATGCCTGCAAGATTATAAAACTACAACAAATGAAGCTCTCATGCACATTACATTGGTGCGTGCAATATAAAATTTAAATAAACTCCTAAACGTGATCGAGTATCAACCTAGCGAACTGAATATGGTTGTTTTGTTTTAATGACAAATATCAAAAGGTGAAGAGATAAACAGTCCAAGTCTTCAAAATCAGATCATCTCAAACTCATATTTGTGGATTCGATATTTTGACCAGTGGCCACATTACAACTAATTAACAAAAAATGGCATGTGCTTCAATTTGTTTGTTCAAGTTCATTTAATTCCAAAAGTGTAGCCAGTGTTATCAATGGAGGATGGAAGACCATGGCAAAAAGCCTAAAATTCAGCATAAAACGCCATAGCACCACAATCCTTGTCAAAAAATCCACCACTGCAATCCTCCATTGATAGTATAATCTAATAACTTAAAGGTTTATCCCATGCATAGAAAAACCAACTTCATTGATAAAGATTTCGCTTCTGTACACAGCACTAAACACCAATATCTCAAACAACAAACCCACTTAAGCTCCAAAATTGACAGTAAAGTACCTTTGCAATAAGATGAAATGTTTTGAAAACCTTCCTAATAGTCAAAGCATCAGGCTTCCGCATCATAGACTGAGAAGAACGGCTAGCTTTCGCAACTAAACCTAAGTCACCTTTGTCCTGTCAACAACAAAACAACAATTAGCGACTTCTTAGATAACATAACAACAATAACAATCAAGCCTTATCCCACTAAGTGGGGTCGGCTACATGGATCAAACGACGTCATAATGCTCTACAATATGCCATATATTTATTCAACTAATTAAACTCTAGATCTTTCTTAATAGTTTCTATTATAGTTTTTCTAGGTCTTCGTCTTTCTAATGATTTGAGTACTCTTCTTCTGATCTACTCTCATTACTAAGAATCTACACACGAAACACCTAAGCCTAGTTTCCACCATCTTTTCTAATTTCTACTATAGGTGTTAACCCCAACTCCCTATCTAATATTGTCATTTCTAATCCTATCTCGTCTAGTCTTACAACACATCGAAGGCAACATCATCACCTCTGCTACGCTTAATTTATCTCTATGTTTGTTCTTGACAGCTCAACACTCTGTCCCATACAACATTGTCAGTCTTACAATTGTCCTGTAAATTTTCCCTTCAACTTAAGTCGTACTTTATCCTAGCAACAATGTTAAGAGTCCCACATCAGACAGGACATGGCCTAACAATGTGTTTATAAGTGGGGGCAATCATCACCTCACAAGCCGGTTTTGTGGGATTGTGTTAGGCCCAACCACGATTTCTAAGATGGTATCAGAGCCTCTCCAAGATCCATTGGGCCACCTGCTATCAGGTTTCCGCTATCGGGCCACCCACCATTTATGTCCACGAACCAAGCCCAATAGTGCTGGTCGTGAGGGGGTGTGTTAAGAGTCCCGGAGTCCCGGACAGGACATGGCCTGACAATGTGTTTATAAGGGTGGGCAATCATCAACTCACAAGCCGGTTTTGTGGAATTGTGTTAGGCCCAACACGATTTCTAAGAAACAACAATAACATCAAAATTAAAACAACAAAACAACCTTATACTGAATCTTAATCTGCTGTTCAGTCCTTCCACACGCCTCAGCAAGGGCCTTAATAATCGAAGCATCACCAATTCCCAATTCCAAACCTTCATGCGCCGGCGCAATTCTATTCGCCGACAAATAAACAACGGGAACTAGATCCTCCGGTGTAGCATGTATAACAGTCCTCAACAAATTACACACAATATCAGTGATCACAATCCTCCCACTCTCTTCGTTAATCATATCAAACGCCAAACAGAGAAACAAAAAGGGAACAGGTTTGTCTTTCTCCCAACAAACAACCGAACTCGGATCGAAACTCGCCGGTTTCTTCTTCAGCTGCGGAACCTTTTCCTTCAATTCAGCGACTATTCCCTTCGAAGATGATGATGTGTTTCGGATCTTGCTCGGTGGTTGTTCATGGACGATTTCTTCGGGTTTTTCAACGGTTTCTGGGGTTTTGAGGTTGTTATTAGGGTTTTGAACGGTATCTGGGGTTTTGAGTGGCGATGGAGGAGTAGGGGATTTTCGTTTGTTAGGAGATGAGGAAGGTGGTGGTTTTTTCTTGGCGGCGGCGGCGCGTGCGCCGGACATGAGTTTGTCGAAGGCGGAGGGTGGTGGTTTTGACGACATTGCGCGGCGAAGAGTTGAAGAGAGAGGGAATGAGAGAATGGAAGGGAAGAGTGAAGAAGAAGATTTGACGGAAATGCGAGTAGTGAACGGAAGAGAGAAACACGATTTGAAATGCAATGCTAACATCCACTCAGAAATGGTGTTGCGGCGGGATAGATGTAATTGGCGGGAAGATGGATTTGGGGATTGTGATGTGATTACTTGATTTATGTGTCAAGTAGCGATGAAAATAGGTCGGACCGAGATATAATTTGACTTAAATTTTTTTTTTTAAAGCCTATGTTTGTTTTAATGGTAAAGTTCAATATCCAAATGTTGTTCAGTATAAATTTATTTTTAGGCTTGAGTATGGTCATGGCTTAGGAGACACACCATGTGAGTTTACAAAAGAACCTTGGGTCACCACAAGGCTTCCTTAAAAACATATATCTCGACGACTCTACGGTTGTAGTTGCACACCAAATGTTGTGAATGAGATGGAGGCTCTAATCAATAGACTTGAGAAGAGTGGTTGAGATGCAGAGAGAATGAAAGAAGATGCATCATTCAACCTTGAATAACAATGGATATTCGAAAATATCAAAGTTTAGAAACAGAGAGTGAAGCTTTGTCCCAATGTCCACCTCGAAGTAAGATGATGTAATGAAACTCTCCCTTTGCAGAAAGAACAATGAAGAACCATAATTGAAGTGATTTATACTTCCCAATATGGAAGAGTATGTCAGAAAGAAAAATCCACGGGAGCACTTAGCCTCCTTCAAAGCTAAAATGAAACTTCAATGAACATCTAACGCTCTAAAGTGTCTCGCCTTTTAAGGTACTCTAAAGTGAGTTGCCCTATTATGGTTCACCCACCTCCTGAAGAGATCTATAAAGTCATGGAAACAATTAGTCGAGATGTTCGCATCTCGCTTTACTATAAGTCGAATAACACATACGAGTTCAAGTTGCTTGATTGATCTCAGGTAGAAACCGTATGAGTTTCTAAGCTCATTCATAGATCGTTTCAACTTTCAACGATATGACATCCCAAATCACAAACTTGAATCTAATTGTGGCATTACACACATTAGTAGCAGGTCTAAAAACAAGACCATATGTTGACTCTTTAGCAAGGAGGCATTTCAACATGCTTAACCAAATGCGGAAGAAAGTGGCATGATACATTACAATGGAGGAGATTGTGGCAAGTACAAGTGTTCCCCTAACACCAATCAAGGTTGGCATTGAGGCTGCAATTAAAAAATCAAAGACAAAGACCGAAGGGGAGAATACTTCTCCCACTTCACTCCATTTACGAATATACTTGGGATGATCTTCTGAGATGCGTACGACTCTAATCTCATCAATTTTTATTTTTTTTTTGAGAGAATCTAATCTCATCAATTTATTCATGAAGAATCCAACAAAACACATTTTTCCATTTTATTATTACTTAAGTTTTTTTTCCCGTATGTAAGCCCTAATGTTAGCCATTCATGATCAATCAAAAGAAACGCTCAGGTGTGATGTCTAACATCGACACCCTGATGTGACAATCCACAGTGGGTCAGTTATTTAAGTCTGATGTCAAACATAGACATCCTGAAGTGACAGTCCATTAATGAGTCAATTATTTAAGATGGTTGCTCTTTTGGCTCCCCATAAATGTGCAAACCGTTTGGGAGATAACTCTCGAACGACATTTTTTGTGTTTTTAATGGCTTCAGGAGTAACTCTCGAATGTTGTTTTTCAAGATAAAGAGTAAATAGGCGTCCAAAAGAGCACGACTCATTATTTAAGTCCAATGTCTGACATCAACAACTTGAGCACACTCCGTCTATGGGTCAATTCAATAAACAAGAAAAGTCCAAACTTAAACTCAACAAAAATTCATCACATCACTAATATACATACACAAATTCAATATTCCTTTTATTTATTTCAATTTATGTAACCTTACAATGTATGAATTTACATCAACAATTATACAAACAAAAAATACAATGTACCAGTTCCAAACCCTACAATTTGTAGATGAAGACGTGACATTAAACATGACTACCTCAGATCCTCCCCAATGTATCCACCTTAGGAGTAAAAGATGAATCACAACAGTTGCACATTCACACTCCAGGAATCACTGTCAAGGGAAGAACTCATTCACAACTAGAAAAGGTGATGATCGTCCCACCATCAGTTGCAGTTTTTAAACCAACACCGGAGTTTTTCTTTGGTCAAGCATATTGTTCTCAAACATATGGGCACAACGGTTCCCTGCCAATCAACACATTGTTCTCAGGATGGAATCAAGTAATGAAAAATTGGAAGATGGAATGAATGTTGACACATACGGAGAAGGAATTAAAACAATATGACAGTTTTTTTTTAATCTTCACTTCTCTCACGTCTTGGATAAAGAAACTAATAAAGAAAAATAAAGAAAAACGAAAAGTGTCACAATTTTAGTAACCTACAACGAGAGGTTTTAACACTTGTTCATGCCATGGTAAATCAATTTAACAAATGAACTACAATATTGAGATGCCATGAGTATGCGCTTAATGTAAGTTGTTCTAGTCATGGCCAGCAGCCTGGAGTGTAGTGTAGTAGTAACATGATAAACGAACAAAACTAAATGCAGAATCCCGATAAAAGTGAGGAAACAGGGTAACGCCGCACGGTACGCTAATTCGTGGATTTGTAAACTTAGTAAATATGCGTTGAAACCTTATCGGCGTGTGAGAAAAGAAAAGATAGTGTGTATCAAAACACTCTATAGTACCTACACAAGCAGTACCGGGCACATTGTGTCCCTTCTGAAAAAAGACCCAAATTCCAAATAGCATGTTTTAAAGCGCAAATATCTACTGTGTGGAGTGTGGACAGTCCATGAGCTAACTGTATGTTGTATGCCAAATTTCCAATCATGTTGAATAAGCAGTTATGTTCTCAGAATAATGCTGAAATTTCCAAGTTTAACAGCACGAGAAGCAAGGAAACTTTTTCCCTTAATCATCTTCGTCTTCATCGTCATCCTGTTGGCCGGTGTGATTGAGTTTTTGAGCATTATACATTTCTGCAATCTGAAAGAAAGTGGTTAAAGGATGACCAAATAATTCAATTTTATGTCTTCCAGTGCTCTTTCTCAATCTTCTATCAATATATAGTCGGATAATGAAAGATTGTAATGTAATTTACCTGCTCAGACGAAGAGGCCTCTTCAGGAGTTTTGTCAGGCCGAACTCGAATGAAACGCGGAAATCGAAGAGATATGCCCTTTATTTAGAAAAATTAAAAAATACCACCAATAGAAGTTAAAAGCTATCATTGTTCAACTAAACAATTTTGCAGGCAGAATTCCAAAATAAATTGAGACAATTGTATCATCAGTTCACTTTTTTCTAATACCTTATTGGGATCTACTTTGCCCTCTGCAGCTCGGTAAACAGGGCTAATGGTCAGGTCTGCAGCTTTCACCTCCCACACCTTAATAAAATAAGACAATAAATAACTAACCCAAAAATATTTACTTGTGAACATAATGCAATTTTATTGGATCAAAATAATAAAATAAAAAAAAATAACAAAGCATTAACAAAAGTGCATGCTAACTAGTCAAGGATTTTCTTACCTCGCTAGCTTCAAACCAAACATCAGGATTGATTGAATCTCCACAATTATAATATACCTGAAATAAAGGATCAGGTTTGATTTAGTTCATAAAATTATTAATCAGGCTTTAGAAAAGGTTCGGGGAGAAACAAGAGCGAGGGACCTTTGGTTTGGGAATCACTTTCGAGCGAAGGATGGCAGAACGTTCTTTAAGCTCTTCCTCTTTGAATCCAGTTGCTACCCACCATAACATGAAGAATAAGTCAGAAAATTAAGTTTAATAAATGAAAGAACTCTATACGACATAAAACGCTCACCTAGCTTGACAATACTTTGAAATTCGTTGTTATTGTTGTCATAGCAAGCAACGAGAAAAGCACCATACACTCCTACAAGATATAATGTCACTAATTAATTTCAGACCATTTTGAGCTAAAGGTTTACATTAACAGCACATAACAAACTCCCAGCCTATAGCCTTATTCAGATGTAAGTGAAATATCAGCTTTAAAAATGATGAAAGAAGTACAAAAATAGGCATCACTAATTAATGTCACTAATTAATTTCAGATCACCTGTGCGTTTACCACGACCATGGAAAGCACCAATAGGTACCAAATCTAGGGAGTCCCCTAAACTGCAAAGTATAACCAATATATAATTGGAACCATATTAATACAAAAGTGAAATACGAAGAGCCACATTAATACAAAAGTGAAATATGAAAAAATTAGTAAATCAACATTTTAGTCATTGAAGTTGCAAGAGTCGGTCAATTTAGTTCATCAAATTTATGATATAGCAAGTTAGTCCCTTAAACTGAACATCATCAATCAAATTAGTCCAATTTCCAAATTTAGCACCACAATTTCAAAGGTTTTATATTTGTCTTGATGTACCAAGAGATTATTCTAATCAATAAATAGGTCTTTAACTAGTTTTGGTAGATGTTTACTAAAGAAATATTTTGATGCATGGACTAAATAGATTGGCGTTCTTCAATTTGAATTAAAGGACTAACTATTTCATACATTTGAGGGACTAAATTGGTCAAACCTTACAATTTTGATGATTTACTATGAGAAAAATTGATATCATATCCTTACTTATCTGTATAATCTTTCTTCAGTTTCAGCCAGTTGTTTGACCGCTTTGAGGGTTCATATGTGGCGTCTTCATGTAATGTTTTAACAATTAATCCCTCACAACTAAAATCAAGAGATAAGGTAAATGTTAAATGATAAAAATTACGGCTTCAAACTATTGCAAGAGAAATTAAACTTGGAAGAACTGTTAGATATACAATGCCTATCAAATGTTTTTGACAGTAGTATAATGACATGAAGACAAATAAAGAGTATGCTAAATTAGGCAGAAATGGTGCCATATTTTTTCAACTGAAATCATGAAAATCATATCTACATGAATTTAAATTAACTAGAAGAATTTAAATAACCTTGCTTCAATAGCTTTGTCAAAAAATTCTTGTATCTCCTCAACGTCATTTGATGTAGTTGATGTCGCAAACTGAAGGAATCCAGACTCTTCCTCAAAAGAGGTGTATAGACGCTGAAGAGCAAAAATTAGGCCCTCACTAACATATATTTCTTATATAAAAATATGAGAAGACAACTCATTTCAAAGACATGATATTCAATCAGGAATTATTTCTTGTCACTAACATTTGATGATAAATTATAAAAATCTGCACGATCCCAATCTCGTGTTTCCCAACCATTTCCACCATTCAGACAATTCTATCATGGACTTAACTTCTTAATAAAAAAACACAATAAAATGAAACTATTGGCAATGCAAAGATAGAAGGTATTACCTCTCTACGGATTTTAAGGTTTTCCTGAAAAATTTTGTGGCCATTAAGGTGCAACAAATCAAAAGCAAATACACAAACAGCAACCTTTATGCCACTCTTTGCTACATTTTTGCGGGATCGAGTACTAAGCACCTGTAAAGATATAAGATTACTATAAACTTATCAATTCTCAACTACTCACATACAATACCAGAAATTGGAAAGCTGCTTCACCAATATAGGTAAAACAGCACAAATTAAATGATGTACTGACACCCATAACACTAAAGGACTGGCAATGAGATTACCTGGAAAGGAAGGATTTTCTGTTTTGCATGATCATATGCAACAAGTTCACAATCAAGGATAAAAGATGACACTGTTCTTTTCTTTAACCTGTCCGTTGATAACAAATATCAGAAACCATGATTTTGAAAAAATTGTATTGGAGAGCATCTAGTATACTTGTTTCAATAAATCAACAGTCACTAAGATTGTTTCTGTCAGAATATTTCAAAAATATCTCAACATATTACCTCGTAAAATTGGTTCTCATATTTCCTTATATATCATGGTTCGTTTCCTTATATCTCAACATAGCATCCAACACATCATATAAATGTTAAATTTTATTATCCTGGGTATTAATTTCCTCCCTTTACATCTAAATGACTAAACACTATAATATCAATATAGTATCGGTATAGTACCATCCTATATTATCTGTCCATGGCACAATTCCACTGCTGAGTTTCTAAAAAATCTGAAACTCTATTATCAGAATGTGCTTATCTATATGATTCTTTTCTTTTACAAGACCTGCATGAATTCCAATCACCTTTAATATAGATTTATCCCGAATACAGTGAAGCCATGGTCTGCCCGCAATCTTAGTCCAAGTTGACTTTCAATCATGTTTTATGGAGTCCATATACATTTTTATTTTTATAGCTTAGTGAGCTTTACATTAAGGAGGACTGTAAGAATAAATTAAGAAGTATCTCAACGCAACAATATTCTATCATATAACATGTTAGAGTATCTTAAATTACCTCTTACGACTGATTTCTATATTTCCTTATATAGCATAATTTGTTGGAACATCCAATATATCATTCACATCATATCAATATAATTTTATTATTTCAAATATTATTTGTCCTCAGGAGTGGAGGGTTTCATAAAAATAAGGTAGCATTATCTACCCCAAAAGAAAAACAAATCTTGAATAAGTAGCATAGTTTTTATATGCAGCTGCCTCATTAATGTATGTTTGGCTACTCCAAGCAATTTTGTTTGTTCAAAGAGATATAATATTAAAAAAATATTGATAATCTATTTAGTAAAGTCAATTATGGATAAATTTGACTTCTTAATTAAAATGCCGTCAAGCTCAACTTTTATATATAACTATTGTTCGTTTTTATTTTCTTTGTTTCCGTTTCATTTAAGTAAAATTATTGTGAATTTATTTAGCTTATTGTTGAAGCTTAATATATCAGTTTTATAAATATATTTGATTTTTTCTTTGTATTTGGCCCCCTTGTAAACATTGTGCAAGCTTCTCCACTGTTTGTTCTCCTTTTGTAATTTAAAGATTAAAACCCTTAAACTTCAACAATTTTGTTAAATGCAGCTTCAAGTTGTTCGGAAAATGTTCATAATTGGCACGAACAGATACTATCAGACCTCAAACATAATATTTACAACCGAGTTTGATAATTTTTACCTTGAAACTGCAGCAATAACATCAGGATACTTCCCAGTGTTCCGTTCAGCATTTCTACTGTAGATCTCTACTGCGCCATTCTCCAAGAAATGTATCTGTCTCGATACAACTAATGTTATTGCACATAATAAGTATCATAAGCAGAGCATTCTGATGGAATATATGACTATGAAATACCACCTGAGCACGCTCTCCATCGTATTTGTACTCACACGTAAACTCTACACCCTGGAACTTATTTAGAATTTCAGATACACTCTTGGTTGCTTTTGACAGCATAGGCCCAACTGGAACGCCAAGAGTAAAATCACACTTCATTGGAAGTTCCCATACACCATCCTTAAGGAGTGCAGACACAATTTTGTCATAATCGGGAAGAACAGAATATACTTTTTTAACAATCTTTGCCGCCTGATGCAAAATGAAAACATATACATAAAAGAAAAAGGTTGGTAACATCATCATAACGCACTGAAAACTAGGTTTAAAGCTAAAGCACATATCACCGCCATTCATAAGACGAGCTTACCTCTTCAAAAGGAGACGTAATTCCAGGAGGCGGTTTAGAATGCTCTTCTGTGTACACTGCAGCTTGGCCTAATGCAGTCAACAGAGTTTGCTCGGCATATCCAATTCGCAATTTTCCCTGGAAAACAAGTCCAAGTAATTAACATCGACGAGTTAACCCATCAGATTATTTGAACAACAGAAGAATTGCAACCTGTAGCAAACGGATTATATATAGAGGTTCACAATCAGTTGCAGCAAGAAGGAGTGACTTTATGTGATTATTTTTCTGCTTTTGACTCCCTTTTCCAGATTCCTGTGGAAATTTATAAATAAGGTCAACTCAGTAACAAACTCTAACTCTCAACCAAAAATTGTAACAAATCCCAACAAATTCATCGTTCCCTATTTTATAGAAAACAGACCATGTATATTAACTTCCAACATAAACACAGAACAACAGATTTAAACAACAAAAACTAACATCCGGCAAAAAAATTGTAAAGCCTCAGCTTTTAGCAAATCTATAACAAATGAAACTCTCAAAACACATAATTTTGGTGTATGCCCAATATAAAAATCAAATAAACTTCTAACTGTGATCGAGTATCAACAAAGCGAACGGAAAATGGTTGTCTTGTTTTAACAACAAATATCAAAAGACAAACAAATAAGCAGTTCAAGTCTTCCACATCAGATTATCTCAAACACATTTGTGAATTATAGATTTTGACCACATTAGAGAAATACAACTAATTACCAAAAAACAGCACGCACTTAAATTGGCTTCTTCATTCGTTGTCAATTGCAGATAGTAGCTGATTGTTAAAATTCCGTTATACAACAGGGCTATAGCACCCACTATACTATATAGTGTGTCTCGGAACAATAGCAGTTTGTCTAGATTCCGCTACGCTATATCAGTATATTGCTGCTATAGCCTCTATTTAACAACAATAAACATTTACAAAATTGTAGTAAGTGTTATCAACGGTGGATGACAGAAAGCCAAAAATCCAGCAAAGACACCATAGTGTTGCCGTCTTTCACAAATAGACCGTGACATTTGTCAAAAATAATCTGCCATCGCAATCCTTCATGGCCGATATTTAGCAACAGTGATAGTATAATCTAATAACTTAGGTTTATCCTATGCATTGGGAAACCAACTTTCATTGCTTACTGATCAATACTAAAACAAACTATATATAAAGGACTAAACATTTGATAAAAATTACTAATATCATTATCTCAAACAACAAACCCACAAACTTAAGCTCCAAAATTGACAGTAAAATACCTTTGCAATAAGATGAAATGTGTCAAAAACCTTCCTAATAGTCAAAGCATCAAACTTCCGCATCATAGGCTGTGAAGAACGGCTCTCAATCGCAACTAAACCTAAATCACCTTTTTCCTGTCAACAAAAAAATAAACAATTAGCATCTACTTAGGGTCTGTTTGACAAGACACGTACTTGCGCTTATAACTTATGTCTTATAAGCTCATTTGACTAAAAAAGACACATTTGATAACCGTCACTTTATCATGAGCTTATAGCTTATTTTTCCTGACTTTTAGTGTTTTTTGATAAGTTAATTCAAGTAGCTTATAACTTATAATTTGTTATCTCAATTTTAACCCTGAAATCTTAATTGAAAACAAAAATTAAATATTGATTAAATATATCTTTTTCATGTCTTTTATATTCATAAGCTAGTTCAATCGCAAATTTTACCATACACTATAACTTCAATCAGCTACTTTATCCGTTGCAAGCTAGTTTATCAGCTATTCGCTATTTGTTACCAAACAAAGCCTTAAACGAAAGAGCAACTACCATAACATCCAAATTAAAAGCACAGAAAACCTTATACTGAGACTTAAGATGTTGCTCAGTCCTTCCATACGCCTCAGCAAGCGCCCTAATGATCGAAGCATCACCGATTCCCAATTCTAACCCCTTATACGCGGGCACAATTTTATTCACAGAAAGATAAACAACCCGAACAAGATCATCAGGTGTGGCATGTATCACAGTCCTCAAAAGATTACAAACAATCTCAGTGATCACAATTCTTCCACTCTCTTTGCTAATCAAATCGAACGTTAAAGAGAGAAACAAAAACGGCACAGGTTTGTCTTTCTCCCAGCAAACAACCGAACTCGGATCAAAATTCGCCGGTTTCTTCTTCAGCTCCGAAACCTTTTCCTTCAATTCAGCAACTATCCCGTTGGAAGAAGATGGAGTGTTGCGGATCTTGCTCCATGGATCTTCATGAACGGTTTCTTTGGGTTCTTGAACGGTTTCTACGGTTTTGAGGTTGTTATTAGAGTTTATAACGGTTTCTAAGGTTTTGTGAGGGGATGAAGAAGGGGGAGGAGTAGGAACTTTTCGTTTCTTGGAAGATGATGAAGGTGGTGGTTTCTTCTTGGAGGCGGCAGCGCGTGCATTGGACATGAGTTTGTCCAAGGCGGAGGGTGGTGGTTCTGACGACATTGTGCGGCGAAGGGTTGAAGAGAGAGGGGGGGTGAGAGAATGAAAGGGAAGAGTGAAGAAGAAGATTCGAGGGAAATGCGAAATGTTGACTGAAGAGAGAAAAAAACGGTTTGAACAGCATTATATAATTGGCGGGAAGATAGATTTGAGCATTGTTTGGTAAAATTAAACTATAAGCTAGTTAATAGCTGATAAGCTCGCTGATGGCTAAAAAGTTAGCTTACGGCTGATGACTGATAGCTGAAAGTTTGTAGGTTAAAAATTTGATGGGTTAAATTAAAGTGTTTGGTAAAATTAGCTTTTGAAGTTATTAATAAATATAAAATGACTTAAAGTACTTATATGTTAAATATATTATAAATTTAATTTATAAAAAATTTAACTTTTTTTTACCCATAAATATTTTTTTGGGTTACATGAGAAAAAGAAAAAAAAGGAAGAAAAAATACGGAAATAAACTAAGTCCTTGAAAAGGACACGCCTAAGGCATCGTCTAGTAAAGCTGATGCTAAACAATGACGAGGTTCACTGAACGTAACAAGATGCTATGAACTGTTAGCTCTCATCTTAGCAAGAATGTCAGCACAAGAATTCCCCTCTCGAAGGATATGATGAATCGAAATAGACCAATCCTTAGCAAGATACATCCGAATGAGTTCTAAGAGATTTACATAATGGTGGAACCTTGTAGTCTCCTTCATCACCAATTGCACTACGTGGAGAGTCGGAGTAGCATATGAGCTTTCTATATCTTGCATCCCAGCACAACTTTACGCCCGTCAATAGAGCTTGAATTTCAGCATGTAGGATATTTGTAAATATTTTTCAAAATATTTTAACTAAGAATTTATCTTAATAATTTTAATTTATTTCAAAATATTTTTATGGAAAATTATTTCTTTTGATTTATATTGGTAAATATGTTAAAAGAAAAAATAATGATAAATATTTATATATACTTTTTCAAAGGATAAATAAATATTTAGATACGACTTTAATAGAGAGACCTAATAAAAAAATCAAATCTAGATCAATATTTCAACCAACAGGGAAAAAAAAATCAAATAGAAACCAACAAACCATAAAATAAAAATAAAAAAAAGAAACTTTTTTAATAAAAAATAGGGCAAATTGCATTGACCTCCCCTGAGTTTTGCCAAAATGTCACTCACACCCTCTCTATTTTGTAAAGTGACACTATCGTCCCTTATTTTGTTTTGAAAGCTACACATACCTCCCTTACCTCCCTTAGAGTTTAACGATGTTAAATCTCTGTGAAAACAAAAACCAAAATCGTAATTGTGAGACTGTTATCCTAATTTTACTCAGCAGTGACTCTTTTCCTG
>Ga0228710_1001102_pt1 | contig 39168 bp, 11 predicted proteins | sample MedpolnodulmetaG_FD_177995 | JGI IMG/M metagenome (GOLD analysis project Ga0228710, IMG submission 177995) | Root nodule microbial communities from Medicago polymorpha collected in Santa Monica, California, United States - pink nodules | ecosystem: Host-associated > Plants > Roots > Nodule...
ATTTGCTTCCACCCCGGTGTTAGTCCGAGATGGGTTAGGAAGGATAAATAACAATGGTATATTGAGCATAAGCTCATATGTTATGTTAGCTGGCGGATGAGGCTTAATAAAATTCATAGAAATAAGGATCTCTATGGTAAGCCTATTGTTGCCCTCAATTGGATTCATCCCGTTATCCTCACCCACTCCGAACTTCTTAGCAATGAACGTAATGATACCACCTACCACTATCTCGGCTCTATTGTTGGACTTCACACCTATAGAAGGGCGCGTTGATCATTTTTCCAGCTTCTTTGGTTACTTTGTGTTTAGCTAGTGTGGAATGAGCGTAATAATAGACTTTTTAATAGTTCTCACACTCCCAATGTGGAGCTTATTGAAAATGTTAAGTTTCATTCATACTGGTGGTTGAAGGCTAATAATGTCGCTTTTGTTTATGGTTCCCAGCAGCGGTGGTCGGACCCGTTAACTTTTTTGGATATCGGCTGACTGCTAGTTTGTGTAATTATTTGACAGGAACACTATATTTTTGAGCGTCCTCTTTGGTGTGTCTTGTGCTAGAGAGACGTCTCTGTTAGTGTGAATATATATATCATTTTTTATTCTTCAAAAAAAAGTTAGTTAGTAGTAATTTTTTAGAATTTGTTAGTAAGTGTTTAGGCTCATTGTGAATTTAGAAACCTTGCCCATTTGAGAGTAGTATATATACTTAACTCATGAAGGAAAATTAGAGTTAGAATCATTTCACAATTCACAAAGTTAGAGAGGCTAGAGAGAGAAAGTAGAGAGAAGGATAGAATAATAAAAGAGGAAGAACTTGTAAAAGAGGAATGCTAGCGATTGGGAGCTAGAAGATGAAAGTGAAGTCATAGCTAGAAGAATTTGAAGGTTTAAGGTAAAGGGGATAGTTATGTTTTTATCAAATAAGCTATAATCTTCTTTTTCTACTTATGCGCTATACGTGCTTTTGTGTGAATTATGATTTTCATGATTTTGAACGTTGATTTTTGTACTCTTAGTTAAGTGATGATTTTGAATATTTGAAATTTGTTAGAAACTTGTTGTGGGTACTTAATTTGCATGGTTTAATTATGTTGAAATGACTATGTTGAAGTTTTAGCTTAAAATGTTCAAAATGATGATGTTGTTATTATTATTTGATATTGATTTCACGATGAATATGTGATAATTGTTGCTAGGTATGTGTTAATGAGAATTCATGAATTTGAAATGATATTTATGAAGTTTGAATAAGTTGTTGGTGTTTTGTTAATTTTTTTAATAACACTGACAATATAACTTTTATTAAAAAAATAATATAACATTAATATAGGAATATTTATTAAAGGATATAATTGAAATAATAAATTTTTTATCCTTTTATATGTAGTATAGATAATATTGTTCTTGTTGTGTTGTAATATCCATATTTTAATGGAAAAAATCAGACATACACAGTTTGTCACATTTTATTTTAATATTTATATTTACTTTTATATATTTTTTTTACTAATCTTATCTTTTACTATATGTGTTATTTGTATTAAAAAGTTGATGATAACTTTAAATAAAGAAAAAGTTAGTTCAAAAGAGGAAAAAAATCTATTCTTCTATATATAATATAGATTACGTATTAGACCATCCCCAATGATGAGATCTTCACAATTTAAGATCCGATAACTAATAGGTATCCATATTGAAGTTTTTTTTTGGTTCTTTTAAGACTCGGTGTCTCACTTAAAATCCACATTCTTAAGCACCACACTACTTTTTATTAAAGTAATCATTGTATTGTTAAAATGTAAATGATGAAGAGTTAGTGGTGAAACCGATTCAGACCTTTTGTCAGAGGATCTCAATTAGAGTGACTGAATGTTTATTAGCTACTGTTATTAATATTGAAAAATATAAAAAAGTGATGTATACACGTAAAATCTATTTAAAAACTTTAAATTAACGGTCTTCATTGTGGATGCTATTCTAGACACACAAAAAAGAGCGCAACCCGTTCATCCGTGTGCACGCGTGTCTAGCTAGTTAAATATAGTTAAAGATTTGCAAGCGTTTGTGATGGACGAGATGTAAAGCGCGTAGGAGAAAAGAAAGACATGCTGGGATGACAAATTAACGTGGGAGCAGTAAAAAACCAGGTTAGTATGTCTGACACGTGGGGGGTCTTATGATGCGACTAAGTAAAGAGGGTGAAGGCACATGAGGCCCATCCACTTTGGCTCTCATACATTGCTTTTAGGCATTCACTATACCTGAGTAGAGTACTCAGTATCAGTATCATATCTCAGTATGGCGATTCTTTTTATTCATCTATCAATTTTTACTCCTTAATTCATAAATGTATAACTAACTAGTAACTAGTAACGACTACACCAATTAAGATTATTCATCAACATGCTATAATAATCAAAATATTATGGATGGAACACGTAGAAGTTAATACATAAATGCATAAATAACTACTAGACCAGGTAGTTAATGAATTTTTAGAGTCAGCAAGAATCCGAATTTAATTTTTTCTTAATTTTTTTATTGTCTGAACCTTAAAACGAGGTTAAGTAGAGTATTGGTGTTGAGGTGAGAGATAATTAATGAACGTGTTGTCACCGTTAGTTATTGACAAGTCTTTTCTTTATTAGACTTGGAAGTTGCAGAAGCTTTAGCTATGCGGAAGAGTTTGAAATTTGTAAAAGACATGTCTTTTTTAATCTTATAGCAGAATCAAATGCTTCTAATGTGGTATTGACATTGAATGCTCATCCACAATCTCTCATCTATGTCGGTTCTATTATTGAAAATTCTATTAGTTTCGATGTTTGTTTTTGTAGTTTAATTTTTTTTTTGCATGTTAGGCATGAAACAAACCAAGCTGCTCATTATTTAGCTAAATATGTTATATATAATTTAGATTGCATATGAATCAAAAAGGTTCTACCTTTATTTTTATAATCATGACATTTAATTTATTATCAGACTTTCATTAATGAAATTATCTTTAACATAAAAAATATATTCTTTTTGATATGGTACACCAAAAATTTCATATTAATTATAAAATGAGATCAAGGATAGTTATGTCCTTTGTCAACATCACACTCTAATATCCATAAAAATGTTTTTTGCAAATGACAAAATTGAGAGAGGTATACAAAGTAGACAATAGTTTGAAAATATGGATCTGAGGTAGGAACACTTTTATTCTATTCTATTTAATATTGTTATTCTAAAAATTAAATGCACATTTAACTAATTACTTTCTTAATTTGATTTGTATTCGTGTAAAAAGTTTCATACTTATAAAAAATCTTAACCAAACAGAAAAATCATTTTAAAAGTAGTTATAAATAAAGTCAACAAATTTTAAAGATTGAACGATTATGATTGATTGATAAGGTAAACCATCTTTACATTGACAATTTATACGAACTCAAATCATTTCCTAGCATATGTTTAGTATTGCACCATGTTTCTCAAAAGCACGATGATTTTTCACGTTGATGTGGAAACTTGCATTGATGCTTCATCAAATCACAGTGAAAAGGCCATGGAGATGCAAATTTGTCGTAGGAAACACATAACCAAACATATTATTAATGGTGTGTAATGTTAGCTATTTGTTTTGTTAACAACTCTTCTATCAACCGGCACAAAGTCAAAATTGCTCGATCAGACGTTATGATCGGAGTTCAAACACCCCGTCTCTTTCCTTTGTGTATGTAAGTTCTCAAATGACTATTGTCATTTTATTTATTTATAAAAAATAAATTAGCTATTGTTCTAAAAAGGAAAATCCTTAATTTTATAACTTAACGTGGTCATCAAGCTCAACTAAATTATGACCATAGACATTTTCCTTCCCAGATGTAATATAATTTGTTAGAAGAAATTTTGTTATAACATAAAATAAACTAATTGAAACATAGACTAAATTGAACGATAGAGACATCATTACAATGGACTAAATGTTGACAAATCCATTAATACTTTTCTACATGAAAAAGATTTAAAATTCCATTCTCTAAGAAGAAGAAAATAACTATACAATACTGTCAACATGGATGCATGTTGTACGGATGACGACATTTTCAATATTGAATTATCCATTCTCCCCAACCTCCAGCCAAATTTGTTTTTTGAAAAACACTTGTTCACCTAATCAAAATAATTAAAAATTCAACAAGCTATGGTGATCTATATATACTTTCATCGTTATATTCACCCACAAAACAAAAATCCCTCACGATCCTTATTTAATCAATATTATTTAGTTTTGCTTGCAGCAATTTTTTATGACAAAAAAAGTTTTTGGTATTTCAAAGAGCATATAACCTAAGAGCACTACCAAACATATTTAGTTCGATCTCTTTCAACTTTACTAAAGATCAAATTTTAAATATACTTGTCATCGTTGTCTGCATTTTGTGGCTGGTTTTTATGTTCCATCAAAGTATGTCTGCGCATGTGTTAAGCGTAAATTACGAGGTTCAAATTCAATCATAAAAATGCAGTAATTTTACAATTTTGGAAGATTATTTTGCGGTTCATTATAGTCTTCTGAGTCAACAAAATAGTACTTACATATGAGTACGGTGAATACACAAGTTACATTAGAAGAGATATCATTGAACAACAATTTATTAATTGCTAGATCACCAACTCCTAACAATTTAAATTATATAATTCTGATTTCATATGCTGGAGACAATATTTTGCTTCTATAGAGTTCGGAAAGGTTCGTGCCTTTAGCTTGATCCAGCTAATTAAACATTTAAACATTCTAAATCAAACTTTTTTAAATTACCCAAAACCAAATCAAAATTAAGCATGAGTCAGCCGTGTCTATAATATTATTAATCCGATAAACAATTGTGGTGTCCATTTATAGGCCATTAGATATTTTAGTAGATCAATTAACGTACCTATACCTAGAGTATATAATAATTAGGCGTAAATCAATATTTATATACCCTGGCATTGTCATTACCGCCAACAAAGCTACCAAGCTTCTAGGAAACTTTCTTTCAATTATACGATGATAAATCATTAGTGGAAATTAAGCATTGAATATCATTTTATTGGGTCATGACACGTACGTGTCAATGCCAACATCTATACTTTATTTGTTAGATTACGAGTTGGATTAACCATGTTAAGGTATATTTGTCTCGGATCTTTCTACGATGCCGGTAGTTGCCTAAACTTCTATGGGTTACTAACGAAAAGACGGCACTCATATTTTTCCGCTCTTTTCATTGCACTAACGTTTAAAAAATTATTAACGGTTCTTTATGAAATTTTAATTTTGATTAAAAGTAAAAATATGAATGTTTTTTGCTTTCAAATTATAACAAATCAAATTAATTACGATTATCTATTTCAATGAAACCAAGGATATAACATAAAAATATAATCTAAATTCATATTTTTTTTAATGACACCAACAACAATCTTTATTATTGAATATATATGACTAAAGCAAAATTAATTATTATCATTAATCAACCAATGTTCAATACAAGAAGAATAAGAATTAAAAATACGGTGACTAACCCAAGAACAGACAGCCCTAGCTACAGTATGAGCAACCATGTTCGTTTGTCTCCTAACAATAGCATAGAATTCCGAATCACTATGACCCGGAGAAGATAGAGCTTGCATTAGAGTAGCTGAGTCGGACTCGAAGACAACCCGGTCCTATCTGTTCACATCAACAAAGTGAATGACATCGAGTAAGGCTATTGTCTCCCCCTCCAACACTGTCATATTTGCCCGCTGCCATTTTGGTTGAGCCCGAATAAATTGGTCAGGAGAGTCTCTAACACAACACGCAAAAGATGTAAGATGGTTACCGGCATGGTACGCGACATCAACATTGCACTTCAACCACGTCTCACACGATTTCTCCCAAATTGAGTTGTTGTCTTGCACTCTATTCTACACGTGTTGCACAATCGGAAGGAACATATTTAATGAATAATTTTAGAAAGTATATGCTGTCATATTTTTATAAAATTAACAAAATAAAGTATATTTAAATGGCAGGAGCAAGACTGGAAAAGTAATAATTTTTTGGTTTAAATACAATTTTGATCTTTGTATTTTTAGAAGTTGAAGTTATGAAGTTTTGGTCCCTTACTTTAAAAATATTTTTTTGGTTTCCCAATTTAACATTTTTTTAAAATTTTGATATCTTATCTCATTTTTGAATATTTTTTGTGACGTGACAATATTTATTAGACCACGTCGAAATCCATGTTTTTAAAAATATATTTAATAAGTGTTAACACATCATAAATGAATTTGTTACGTGATAAAAGAAAACAACATTAAAATGTGCAGAGAGACCAAATTTCAAAAGCTAAATTGAGAGATAAAAAACCCATTTTCAGAATAAGGGGACAAATATATTATTTTTAAAAAAAACCAAAAGTGTTTTTAAAATAAACTAAGAGTATGCATAAACAGATTATTGAGAGAGGGGGATTCCAACTAGGTTGGAACTTTAGACCCCTAACAATCACCAGAGCATACCTATATAAATTAATAATAAAAAATAAAAAGAAAACAAAATTGGTGGAACATAAACCAAAACTCAGTGAAACAAATAATTATTTTTAAAGAGAATGATATATTTTGAAACACCCTTAGAACTAAGAGAGATATAGTTTACAAGTGTTATAATTTACAAGCATTATTAGGGAAGATATCCTATTGAATCTTAAGGCCAACATAGAAACCTAGGAAGAAACTGCATTTCATGTATATTTTTTATGATAAGCTAATTAATATTCCATTACCATAAGTTTCGATTATTTTCATGTAATATGTTCTTTTTTACTCAATGTAATATGCTTTGTCTTTATAATAAAAAAAGGTAATATCCCTTAGATTTAGAACTTAACGAAAAGGTATTACCCTTTGGTATATTAATGAATTGAAAAAGAAAACTGCATGCACAGAAAAATAGTACGATCAACATAAGATATTTAACTGTTCATGCTGATCAGTCACAATAAAGAAAGAAAAGATAACTACTATTGTTGCTGAAATTTAGCTGAACCATCGTACATAGAGAAATAATCATTGAATTCAACTTGGTGTACGAATGATCAGTCATTTAGTGAGTTGTAACTTAACAGTGTACGAACGTTTGGATTCTGATACAAATGTAAAAATCCCATATCGCTGCTACCATACAAAAGTGACAATAGAAAAGAAAAAAAAAACATTAAATTTCATAGAAATGATATTTGTACATCCACTTTTTGACAACTTTTGAAACAACCCTCTCTCTCATACTCACATGTTTTTTTATTCTCTCTTTTTCTCCCTATTGTTTTTGTCCAATAAGAATAAAGAAAAAGTGGTTGTCACATAGGTTGTACAAAATTGATTGTACAAATATCACTACTCTAAATTTCATGAGGGGGTTATAAATAGAAAGAAAAAAAAACATTAAATTTCATGAGGGGGTTATAAGTACAAAAATGATAATAGAAAGAAAATAAAACACATCAAATTTCATGAGGGAAAGTACAATGGAAAAAACACGTTTTCTATTTTATAAAGTAATTCATAATTTACCTTTTTCATATAAACTTTTTCATATAAACTTTATCACCTTTCTTGATTCATGTAAAATTTGTTAAAATGATATACATTTTGAGACGAATGAAATAATATTTTTTATGAATTAAAAACGTGGTTAAGCATCAAAGTGAAAATTATACAAATTAACACTTTTGGTATTTATGAGAAACCTTTATCATTTCTCACCTACACATTAATATATTTTAAAAAAAGAAAAAACTAGTATAAGCAGGAGGGCCAAACAAAAACAATGTTGTTTGCTCACCTTTAGAGCGAGTGTTATTGACGGTGAATCGAGCCGTTTGATGCAATTTATTTCTTTGATTTTTCAAGAGATAATGAGTAAAATAAGCCTTTGAATCCTCGTTATCATTAACCAAACGATGTTTAATTAAATCAAGTTCCTTTTACAACACAAGACATATGTGGGGAGGATTAGCCACATCTTACTCATTGACTATGTGAGTGTTCTAGAACATATTTCACTTGTGATGAAGCAACATTGTTTTGATTTTTGTGCAGTTTAGGCACCCAATCGGTTCAACATGATTTTGTGGTTTCAATATGCGGGTAATTATTCTCAATATTCATATCATGCACCGAGAAAAATACTTGGGTGACATTGGAGTGTCAATGTCATGTGACATTGGCCAACCACAATGTTACAAGTGTATAAAAAGATAAAAATTCATGGCTTTATTCTCTCACTTGCAAGGACGTTTTGTCTTTTTATACACTTCTGACATTGTGGTTGACCAATGTTACATGACATTGACATCCAATGTCACCCAAATGCTACCCATGTTCCTAGATTGGGGATTGCTCTGCTTGATGTTGAACCATCCCCAAAATGTCTATCATTTCTCATCCTTCATGTACTTGTGTTGCATTGGATTGTTTGGCTGTATCTTTCCATTGGTTCCTATGATGCATGACAAACACTTGCACCAATGGGGAAATGACCTTTGATAACACATGATCCAAAATAAAAGAAGCCTCATCGTTAATATTCTGTTGTGTGAAACCAAAGTTGGAAAAGCTACCTTGAACCACCTCGTGAGAGACATTATGCAAGACAAAGTGAAACAAAATGTTGGCTTTAAGAGGGTATTATTGTTGTGTGGATTTGTTTGCTATCATATGCATTACAACAAGCTCTAGACGTTTAGGAACATTAATTTCATCCTGGACAACAGGTGCTTTCATGGACTTGGATGTAGCAATATCCTCATCCTAATTTTTTTTTTCAAGCCATTTTAGAACAATTGGTTTGGTAGTAGACTGGTCCGAGACTACAACATTTTTTCCACGATCAACTTTGAAAGTAACCTTCTTTAGATGTAGCCAGCGACAACTTGAAACGTCGTGACCTATGCTATTGCAATGGAAGAGAAAATCGGGGAGTCTATCGTAAAAACCTCCACCTTAAAGGCAAATCCATCTATTTCTACCACAACCTCATCAAAAATATGACTAAAACATGTGCATAGTGTCCAAAAACTCTATGCTGAGTAGAAGTGTCTAAAGTGACGGGCGTGCCAGTGATGCTTGCAACTTCTAACTACATCATATCGCACCAATACTCTTGGGGCAACTCCAAGAGTTGTATCCATATTTCAGCATGAGTTTGGCAATTGGTATGAGGATTAAAATTCTTCGTCCATTGAGAATTATAAAGGACTCCAAGCTTAAGGTGCACTACAACATTTTTTAGTTTAGGCCACACTTGACTTGCCCACGACAAAAAAAGGGAATGTTTGTATAAAGACTCCATTCCCTAAAAAATATATTGCCTTCACACTAAGTTGATTACAAAGGAATGGACTCCAAGCTTAAGGAATGGACTCCATTCCCTACTCAAAAAGGGAATGGACTCCAAGCTTAAGGTGCACTACAACATTTTTTAATCAACTTATTTTTTTTAATTATCTTTTACTCATTATGAATAAATATTTTGTCAATATATATGTTTGTATCCTTGATAAGCCAAAGAGTTTCTAAGAAGCCACATAATCATAGCCTATATAATATCGAAACACGGTACACATTTGAATTCAGCCAAGAGTTACCAATGTCTTTTTTCTATATTCAGGTGAAGGCTGAGACGACTAGTGAAAGTGCATTATGATTTATATGTCTGTTATGGGGAAAAAGACTGAGACGACCGAGGAAGATTGAGAAGACCAAGAAGATAGATGAAGACTGCATGATACCGTAGAAGATTTTGATCTTTATGTTAACTAAATTAGTTGTAACTCTTAGAAATATCCATGTTACCATATTAGAGGCTATACATTTCTGACTTTTATGCTATATATACATACATTTTTTATGATCTGGTAAGTTTTATTTGATAAATAATAGTCTCAATTATAATGTGCCAAAATTATATATATTTCCCTTTAAATTTCTGACTTTATATATATATATATTTTACTTTAAATTAATAAAAAAACGCAAAAATTTGACAAAAAAAAAAAAATGTTACATAGCGCTTTTAAAACAAAAACACTGTTTTTAAACCTGTCTTAGATGGCGTTTATTTTTGGAAGCGCTATCTAAGGAGAACCTTTGCTAGCGCTTTTTGACATAAAGCGCTATATAAACCATGCTTTAGCTAGCGCTTTATACAGAAAAAAAGCGCTATATTACCTTTACCAGCGCCATTTACAATAGCGCTTCAAAAGTGCTATCTAAAGCAAAAAAAAGCGCTATATAAGCCCATTTTTATAGTAGTGAATAGAGACCGCTATATTATTAATGTAGAACTAATAACTGTTTGAGTTGGCCTCATAAAATTGTCTTAAGATCTTAGAGTGTGTTCACGTATATACATATAATTCTTCCATATTATTTTATTACAAGTTCCACTAATAAAATGAGACATAACCAATCCCTAGTTACAAGGAAGAAAAGTCACGATGAAAAATGATTTGGATTCGATTACCTCAAACATTGAATATTAATTTCAAGCATATATAGTTTAGCTGACCTGTCTTGAAGGGACCTAACCTAACCCACTTGCATTTAAACAACTCAAATATCATGTATGATAACTGTATTTACGATGCCATATATATTCTCAGTTATGTATCAATGACTTTGGAGCACTATAGACACACTTGACTTCCATTCACACTTTTTTCTTTTTTAATGAGAGAATTGGATCTTTGAACAAAGAAAATGTTCAGCAACTAAAATCCGTGGTCCTTTATGAGCATTGCTTTTTTGTAAGGGTTGCTAAGATTTGCACTAATGAGTTGATGATAGATCACACCATGCTATATGCATGCCACTTTCTTTTTGACCTATATGTCAAAATTAGTCATGATACTCAAAGCATAAATAACATGAGGCTATATTTTAGTGATGTGAAATAGGGTCCTACACTCATATTTGCATGTTCTGATTCTTTCGAAATATCATTATACTTTGAATGATTTCAATGATTTTAATTACTTTTATAAAAGTTAGGAAGTGTTTCTGTCGGCTCTAGATATATCTATAATCCTTTGGTGATATTTTTAGCAAAATGTGTTACATTTTACATCTTGCTATCTCCTTCCCTATCAATAGAACCTTGCATGGCTAAAACAAGAGTATTAAGAAAGTTGATAATATAAATTTGTTAACGGTTAATATTGTTTTATAAATGAGTTAAATATGTTTTTGGTCCCTATAAATATGTCAACTTTACGTTTTAGTCCCTCTAAAATTTTCTTCAACTTTTAGTCCCTAAAAAATTTTCAATTTTCACTTTTGGTCCCTCCTTTAAAGTAAACTTATATGCAGAATTCATATTTTTTAATACAATTTTACAAATTTTTTTATAATATTATAAGAATCTCTTCCAAAAACAATTAGAATTTCTTAACAAAAGATGAATTTAATATGAATTTTTATATTTTTTACGGTTAAAAATTCATATTTAATTTATGTTTTATTAAAAACTTCTTGAGATTTTTTTACAATATTCTACACATTCATGCACAATTTCAATAAAAAATACAAAAGTTAACTTAAAAATAGGGACCAAAAGTATTGAAGGAAAATTTTAGAGGGACTAAAACAAAAACTTGTTATATTTATAGGGACCAAAATCATATTTAACCCTTTATAAATTTACTCTTAATGAGAGAGGATGAGTTTATTTTTCCTATATCAATATTTATGTTTGCTTTGTTTGCTGCAAAACAAGACAAAGTAATCAAGGGTATTAATGTAAGGAAATAATTAATATAGATGAAAATTTGAAGAAGGTTTCATAAAAGAGACAATTTTTTTGAATAGATTCTTATATTTTGGATGGGAGTAGTACAATATAAACAAAGTATTATTTATTTTTTTGAAGAAAAACAAAACAAAGTATTGTTTATTGTTTTCTTATTAATATTTTATTTTTATTTCCTATAATCAATACAAAAGAGAAAATAATAGTTTACTAAACTACACAGTTTTTTTTTTTAAATTTATAATATTAATTGCATTTGTTAATTCATGTGTTCAAACCTTATAACGAATTAAAATATGGAACAAAATTGACAAAATAAAATAAAATAAAATATGGAACAAATGGAATACATTTTAGAGCCATGATTTTATGTAAAAAGTAAATTAACTACATACATTTTCACTAAAAATTTGAGATGAAAGTAGAGTGTGTGTGGAAGCCGCTTTCCCCACTAAAACCAAAGCCTAAAAAATTGGTGGATATTACTTTATAGGAGATCAATCACCTATGAATTTTGAGCACTTTAGGCATTGAGCATAACCAAAGTGCAACCAACAACATAAAAAATAGAAGCATTATCTAGACCTCACAATATTCTTATTTACTTTCCAAAGATTTGATTCGACATGCAAAATGAATTATTTTAACCTTTAAATCAGACCTTTGTTGCTTAATATATATATATTCACCACCATCCATATATATCATAATTAACTAATTAAGTTACTTTTTAACGTTGATTCTGTCAGTATGTTATGTTAATGTGCCAATTGCCAAACAACAAATCTCAGTTATTATATACAAGCTTCATCTGCAATTTTGTACTTCGTATGGCGTAATCCAATAAATGGCGTAAATTCTTTTGGGATAATGTAAGAAATGTTTAATCATATAGGTAGCTCATGCTATTTTATTGTAAAAATCAATAACAATTGCCAGTTGTAAACAGATCAATTAAGGTATCAATCTTTTCATATGGATAAAATCACAATTTAATTAGATGATTTGTTAGACTCAAATCATATCCTCACAAGGATTGTGCATGGTATAAACACTTTCATGTACCAATCAATTTTCTCTCTAGAGTATACGTTTATTGTGCACTGCAATGTTTTTAATAAACTTAGGATTCATACGTACATGTATCCCTTTGGCTCCTTCAATGTCTTGGTGTATTCAAGTTCTAGTCATTCTTGAAGTTTTTGTTAAAGTCAATGTCTTTGTTGTTGGATTAACTTTTAGAATTTCATTAACACATGGAAGGGAAATGTCCCAACACATCCCTTCAAGAAGTTTGTAATGTTTTCTTAGTTTTTGTTACTTGCTTTACTATAAAAAAAAAAAAAAATAGTCTATTAGGAGAATCTAAGTTTAAATTTTAACTGGAACAATAATTTATCAGACTTTAACTTTTGGCTAAATTTCATATTATTATAACCTGAAAAAATTTCAATTTTTTTAGTTTATTCTTTAATTTGTACTGGTTGATTACTCCGCCACTCGCTCCTCTGCGCGCGTGCGCGCGCGCGCACACATATATAAGTTTGGCCCAAACTATATAATTATAAAAAAAAAACTTGCATAATTATTAAGTATTTTTAATTTATAAAATACTTATTATATTGAAAAAGACTTGTTGTTTAACTTAAATTTCTCACATTTAAATCAAAATCCATTTCAAAATTTATCTATACAAAATTGTTGTAAAAACATCTTATATTCATAGTATGTTTTGCTTGAACATTGATGTTGGAAAAATAGTTATTTGTCATTTCAATAATTAAGAAGGTTTGCACCCTACTCAACAGACAAAAATATTGAAATTGATAGGCATCAGACGCCATGATCGAGGTTTGAACTCTAACCTTATGTGAGTTTCAATAATTATTTGTCATTTCATTTATCTACCTAGAACAAATTTAAATTCAATGTGTACAAATAAAAACTCAATAAATACAATAGGCTAACATGTACATGAGAAATACAATGGGTCAACTGACCCCACTTGTTTATTATATTTTTAACCAATGTTTAGATATTTATGCAATATGACTCTATTTATATGATATTATTATCTTCATATGATCCATTCATAACACTGCAACAAACTATAAAACTAAGAAGAACTATAATGATTGTCCTATAATATTATAGTTTTTTTTAAAGAGTATAATAATGTAATTATTAGATTGATAAAAATAACAACTTGTATATTTTATGATATGACTTTGATCCCACTTATTAAATTTTTTTGGCTCCGTTCTTGTCTCAATTCCTCATATTTTACTGAATTGATCCATCCCAATTATTCACTTTTGATGTAGTTTATGCTTAAAACATTTTATGGATTAACACTTCCCTATCTACATATTTTGAAGGTTCCTTGTCTACATTAAGTATTACCACGAAGTTTCCTGCATATTTCTTGTTACTAGCAGCAGCATATTGTGGTGCGTATGGGGATATGCATGTGAACTTCTTTGATATAACAAGGCAACGTATATTGCACTTGCCATTATATTTTGATGATTAATTATGTGTATATATGGGAAGTGATACATAGACCACCTTAGGTGGTATGTACCATTTATACATCCACATACAATTATGGCATGTGTCCACGTGGTCCTTACACATACAAAAAATTCATCTTTTGTGTCTCTCACACACTCTCACATGGAAGTGGTACAATGTGTGCATGAAGAAAAAAGTGTACATAAAACATTATCCTATATATATATTTGCAATGATTGGATCTTTTTTATCAAGTGTTATAGGATCTTTGAAATCTTGAAAAAATTCAAATAATGAAAATTCGTGTATATAAGGAAATAGTCAATGGGTAAGTTTAGGGTATTTAAGAGTTTATTCCATCATAACACCGACTACATATGTTGGACTGAAATTCCTAACCACAATTGAAAATTCCAGTCAAAAAACCTAAATTAAAATAAAAAATTGAGCAAAAGTATAGAAAGAGAAAGTTAATTTGGGGGGACATGCATGGCAAGATATGACCATTGAAGTTGAAATGTAAAGGGAAGTTGGCCAAATCACTGTAAGAATCTTCAATCGTATTTGAAGTTTGAAGTTCCAAGATATAGTTCGACATAAAGATTTAGTCTTTATTGATGCAACAAGCCAAACATGTCACCTCACCTTTAATGGATTGGTCAATTTTCGTATATATATTTTTATTGAGGTTAATATCTTTTTGAACCTTGCAATATTTCGCAAATCCAATTTTAATCTTTATTAAAGAAAGAAATATGATCATATAAACAACTCAAAAGAGTTAACCCACGTCAACACCGTATATTCTCCAAATTTTAAAGAGTCTCCCTGAATAAGTGTTTATACTTGACACTATTCTCATATCATAAATCGATTTTATAAAGTTGTGTTAGACTCAACCACAATTTTTAAGATGATATCAAAACTTCTTCAAGATCCGTTGGACCACTTGCTATCAGATTTTCACTATCAAACCACCCCCTATTTATATCCACAAACCATTTATATCAACCCTCCAAATGTTACAGTCTCACGGTTACTTGAATAAGTGTTTATATGTGGGGCTATTCTCATCTCACAAGCCGATTTTATAGAGGCGAGTTACGACTCAATCACAATTTCTAAGATTGTTTCAGGGTCTCTCTAATATCCATTGGGCCACCTTATATCAGGTTTTCACTATCAGGCCACCAGCCATTTGCATCCACACACCAAACCCAATTGTACTTTGTTGGGTATTTGAGTATTGACTTCATTGTTGCTAAAACAAATACTCATGTATGATGTTGGATACGATGTTCCAACATCTTGACACGGTTTAGTGTGCCCTGTTTATGTGGCTTGGTTTTCGCAAGCTTTATCTTTTTAAGGAAACACGCCTTATTTCTTGTTCACCAAGTAACATGTTTTTGTCCAGACTCAGCTGGGTGATTTGTTCCTAAAGTATAGACAATATTTTAGGATTCCTTGGTGGTGTTTTTGACGGTTCCTAAAGATGTTCCTACTTTTTAGGAGTTGCTATTTTTGTTATTTTTGCGTGAGATCACGGAAGATTCTATGAAGATTTTATTCACGTGACTTGTGGTCCAAGAGACGTGTGTTTCGAGAAGAAAGATATTTTTTCAGATGGATATTTTTATTTGTGAATTATATTTTCAAAAGAGATTTTGGAAAATATATTTCTGAAGAATTATTTTTTTCAATATATTTCTAAAAAAAATATTTGATACAAATATATGTTTGGCCTGAAGGAAGATTTAATTGTGCAAATATATTTCTAGAATGAATCTTGGAAATATATTTTTGAAGAATTATTTGTTTCAACATATTTCTGAAAAGAATATTTGATTCAAATATATTTTGCTGCTGAATGAATATATAAGGAAGACTTGTACCCTAGTTTTATTCACCAATTCAATGTTATTGAATTGAGTCTTTTAGGGTTTCATTGTTAAGCCTTGTGCTTTATTTTGTGAGCCTCTCTTTGTATCATATTGATGCACTGAGCAGGACCTGTAGTTGAGTTGTATCAAAACCATAGCTTTACAAAAGAATACTTTTTAGGGTTTTGAGTCATTGTTACTTGTGAGCCTTTCTTGTATCACCTTGATACATGTTAAGGACTGTGTTTTATTGAGTTGTAAGTTGTACTACTTCTAGGCTTTGGAGCACGGAGGTAGTTTATGTTTGAAGGTAACTTCATCTTTTTGAGTTGTAATCAGATAATCACAAGGGATGTGATTGATTGAGGGATGTGAGATGGGATCTCAGATCTCAGATCTAGGAGTTCCTAGGTTGAAGTCAATATGGGTAGGTCCTAGGTCTAGAGTTGTAAACGAGGGGTTTGCTGAGAACTTAAAATAAGGACTACATTAGTGGATTTCCTTCCTGACTTGGTAGCCCCCAGATGTAGGTGAGTTGCGCCGAACTGGGTAAACAAACCAATTGTGCCTTTTACTTTTTTGTCCTTTATATTTTCTCTGTGCTGTTTGTTTTCTGGTAGCTCGATGTTGAAACATCTTACTCGACATTCTGTTTGTGTCTGACGTTGAAACATCATATAAAACATCTAAAAGTTAGCCTACCAGAATTTCATACTTGGCATAGGGGGTGTGTTATAGAATCCCGATGTTCCTATTGAGGGATGTGCTGGTCCATTTGGTGTTGTTGTGTGTCAGTTTGAGAGTTGGGCTAAACTATGCGAGGAGATATTAGGGAGGTCTTTCCGTTTGGTGTGTTTGGCGTGGTGTGACCTAAAAGTTGTAAGATGTGGAAGAGGGATTATGCAACTTTGAGAAGGGAAATTCATTGTCATCAAATAACACATGGTGACAAATGGTAATTTTATTTGAGGATATATCATAGAATTTGTAAACACAATGGATTGATGGATATCTTAAGAAGACATATGAGGTTAAACGTGGTTGAAGACATCTTAAGAAGAAAATAAATGATAACGCAAGCAACTAAAGACACGTAAGTGAGAGTATGATGGGTGTTTTGATATAGGATTTTGAGAAGTGGGTGATAATGAAGATTTTGACTTGGTAAAATATTTAATATTTACGAGATATGTGGCCATGCTTGTAAAACGTGATGCCAAAAGTACGGTGGTAGTGAAGCATGAATTAATAGTATTCGAACGATATTATTACTAGAAGGAATCTTTCTTTCGACTTTACCATTTTATGGCGATGTACAAGGACATGATAAGAGAAAATAAATTCCTTTTGTTCCATAAAGATTTTGAAATTTACCATTTACATTTTCTCCACCATTCTCACATTGAATATTTTGACTTCCCGTTGATATTGAGTTTTAATATGCAATCTTAATTTTTAAATTGTTGAATAGGCTTGAGATTTGTTTGAAATTGAAAATGTCTATAAACAAATTGAGCAATCGCCGAAAAAAGAACATAATATTTGTGACTCAAAGAGCTCATATAAGGAGAAGTCCACACACCACTATGTAAAATGTCAAATGACATATTTGTAGAATTATGAGAACTAATAAATGAAAAATTAACATGTTTACTATGAGGGCAAGAATGACAAAAAAATGAATTCCATTGTGGAATTTTATTACACTTGAACAATTCATTTCGACTAAGGGAGTCTAGAAGAACAGGTGCTCCTGGATGACCTAAACGAACATGCTAAATAAAAGAAGACAATGTTACAAAGGAAACCAAAGACACAACTTTACTAATGGTGGTGATAAGATGTAGCTCGCCTTGACTCTTACATCTCGTTATAGGCTTCCCCGTTTGAAATTCCTTCACAGAAAAACCAAACGGATCAAATTCGACAGAAACTTTGTTATCTGTAATGGATTTTATGGCTTTGTTTTCATAATGCTCTCCCTATTAATACTCGTCGACATCATTGCAGCATGGTAGCTTCTCCAAGCTGCACATGTTGCTCTTCACACATAGATGATATTCTTCACTGTTTGCGTGATTGCCCGCACTCTATAGAGCTTTGGCTCCGCTTGAATATGTGGCGCTATAATAATTTTTTCTCTGAATTTGATGTCAAAGGTTGGCTTCATGAGATGAGAAAGGGTACTTCCCCTATTTTGTTTATTACAAGAGTATGGTATGCTTGGTGTTGGAGAAACAATATTATTTTTGAGGATCAACACTGACGTATTCAAGATGTGGTGCGAAAGACATTTTTGTTACATGATGAATGCATTTCTTACTATCCCAATCTTGGTTTGGACCCACACTCATCATGCCCCTTAGCTCATTGAACCCCCCCTCCGGAAGGTACAGTTAAACTCAATATTGATGGTAGCTTTCTAGAAGATTTGGGTTATTTAGGTGTTGGTGGTGTTGTTTTGAAACCACGATGGAGATTGGATAACTGGTTTTTCTCGCTATGAAGCAGGAGGTGATGCGTTATTAGCTGAGTTACGTGCTATCTAGATAGGTCTTGATTTTTGTAATCTAAAAGGTTATGTCAACATTATTTGTGAGAGTGATTGTTTGGAAGCAGTTAACCTGATTATTGATGGTCGTGATCATACCTTGCACACTTATGCTACCGACATCCTTCATATTAGAGATGCCTTACATGAAAATGGTAATACAACATTGGTGCATGTTCTTAGGGAACAAAATATGTGTGCAGATTTTATGGCTAAGGAAGGATCACATGCAAGGTGCTCTGCTCGCTGGAACTGCCATCCGTCTGACATGGAATCTCTCATTCTGAGAGATAAGCTTGGATCTTAGTTTTGCCTCTCCATCTTTTTCTTTTTTCTTTTTGCCTCGTTACTTTATAACACTAAAAAAAAGTTATTCAATTGTTTGAAACACATTTAAGGGAGTATCTTTTAGCCAAAATATTGTGAAAACCTATATCAAGACCAAATTGAAGGGTTAGGCGTCAGCCATGTTTGTTTTGAGTTTTGACTAAAATCTTTCAAGCTGCAACAACTAAATCAACCCCATTATAGTTTCTAAAAATGACTATAATTCCTTAAAATATATTATCAGGACCAGACGTCAACATTATTTTGTACTAATCTAGAGGAAGGGGAAACTAATTAAAAAGAAAAACCCTACCCTTACATTCCATATTAAAAATATATATATATATATATATATATATATATATATATATATATATAAACAAAACAACCCTTTTATATTTAAATTAGTCAGATGGTAGCTGATAATATATAAAATATATTGATTCATGATAGATAGTAACATTGCGACTGACTTCCAAATTGAGAAATTTCAACTCTAACTTCCCATGTGACTTGTTAGCAATAAAAGGCAATTTATATTGAAGTACACAATGGTCCCTCTCCGTGTCAGCAATTCATAATGCAATTTCTCGATGCTTTCATCATTGGTTAAAACTATAATGAAGACCAAAAATGTAACTAGACACCGTAAGAATCTTAGGAATATACAATGTTGAAAGATTAAAATATACGAAACAAATGACTTTTGGGTGTGAAGCTTTCATTCTCCTAGTCTTAGGTTGACTGGTTTTGTTCCAATGACATTGAAGTTATTTAGAATTGTTCAACCCAAGAAAACCAGGGAGGAAATTGAGACTTGAAAGGTATCTAAATAACGTGCACAATTATATAGAACAAATTAAGTGACATCAAGGGACCTTAACAAGAATTAAATATAAATGTGTCCCATCTAAAGTTTGAACAAAATTTAATCTACCAACTTGTTGTTTCCCCTTATGCACGCTAGTTTCATTCTGGGTAGACAACATTTGATATATAGTCAAATATGTCTATAGTCAACTATATGCATGCATCACAAAGATGCAACTATCCATTAAGAAAAAACAAAAGAAAAAAGAAAAATTAGGGACATAAACCTAACTCTGAAAAATAAAAATAATATAGAAAGCTAAAAATTAAACTAAAAAAATGCAACTAATATTAAGTAGGTTTTCTAACCTTTGAGCGGATACCTGAAAATTTCTATCCTTATATTTTATTTTATTTTACCTTGGAAATCACCTCTGTAAAATAGTATTTTTTTACCTTTGAAATCACCTCTATAAAATAGCTATAGAATTGAAAGGGGAATGAAAAAGGTGGAGGAGAAAGGGACCAAGTGTGTGAGAGTGAAGAGAGCATGTCACATGACCTTTTAATCTCAGCCCTTAGATTTATTTATGCCATATATAACATATCTATGCAGCGAAAAGGAGTAAATGTGGAAAACCTAAATGAAGGAAAGTTAAGCTCCATTAACATAGCTTGTCGGTGACGCTTTTATTTTAAAGTTAAGTAACATGGGTTCGATTACCGTGGTTCTAGTTCTAAATAACATTTATTAGGAAAAGTGAATTTTTTTTTATTAGGAACAAACTTTAATTATCTAATAAGGAAATTATTAAATTAAATAGTAAATAAAATGACATAATATGTAGACATGTTACATGCAACATAAGACACAACACTAGTTAGAGAAATTCAGGTTATAAGACAAAAGGTGAGGAGCAAAGTTTAATTTAAAGGGGGCTCATATAGAAATAAAGTAAGGTTGTTGGTGCAATTTTTTATATTTGAGAGCTAAACAACCGAGGCTCTATGTGGCTCAGCCCTTGAACTCTTGAACCTTGCTTCAAATATTGCTACCTGTACATATTCATTTTGATAGGAACGTAGCTTCAAATATTTGTTGGGAGGTAACTTTCTTTAATGCTAAGATGGTTTCTTATATAATCAATATTGAATACTTTTTTTTTTAAGGGTGTTCAAAATCGAACCAATCCAAAAGAAAAACTGCAAACTAAACCAATCCAAATTGAAACCGCAAAAAACCACATTTGGTTCTGACGTATTCAAATCATTTTTTTTACTCAACCGCATGGTTTAGTTCGGTTTGCGGTTTTGATTTTACCAACCGAACCGAACCAAATCAAACCGTAATATAAGAAAAACACTAATTAAATATATATCAATACTCATAGAAATTCAATGAAAACTTTAATAAAATGACATATTTTTTCTCTTGTTAAGTTTCTTCTTTGCTTTTTCAATCAAAAATGTATTCATGTGCTACTTGAACTCTTAGAGAATGATTAAAATTTTAGTGTTTTGTATTTCTTACAAAATAGGATTGCTTGTTGTCCATGTTTTAATTTTGTCTATGTAGTTGGGAACATTGTTGGATGGAAATAAAATTGTAATGTTGGATGAAATTAAAAACATTGTTGAAAATATGTTGTGTTTTAGCTTTTTAATTTGATTTTAACGTTGAAAATAGAAAAAATTATTGCCTAAAAAAACCGCACCAACTAATCTAATTCAAACAACGTTGGTTTGGTTCGGATTTTATTTTAAAAGTTAAACGAACCAAACCAAACTGCGTACTTATTTATCTTATGGTTCAGATGTCTTTTAACCTCAAAACCGAACCAAACTGCACCGTGAGGCGTAGACATGGCAACGGTGCGGGGACGAAATTTAGCACACCCGCACCGCCCCCACTTCAGTGTACCCGCCCCCGCCCCAAACCCGTTTGGGACAAAAAATTCACACCCAAACTTGCCCCCAGCTGGGATGGGTTTCCTAGCCCTGCCCAAACCCCCACCCGCGAAGCTGTAGTAAAAAAAAAGGTTATTTTTTCACATATCTAAAAATAAACATTCTTTAGATATGTACTTGCTATGTTAGGAAGGGTATAAGAGTAATATGATTATCAAATATGAAGGTAAAAAAGTAACTTAAAATAATCAGGGTGGGTGTGGGGGTGGGTGTGGGGCGGGTTTGGCCATCCACCGACCCCGTACTAAAGAAATGGGTTTTCCCTGCACCCGTACCCACACCCAGTTAAAGCGGCTGAGTCTGTTCGGGGACGGGTCCAAATGCGATGCCTAGCGAGGCGCGAACACCTCGACTTTCTTCTTTTATGGTCATATCCAACTCAAAAGATTAGTCTTTATGATTACTCGTAGATGATACATAATTCACCCCAAAAATATAATTCTTATTCTTTTTATGTTATATGACCAAATAGAGATACTGTGGAAATTATACAAATATTGTTGTTGTCTTTTGTTCCAATCCATTTATGTGGAAACTTTTATTTATAAATCAATTGTTTCTTAATAGTTATAGAAATTAGCGAATAGACTACTTGTTTTTCTGTTGCATAAAAAGAGAATAAAATATTTCTGGTAAATAAGATTAAAATAATAAGGTTTTTTTATTTTTATTTATAGCGTACTTCATTTTTCTTATTGTTATCGATTGTTTCTTATATTGTTGTGGTTGTGGTTTGTTCATTTTTTCTGAAGAAGGTAAATTAGTCCAGCTAAATGTTGTGGTTTGTTTGTATTTCAATGGGATTTAACTAATTAATTGTTATTTTAAATAATATTATAAAAATGATAAAATATATTATTAAATAATATTACAAATGATAAAATAGATTAAATGGTGAGATCCTTGGGGTACAATGGTGTTGCGTTCTTCCAGAAGTTAAACACTCACTCGTGGCTCAAAAGAAGTCTCCATCTCTCAGATCCTTTGATTTTTGTGGCTGGCATCTGGTGTATTTGGAAATCCCGAAATGCAATGTGTCTTGGTAATGAACATGTTAGCTATCATCCACTGCGACACAATGTTGGGAGTTATCTTAGTTCTCTTTCAACGTCTTTGGGTGAAGGTCTTGTCTCTCACCCGCAACAACGATGGACCTCTTGGCACCCCTCTCGTATGCAAGCTACAATTCTTAATATTGATGACAGCAGTTTCGGAAACCCTGGTCGTTCTGGCTTTGGTGGTGTTCTTCGTACTTCGGATGAGACTTGGCTTTGTGGATTCTTAGGTTTTTTTGGTATTTCAAATAACTTGCACATGGAACTGCTTGCGATCATGCACGGTTTGAAGTTGACTTGGGAGAAAGGGTACCGAAATGTGATTTGTTATTCAGATTCCCTCCACGCTATAAACTTAATTCAAGCTCCCCTCAATGTTTGACATGTTTATGCCACTATCATAAAAAATGTTAAGGATCTCCTTAGTCTTCCTTGGAATGTGCAGTTGACTCACACCCTTCGAGAGGCTAACGAGTGTGCAGATTTTCTAGCTAAACACGGTGCCATTCACGATTCTTCTTGGTGCAGTTTGGAGAACCCCATCCCGGACTTGGAAGATTTACTTCTTGCTGATGCTTCTAGAGTCAGTTTTTAAGACTGTAGCTTGATTTATTTCTCCTTTTCTTTTTCTCCTTCTACCAAAAAAAAAAATGGTGGGTAAAAAAGGAAGAAAAAATCAAACCAAAAAGGATGTATTCTCTTTATATATTGGTATATATAAAGGTAATTTTACTATATTCACAAGTCTTAACTCTCGTAAATGCCAAAATTATTTGATCGAATATCTATAGTATCTTGGTTTCAAACCTAAAAGGTAATTTTACTCTTTACATAAGTTAAAATACATTATAAGTTTGACTTATTATAAAGGTAAATATCTCCCTTTTTTTTTAACAAGTAAATATCTCCTTATTTACTTTAACCCAGAGTTTCATTTTGAATAATTGCAAGTTTTCATTAGTTAACTTCTTAGTAATCCTTCTAATTATAAAAAAGAAAAATGTTAATTTTTTTATATATACTTATTTTATTTTATTTCATACTTTTTTTGAAGAAAAAAAAATGCACAACAATACTCGTTCATTTTAGGTGTTTTATTTTTCATATTATTTTTCTTTTACTTTATTTTTCGCATTTATACTCTGTTTGATGAAAAGTAGGTGATAGAGATAATAAGTTAACTCACATCTCCCCTAAAAAAACAAAACTTTAACCCACATCAGATAAGTTTATATCGGATATCGCATAAACAAGTTGATAACAAATAAGCTAACAATTGAATTTATAATGTTTGATAAAACTAATGGTTGAATTAAATGATAAATATGAAATAACATACAAATATATTTTTAATTAATATTTAATTTTTTCAATATAGATAATAAAAATAAAGTTGAAAGAAAATGACAGTTATTTGAAGCAATTTAATTTTAAAACTAGCAACGGAATGCTATTTAAAGTAATTTACAACTTGTGAGAAAATTGGGAGAGTCTTAACTTTCTTTCAAAAAAAAAGAAAAAAGAAGAGAGTCTTAACTTAAAGATGCACAATTGATGTAAAACTATACCTTTGGTGATATACATAGTATATATACGAGAAAATTACTCTCATAACTTCCCAAATTGTTTTTCAGTTAACTGTCGTTTGATTTTCCAGCGATGGTTAAGTTTCATTAGACACTTTTAAGATCACTTAAATCGATTTAAAAATGATTGAACTGTTTTAAAAAGTTTCCAACGTCACCTAACTGCCGCTGGAAAGCCAAACGATATCACTGGGGATGTTTTCGAGAAATTTGAGAAGTGAGAAGATCAAATATTCTATATATAGTCATTGATCCACAAAGAGCAAGGTCTTAATTAAGCAGGCCTAATCATAAGCCCATACACAAAAAGTCAAGGTTTTATTAAGGAAAATTTATCTTGTACCCTTACACTTATACCTTCACCCCTACAAACCATGAAACTTCTAATTTTAACCCTTTTGTCATATGACAAGGCTGAATTTAGAGCTCAACAAGTCTCTTCCTTCGTTTCCTTCTTTCATATTACGTATGTCAATTTAGTTAATTTACAGATATTTTGTTCTTGATAGAAAGGAATCGTACTATAACTTCATGTCAATTTATATTCTCTATTTACTTTGTAGGCTCTTGATTGGTATGTGAAACATTTAAAACCCGTAAATATTCTATCATGTGACAGAAAATAGTTATTCTCTTTGATGTTGACAAGGATAAAGAAACATTGCATGAACCTGAATAAGTGTCACAAATAGAATTCTTAGTTTTCCTCATTAACAAAAGAGATATGATAGACATTAAATTTTTTGTGTCATTTTATTTTTATGTATATTTTTGAAATACGTGTAAGTTGTATTAAATTGAAAACTGCTAAAACAAGTAAAGATGCGATGATGTCAAACTTAATTGGAGGAATTTGGGATTTTTAGAGCTTTCTTTGTCAATTTCATGCGTCTAATCCTTAATTGGGTTAAATGTGGTATTGATGGTTCTGCTAAGGTTGTCTTGATCCCAACTTGTGGAGGGACTTTCTGGGATAAGGATGCTAATTATTTAGGTAGCTTTGCGATTAACCTCCCTATCACTACTTCCTTTCAAGTTGAGCTCCATGGGCTGATAAATGATATTGAGATAACTTATAAGAAGAATTGGAGCACACTTTGGTTAGAGATTGACTCTCAACTTGGTACTATGGCGTTCATAAATTCTAGTATTGTTTCCTGCCATCTAAGGAATAGATGACTAATTTGTATGGAGTTAACAAGAAACATATATTTTTCACATTTATCATATTTTCATAAAGGCAACCAGTGCGCTGACAAGATTACTTCTATTGACCTTTAGCAGAATGGTCTAATTTGGATGGATTCTATTTTGTTGTGCATTTTAGATTCTTTAAATTGTAATAAATTTGAGATTTTTGACTCTAGACTTTGTTGATGTTGATAATTGTCAAGGGTTCTCTTACTTGTTGTTTTTGTTGGTCTTCATGTACTCTAATTTCCTTGAAGAGGTTTATCCCTCTCAGTTTTTCTCACAAGGTTTTTATTGAAGCAGATGCATAATTTCGTTGGTTATTCTGGCTTAGGTTTTGGTCTAGTCCCTCATCACTCAATTGCCTTTGTATTTTTCTTTTTACTCAGGGTCGTCTTATCAAATTCGTAGGCCCTATTTTAGTCTTTTAGGGGATGTAAAAAAAAATTTAAATTTTGGGCCAAAAAAAATAAGGAACTATAAAGAAAAATTATTAAAAAGTACACTATAGCCCCATGACCACAAATTCAACGAAAAGTGGCTGCACCACTGAAACTCTGCGATCAATTTCTAAATTTTTTCACTTTTAATGTATATAACTATTATTTTAGTGCCATACCTATAAAAAAAAAGTATTTTGGGCCCAAAAAATTTGAGGCCCAGTGACATAGCCCTGCCTCGACCGGCCATATGTCGGCCTTGTTTTTACTTTCATAATATTTCTCGAGTGTTGCAGTTGATAGGTGGCAGCTAAAGGATGCCAAAATAGTTTGGATGTCTTGGTTTGATACCTTTGCACACTTTTTTTTTTCGGTTTAAAAAAATATTTGTATTAGATAAAGAAATAAAAGAGAGATAGAGATAGAGATAAATATATGCAGTGTCACATATGATGTCTGTATTTTGATATTCAAATAACATCACTCTAAACAAAGTAGCATATAGTCTCCCTACCTTGGTGTGAATTTTAATTTTAAATAAGATTGTGCTCTGAGAAACAAGTATAGATCCTGGGATTTCTCTAGTGGAAGGTGATTCTTCAGCCTGACAGAAGGAAAAAATTGGAGTATTGGGCTGCAGAAGCTATGTATTATTCTGATACCATACTATCCAAGAAAAAAGAGAATGATATGTGTGAATAGCTTCATGTATAGATAATAGTATTTTTTATGAGCATATAATCTGATTCAAAGAGTAGATACAATATCTATACATATAGACATGCAATAAAAGCATGTTGGCGCTGCTTTCTTCAACTTTAATGCCTATATATATGATGCTCAAAGTCACATTGCAATTGAATGTAATTAACGTAATTTACATCGAGGGTTTGACAAAAGGAAAAAATTAGGAATGTTATGTTCTAGACTCAAGGTGTAAAGAGCTTGTCCAAAAGTCAGGGCATGTAAGCAAAGTAGCAAACAATTAAAGATCAATGGTTTCATAGTTTGGTATAGTCATTTCATTTTTTAGCAGCTTTAGTTGTCAGCAATTCTTTTTTTTGTATTATCATACAATCAACGATTAATGAACTTTATATCATAATTTAATTCAATAGTCTCCAAGTCTTGTTTTGTATATTGTTTTAATTTTGAAATAGCCATTTGACTCCAAATTGATGACCAACTTCAATAGGCATGTAAATTTTTTGGTGTTACCTTCCAATTCCTAAGGAGTGGGTTTTGATAATCTAGAGTTTGACAATGAAGTGAGTATAATCTGATAAAAAATTGTTTTATTCAGAAATCGAGCATGGGTTCTTCCAAACGATTCTTCTTTTAGTGAAGCGTTAACTATTTGAGTCCAAGAGCAATGACAGCAACACTCTCTTTTGAGCACTCTCTCTAGCACTCACTCTTTTATTGAGTAAAATCATTGTATGTCCCACCACCATATGTGGGTTTCATTTCCAAAGTGTAGGTTCCACATTGATTTCACCTAATAAAAGAGTGAGTGCTAGAGAGAGTGTTGCTAGCATTCCTCTTGAGTCCAATCACTTTGTTAATATGCACTAAATTTCAACAAGAAAATTGTTTTTCACACTTTAGTCAATGCTAAAAAAACACTATGAAATGTCAAATTTAACCCCAAACTTTATTGGTAGTTAATTACCGTCGGTTAAAATCCATCGACAGTTAACTGCCGATGAAGTTATATTGATAATTTTGTGGGAACATCAATTTTCTTTCGAAAATGTACCCAAAAGAAAAAGAGAGAATGTAAAACAAGCTCTGTAACTATGATCCTACTTTCATGTTTCAATTGTCGTCACATAATGATGCATACAGATTCATATACTACATGTATAAATTTATAACTCTTGGTCTTTTCACAATAAATTTGTCGGTACAACTCAACTGAAACAACCTCTTGAACTAGAAAATTGGTATGATGTGATTTTTCAATTTGATATTTTCCACCCTTAATGTGTCTGCATAATGTGGTGGTAGTACTAGTACTGCATAGTCAGCATTAATTCACATCTTTGATATATCAGAAATTATTTTAGCCCTATAGTTATATGTTATACACTAGGACAGACACTCCCTTCTATCCGCTTTTGTGTTTGCGCTAATATGTGTAAATAATAGACGATATTAATTTTGTAACTTTAGTTTTAATTTAAATTAATTATGTCTTTTACCTATTTAACTGAATAGAACTGCTACAACAACTACAGAATGTTCCCACAAAAATTGTTTACTAGTCAATTTTTCACACAACTCCACACAAATTTTGTTTGTTCTGTTTTGAATATTCATAAATTTTTATATATACTTCATGATGTTTTCAAAAGTCAATTTTATCTAATGGTATATTTTCCTTTTGGATAAACATATGATGTTTTCAACTTTAAGTAACTTATTATACTAGCATGCATGCATCAACTCCATTAAAGAAGCAATATATTAAAAACTAATTTTAGAAGTTGGTTTTTGGGTTAAAAAATTAATTAATTACCAACTAATTAGTAGGTTTTTTTTTCTTTCAATTCCCATGTGTAGGATTCTTTCACTCTTGTAAACACATTTTGTTTGAGTTTTGGCAAAAACAAAATGATAAATTCAAGCTTTCTTTGATTCCTTCATTCTCAAGTATTCATCTCCTTTTGGCTATGCAACCATGCATTTTTATTTGTTTCAATTTAACTAAAGGCATAGTAGACTTTATTAGTTATTGTTCTCGTGAGTTTTGCTCGGTTGGTATGGACAATGCATAGTATATGTAAGGTTCGGGGTTCAAATTCCAGCCACCACAAAAAAAAAGACGGTATTAGTTATTGGCGAATGTCAACATTAAAAGAACTTTGGTTATCACTTAAATGGTTCGTGCGTACTTGTATGACTATTTTGAAGAACCTATCAAAACAGCTTATGAGATGCCCATAACTTACTTCCATAGACTCTCTAGAATAGCCTACGGAAATAGCTTAGTTTATGGTATGTTGTATTTTATTATTGAAATAACTATTTATACTATAAGCGCTTAATTAAGTTATTTATCCAAACACGATCGAAGCGCATAGATGAAAATCATTTCCTACAAACTAATGATTATGTTGTACAAAAAACAAAATGTCCCTTGATTTTCCCCTGACAACTTCTTCAACAAAACAATGATGATTCTAACATCATAAATTTTGCATATATTTCCGCCACACATATCTGCCTGCTCTGTTTCATTCAAGACCAAAAGTCCCACCATTGATAATCACAACTTGATTGGCCTAATAAATCATTTGATTCAAAAGCACTCCAATCTTCTGGTGATGTTAAAGAACCATCAGCATGTTCAGCAAAATTCATAAGAGCAGTTTCATCTTCTAAACCAAAGTATTCAACCTTTATGCTTGTGTCATCATCTGATAGAACATCAAGTACATGTTCTGATCTTTCTATTGAAGGACTTGGTTTCACCTCAGCATGACATTTCATTGTTCCTCCATCTTCTGATGCACTTTCCATGCTATTTGCTTCTTTCACTTGTGAACTACTCTGACTTTGCTCTATTGGCTTTTGTATTAGATCATTCAGTTTCTGCAACTGTTGAACATAGAAACTAGTCAAATTACTATATAAATAATTATATGATAATAACCAATACAAAATGTAATATTTTAGTAATTTAAGCGACACTAATAACCATTTTATAACTATCTTGTCCATCAGGTATCAACTCAGTGATAAGAGATTGACTTTGTAACATCAGGGGACAGAGTGTCACCGTTATTAATAATAATTTCGCCTAATATCTTATCAACATTTCAAAATGGATTAAAATTTAAAATTGAACTATACTAAGTACCTGTATTAGTAATGTTTGTCTTTCCTTCTTCATAGATTCAAATTTTGAAGCCAAATTATTGTAACTATTTTGAAGTTTGTTGTATTCTCTTTCAAGTTGCTTTGATTTCCATCTAGCTCTCTTGTTTTGAAACCAAATAGCAACTTGTCTTGGCTGCAATCCAAGCTCTCTAGCTAACTGCAACTTCTTTCTTGGTTCAAGTCTTGTCTCAGTCTCAAACATAGTTTCCAATGATTTGATTTGTTCATCACTAAACCTCTTTGTATTCTTGTTTTTCTTCTTTCTCATGGAAGATATGCTACTAGTTTCTTCCTCTGCTGAGTAACTATATTGACTATATTCCATGTTTTCTAGTTCAAACATCTTATGTAGGATAGGAATGTTTTTTGAGGGAGTGTGTGCTTGTGTCTTTGCCTTGTGATGATATGCATGTATCTCTCTCTATATATATTGGCTTTAATTTATTTGAGTTCTTATCATGAGGGGAAAATTAAACTCATCAATTGCTAGCTTTATATCCAAAATTTATTGGTCCTATTGCACAATTTTCTTCCACCTGTACATTGTGAATATTACCTATTTTTCCTTTTTCCCATCTTTGTAGTGACATTTATGTATATTTTATTTCTAACTTTTTTTATTTTAAGAAAACATTTTATTTTAAAATTTTAATGTCAAATACGGCATTTTTTTTAATCATTTTGAGTAGTTTACACATGTGTGATATTGTAGAAGATAAAATGTAAGAAATAAGTAGAGATAATCGCGTACACTGTGACATGTATCGTCAGTATTTTGATGTTCCAATAACATAATTATTATTTATTAGCAGTAGTTTGAGACTTGAGTGAAAAAAAAGTTTATTAGCTTTTGAGATAAACTCTGAGAATGCACTGTTTTAGGATCTGAGCCATCTTTGGTGGCTAGGCTTGTGTATGGCTAGCTTGATGCTTCAATAATGATTTTTATAGTATACTATTTATTTTGTACTATTGTGTGATCATAGGATACCTTTTATTATTTCGGTGTTTAATCACAATTTTAATGATTTATGTGAGTGAGAATGCTACATTTGATATTCATTAGGTCATTATCAATGTCAACATCCATTTAACCTCAAGGTTTTGTCCTAATGAAGTTATGTCGGTTACATGAATCACGTTCTTCATTAAAATTTTCTTTATACTAGTTTAACAATTTATAGAGTTTATGTATTAAATAAATATTTTGGTGATGCCATTGATGATGCACTATTTCTTCTTATTAGTTGGACTATTGGTGTAGTTACTTTGTACATTTAAGTCCGTGTAAAATGATCATGCTAAAATATTATTAGTTTGAGCAATCTTCTAGGTTTGGTCAAATTTTATGTTAATACTTTTTTATTTAGATTGAAGCCTCAGTAGTTAACATGAGTCATGTGTGTGTGAAATTTTGTTCACATCAAAATAACCTAAGAAAAGGAAGGGCATGCAATGATATAATTAGAGAAATAATCGTAATTTTGGATCTAGTCCAGTGTGAAAATCTAAATTAGACCATCCACAATAGAGCACTTTAAATTGGGTGTTTAAATTGAATTTATATGTCGATGTCACTCATTTTACCGTAATATTTAATAAGCACCAATTTTCTCCAATCCAGTACAGTAAAAGAAATTATTAAATAGGTCATACAAATAATTTTATATCATTACATTTCAACAAAATTTATTTATTTTATTAAGATTTATTAAATGGGACTCATGAAAAATGAAGAGAGAGAGAGGGTGCTTCCATAGTCATCCTTCTTCGTAGTCATCCATGTATTATACTCTACAATGGAGGTGCCTATTTAATGTGGTACTAAATAGGTGAAGCACCCACCATTGTGATGATCTTAATAGAATATAAATAAATAAATAAAGTTATAGCTATCTAGTTAAGTTAGGTGATTAGTCTGGTCTTTTTTAAAAAAAGTTAGGTAATTATTCTGGTCTGAATATAAGTCAAAAGTAAATTATTAATTTATTATATATTTTACGCTAGTTTCTTCTTAAGACTACTTTTTTATTGAAATTTTTAACCTTATTTTTTTATTTTTTTGGTTAGGTAGCCTAGTGGCTAAAATTCACCTTATAAGATGAATAAGTGGGGTGTCTGGGGTTCGAACACTGACCCCTACATATAATAATGCATTGTCCTACTAACTGAGATATGCTCACGGGACTACTGTTTAATTGTCAATACTACTTTTATTATTTATTGCAACGAGAAATAGTAGAAAATAATTAACCAAGGATATTATAGAAGAAAAAAAAATAATACTTGTTCGGGGAAAATTAATGTTGCGTTGAATTTGAAAATCGCAAATAAATATGAACAAATTTTACAAAAGCGATAGTTTAAAAAAAAACCGACTTCGTATATATAATAGTTTACATCTCCCTTACATTCAAAAGAACCTAAGAAAGGGAACCTAATAGGGGTTCTTAAGGATTTTTTGGGGAGCTTAATTAAAGATAATTTTATGAGGTTTATGAGTGAGTTTTATTTTAATAGCAAGCTAGTTTGATGCTCCAATTGTACTTAAATAGGGGTTATACATTAGTTATGGTGTTTGGTCGAACACTGAGTTACGCATTTTGCATCTACAACTTATTGAGGACACACTGATTGTGGGGGAAAGAGGTTGGGGTAATGTCAGAGCCTTGAAGGCAAATTTGATCTTATTTGAACTCATTTCAGGGTTAAAGTTGAATTTTCATAAAAGTCCGTTGGTAGAGGTAAATATGGCATAGTCTTGTACAATTTAAGCTGATGTGGTGTTGAATTGCCTATTAGTGGTAACCCACGCCGTCGTTCCATCTAGAATTCTCTTATGGAAAGTATCCGCAAACATGTGTTTGGTTGGAAGAACAAACACTTATGATGGATGATCATATTATTCTTATTAAATTTTTCTTATCTTTGTTACCATTTTACTTTTTTTCCTTCTTTAAGGCTCACCCAGATATAATATCTCGTATTGAATCTCTTTTTTATTTTTTTTTATGGCAAGGGAGGAGGAAGAGGACAAAATTCATTAGATCCATTGGGGTCAAGTCTATTATGATTGGGAGTCAAGAGGTTTATTTTTCTTTCCTATTCAGTAGGTTTTGGATATTATTATACTAGTTTTTATTCATTCTTATTGGATTATGTAAATGTGAGTGAATCTTCTCTCGTGTGAGGATAAAACTTTATCCTTGTAAACATCTTCATCTAATATTTGTTTCAAGTTCACCTTGTTGGATATTTTTGTGTAATGCTTTTTCACTTTCATTTTTCTTAAGAAAATAATAAAAACTATTTTTTATTGATCAAAGTTATATGTGTAGGTGTGTATGATTTTTTTGTTTTGAAAGCGTGTTGTAGAGTAAATATTGGTTGAAAGTTAAATTATTGGCTATCTTTATGGTGCACTAGTAAAATAAATAGTCCTTATAAAAAGTATAACAATTCTTGTATGATGTATAAGCTAATTTTCATCATTATATCAATAAATTCTATGAATAAGTTAAATAAAGATATGTTACGATTTATTCATCTAATAGCAAAAAGTAAAAATAGTTATGCATGATATAAGACTATTTTGTTTGTTGTTGTTTATACATACTTTTCTTTTTGAGAGAATTGTTTATACATACATGTTAAACAAAATCTAAATCTAAATTATATATGAAAGTTTTATTTACGCATTCCCACATGAAATTAGCCTTCATATAACACGTGTCACTGTTTACGCATGTAGATATCCAAAATCAAAAATTGACCAAAGTGATAACAAAATTAAGCAAAGAAGCCTTGAAAATCATAAGCCACTAAGTTGAAGCCAAATTCATTCAGCTTACACTTCTTGACTCTGAGAACGATATGGTTAGGTTAGGTCATTGTCACCTACAGTCACAACACATCGTGCCCATCTTTCATTCTTCACTTGGAATATTTCCTTTTGACAAAAAAATAATTAAATAAAATTCCCATTCATATATTTCTTTTTTTATAAAATAAAGTATAAATGAATTGAATTCCAAAGTTCATCAATAAAAATATATGTTAAAGATATTACATATTAATCAAACATCTGACATCACATTTCTTTACATGTGAACTCCGATCACTAGATTATTACATACAAAATAAATGACATGAGATATTTATTAATTACGCATGACATATATCCTCACATTGGTGAAAGTTGAACCTATATATCTATAAAATATAAATCAACTCTTTATTGACTAAATCAGTTTCCTTTTAAAAAACTTTTTTTGCTCACAATATATTTCATTATCACAATTCAAAGTATACAATATTTTATCACTAAAAAAACCAATATTAAAACATATCATGTCCAATCAAATAAGTTCCCAAGGGACACGAATTTTAACTCTGTCAAACATCAACCAATGACTATAAGCCACATGGTATAATAACAAAAACATAGAATCCCATTACGTTGTCCTTTTCCATTGAGTTTTGTGTTTCTCTCTTGCTACGTGGCACAATAATCGTGGGGCGTCCGATCAAAGCAAAAATCAAATCTATACGACACGTGGCTATATTGGTAATATCGTAGCTTGTTAAGACTCTGATTCTGAACTACATGATTTTAACCGTACACGCGTCTTGATATTTTTTTGTTTGCTCTTTATTCACGACACGTACGTCCTTTATTTCCTTTTATATAATCAACAATGGGCATTGGGAGATAGTTAGCTGATTAGACCAAAGTTGTGAAAATTAAGTAAAATCAAATAAAATATGATTAGGATGCATTTAGATAAATTAATTAATTAAGTATTGGTTGAGTAGGCTTAAAAAAAGTATTGGTTGAATAAGTACTGTTACATATTTTTTTTTATGAGACATGCCATAAGTTATTTTCACATTTCATTAGACATTTATAGAAGTGATTAAGCTATAGAAAACAGCTTATGGAATAATGTAAATTATGAACTTTGTAAATTTATTTGAAAGAAAAATCTTAATAAAGTGACTGTATATAAATTGGTAACTTTGTAATTTTTTTACTCGTATAATTCTATGATATTAGACCCCAACTTTTGGTTGTTTCATTTTCATGTTTGGAACAACTTGTTATGGCATTGCTTTGAAAAACTTTTAAATCTAGTTTCACAAGAATAAATGGGGTGATATGGTAATCAACGAGTGTCGAGTCTAGCATAATATATTAGTTTCACACAACATGCCAAATTAAGTTTTAAATTTAGGTTGTCTATTAAAGATAATTTGGGTAGACACAATGTTAGGTTGTCTAGATCACTTTTGTGTAGCAAGTTGTGGCAAGATGAAATGGATCGCTTTGGTATTTGGTTCATGGTTGGTCGGAGTTCTCTTCGATAGACCCTTGCTTTATTTCGGACTATTTCGATTATTATGCTATATTGACCGGGGTTCGAAAGAGAGGTGCTCTTTTTTGCACTTAATTTGGTTTACATGTGTGTGGGTTATCTGACAAGAGCAAAATGACCGAGCTTTTAATCATAAGCATAAAATGATGCACCAATTGCTTGATAAAGTCAAATATTTGTCTTTGTGGTTGCTAAAGCATAAGACCACAAATGTTTCTCTTGAGTTTGCTGGTTGGTGGCAGCGCCCATTTGATTGTCTGTGTCTTGGATAATTGTGTTGTATATTTTCTTTTTTTACCGCTGCCCTATTCTGTAATGGACGTTGGTTAATTGTTGTATATTTGAACTCTTTACTTCTTCTCGGCACACCTTATGCTGAGGAGGTGGCTTTTTGTGGTGTTTAATATATCCTATTGTAGTTTGTTAAAAAAAATCAACACTAATTTAAATCTATTATCCAAACACTCTCCTTTAAGATGTAGATCTTTATAACGGTGGTGCGACGAGGCACAACCTCCGCATCACCTCACCTCCGGTGACCATTGCACCAGTGTGGTTTTAGGAGGTTATAGCAAACAGCTCGCGCCGGTGACTTCTAGTTTTTCTCCCGGCGGCTGGTTTTCATGGAGGTGTTTGTTTCCGGTTCGTGGTTGTTTTCCTGGTTGCTAGTGGTGATTTCAAGGTGGGTCTGGTGGTGGCTCGTGGTGGTAGTTTTTAGATCCGGATTTGGATCTAGATCTAGATCCGTTTTGTGGTGGCTGCTGAGAAAGATAGGTGGTGGTTGTTGGTGGTGAATTGGGAGTAGGTTTGTTTATGTGTTTTTGTGTGGTGGTGACAATTTTGGTGATGGTGATGAGCATGGGGGCAGTTTTCGTTTTTTTTTTTGGTAGAAGAAGGGTTATTGGTTGGTGATGTTGGAGAGAGAGGTTTTTATGGGAAGATGCTTTACTTTTTCAGCCGCTGTTTGGATTTTCTTTCAACAGTTTCGTGTTTCATAAGATTGTTTTCTTGTGTTCGGCGGTCCATTTTTGTTGACCTCATATGTTATTTTGGTGGATCAGTGGTGAGAAGAACCGAGTTTCGGGTTGTGTGTGAGGTGGAGGTTTTGTGGTGTGTGGTGGCGGTGATGCAGCAGGGAGACGGAGCATCAGAATCGTTTCTTACTGTTGTTTTCGGTGATGTCTAAACGGTGGAAAAATGGGTGGTGGCCAACGGGAGGGTTAGCGAGGTTATTGGTGTTTGCGTGGTGTGATGGAGATAGTTGCTTGCGTGATGGTTGTGGTTTTTTGGAGGTGTGGTTTTTGCGTGGTGGTATGAATGAGGTAGGCTTGGATTTTGTTTATGTTGTTGTGCGGAGGGTTGTCTTCGATTTAGGTCTAATTTCATTGCTTTCGAAGATAGTCCTTTGTTAATGTTTCTTGTGGGTTTTTCAGAATTTGTCTTAGATACACGGGGTTTACAATTGGGTGCTCCCCATCTTTCATTTGTATGTTGCTATTTTACGACTCATGTCCTGACACCTCTTGTGCTGGTCAGGACTCATTGTGATTTTAATAAATTCCATTTTAGCTTCTTCTTAAAATAAAATTCAATTAAAAAATGTGCCTATATTTAACTTTCGACAATGTCTCGAATATAACTACTTTTAGATAAAGAAAATAAAAATAAAAAAGTTAAAAAAATGAAGTGATCGGGTTACATGCAATTAACATGATAGCTAACAATTAACACTTTACCTAATAAGCCTATTTTATATTATCAGCAATTGCACATATCGTAGGTGGTCATCATATAAAGATGACCATTTGAATATTGCATGGATGTATTAGTTGATCTAGTTGATCACTAAAAATTGAATTAGTAGCTTCTAGATCATTGATATCCCATTTTCTCCTTTATTTTATTTTTTTTAATTTCCTTATTTCATTATATAATTTTGCTGATCAAATTGAATTAGTAGCTTCTAGATCATTGATATCCCATTTTCTCCTTTATTTTATTTTTTTTAATTTCCTTATTTCATTATATAATTTTAGCAAAACTTTAATACACTTGGTATAGACATATTGGTTGGTTTGGATGGATTATCAACATGTTACATGCAGGTCCTTCCAATGAGGTAAGGACATTTTAATACCAATGAAAACGAACATGTCTGATATATTAGCATAATTGTACAAATTAGAAGAATGTATTTTTGTCGTTTTGTTCTTTTACTATTGTTTCTACTTTCTACGTTTGCTTTAATTTCATGTCTTTGTCTAGTTGCCACAATTTATGGAGAAGCTAAGTCATTAGTCAATCAATTTCATGTGGCCAATTTATTTTGTGAAAACGGAGGTGTATCATCATTATACTACTGTTTGGATCAGATTTATCACCACAAGCAAAGGAAAATTGTGATTAAGATAATATAAGGAAATGATTAGCTATAGTACATGTGAGGTTGACATGGTTATTTTCTTATATTGACCATAAACTTTGGTTAAATAAGTTTAGAGAGTTCAAAACCAATGACTAAGCTATTTTACGAAGGAGAAATTAAATATAAAGTGTGATAATTCTTGATCATATGTTATAGGTTTTATAGTCTTATTGAGTCTTTATTTGATAAAGTTCTCTATGGTTATTTTCTTCATGATAAGCTTAACTGCAATTGTAATGTCTTTATCACATTCTTCCAGTCCCTACAACAAATACATAGAACTAACTTCAACTTGCAAACAAACTCTAAGCCTGTTTGCTTTAGTTTTAGTATTAGTTTAATTTTGAAGATTTCTTGTTACTTGTCAGTTCTCTTAATGTCTCTTAGGCTCTCTGAAATTCTGAATTTGTCCCTTTTATTAACGTTCGGTTCGGGAGATACGTCCTAAACCGTTCAGGAGTTATCTTCCGTTGGGTATGTTTTGGGAGTTATCTCCTTCTACCAAGCCCTTTAATCCTCCTCCTCCCTTCTAAATTCATTTCCTTTATTTACTTACCATTTAGTTGTTGAAATATTTGTTTTATACGAAAACCCACAATGTTGACATCGTTAAAAGGGGGAAAAATGAAGATATTTTTTCTTAGTTTTATCTTTCTAGTTTTGTTTTGACTGATGTCTTTAGTAAATTTTTGTACAGCATCCGATCATTCTGGATCACTCACACCATACTAAGTGTTGTTAGAAAGTAAGTGAAAAGATCATAAATAAGTTGTCTTTATACATTTTCACAATTATCTATTTCTGACACCTTGATTCAAATCAATGACTCTAATTGAGTCATTTAATTCGAATCATTCCTGCTCTCGAAAAGTCTTGTTTTTAATATGATTCGAATCAATGTGGTCAAATAGCCACTTTGATTTCATTCAATTTACCCTTATGTTACCATTATTTAATTCAAACTTATTGTGATTCAAATCAATCTCCATATAGAAAACCTTGATTCAAATCATAGTTCATGTCAATCGACTCAATCTTCATGTCAACTCAGAAGCCAAAAGTTAAACTAGTTACTCGAATCAAACAATTTTTTTCCAGCTTTATTTTTAGTCCAACTTATTCTTATCTCTTTTTACAATATATAGTTGCCTCCACCTATTCCATGACACATTGAATCAATTTGCAAACACTCTCTCAAGTCTTCTCTCTCTCTCTCTCTCTCTCTCTCTCTCTCTCTCTCTCTCATTTTCTACAACTTCTTCAAATTAAACACTTTTTCTTAGAACTCTTGCATGATTTGATATCTAGATTGGTAGGGTGCTATA
>Ga0228710_1001103_pt1 | contig 39161 bp, 17 predicted proteins | sample MedpolnodulmetaG_FD_177995 | JGI IMG/M metagenome (GOLD analysis project Ga0228710, IMG submission 177995) | Root nodule microbial communities from Medicago polymorpha collected in Santa Monica, California, United States - pink nodules | ecosystem: Host-associated > Plants > Roots > Nodule...
TTTTTTTAATCTTGGGACTAATTTGTTGGATCTGTTGGGTATGGCTCAAAGTTTACTGGTAAGTGGGCAGGTCGTTTGAGCACGGTTCATGGAAAATCTTGTAAATTAGACCGGAGTATTTAAACACAAATTGTAATCTATAACACTTAGCTTGTATAATATAAAATAATTGCAGAGCACATTTGGCCGAACTTCATGATAAAATCTCGTGTATTCTTTGTTTGCATTTTTCGTATTTGTTTTCTTTTGAGCCGAGATTACTGATCTAACGTAATCTTTGATTCTTTTGTTTAGAAACAGAACACTGCACGTATAGAAAGTTAAAGACAAAATAAGAAGAAAGATATAATCAAAAGCAGAAGAAATGTATGAACCAAAGAATATTCTCATAACTGGAGCTGCGGGTTTCATAGCTTCGCATGTAACCACGAGGATAATTAACAAGTATCCTAGCTACAAGATTGTAGCACTTGATAAACTAGATTATTGCTCAACTTTCAAGAATCTACAATCATGCACTTCATCACCAAAATTCAAATTCATCAAGGGTGATATAGCTTCGGTTGATATTGTGAATCATATATTGATAGAGGAGGAAATAGACACAATCATGCATTTTGCTGCACAAACTCATGTTGATAATTCATTTGGAAACTCAATGGAATTCACCTACAATAACATATATGGAACACATGTTCTTCTTGAAGCATGCAGGGCCACAAATTGTGTTAAAAGATTCATTCATGTTAGTACTGATGAAGTTTATGGTGAAACCGATTTAAATGCCAATATTGGAAACCACGAAACATCTCAGCTTTTACCAACAAATCCTTATTCTGCAACAAAAGCAGGTGCTGAAATGTTGGTTATGGCTTATCATAGATCATATGATCTTCCAATCATAACATCTAGAGGAAATAATGTTTATGGTCCAAACCAATATCCTGAAAAGCTTGTTCCTAAGTTCATCTTACTTGCAATGAAAGGCGAAAAATTGCCGATTCATGGTGATGGATCCAATGTTAGAAGCTATCTTCATTGCGGTGATGTAGCAGAAGCATTTGATGTTATACTTCATAAAGGAGTAATTGGTCAAGTTTATAATATTGGAACTAAAAAAGAAAGAAGTGTTTTAGATGTAGCTGAAGATATTTGCAAAATTTTTAAATTGGATTCTAAAAAACTGATTGAGTTTGTTCATGATAGGCCTTTTAATGATAAAAGATATTTTTTGGATGATCAGAAGCTTAAGAAGCTTGGTTGGGAGGAGAGAACACCTTGGGAGGAAGGACTTAAGATGACAATTGATTGGTACAAAAATAATCCGGATTGGTGGGGAGATGTATCGACTGCTTTGAACCCGCATCCACGTTTCTCGGCGATCAATCTATCTGACGAAGCTCAATGGTCTTTTCAATATGGATACTCAAGGCTTTTGAGGTCATTTACTGATGTCGGTCGGAGGGAGCCGGGGCTGAAGTTTTTGATATATGGTAGGACAGGCTGGATTGGTGGATTGTTAGGGAAAATTTGTGATGAGGAGAGAATCTCTTGGGAGTATGGGAGAGGAAGATTACAAGATAGGAGATCAATTATGGAGGATATAAAGAGGGTTATGCCAACACATGTTTTGAATGCAGCTGGTGTGACCGGAAGGCCTAATGTTGATTGGTGTGAATCACATAAAGCTGAAACTATAAAGACTAATGTTGTAGGGACATTAACTTTGGCTGATGTTTGCAAAGAAAGTGATTTATATGTGATGAATTTTGCAACTGGTTGCATTTTTGAGTATGATAAAGAGCATCCTCTTGGATCAGGTATTGGATTCAAGGAAGAGGATAAGCCAAACTTCATTGGTTCCTTTTATTCAAAGACCAAGGCCATGGTAATATCTCTAAAATTTAAGTTACATCTTATTTATAGAAGTGTGTTATGTTGACACACAAATCTAGCATCAAATTTTCATAACAATTTAGATGGTTAACACAATTCACCTGTGGTTTATATTCAGTAGATGGTTAATGATTATAACAAGGCGTTGAAACTTATTAATCATTTAGTGAATACAATTAACCACGATTTTTCAAATGTTCAAGTATACATATAGACTCTTAATATTAATCATCCAAATTATGTTCAAATATACGTGATATTCATTAACCATGATTTGTGTTTAAATATACACTTGAAAATCGTGGTTAATGTCATTTAAAATCGTGGTTAGTTGTGTTCATTGTCTAATCCCTACAATTTTAGAAACTAAATTGGGGATTCACTATAAGAAACTAGGAAAATATAATCACATCATGCACATTTTCTTGCAATGTCAATATCATCTTAGAACATGAAACAAAACGCATGCAGGTGGAGGAGCTCCTAAAAGAATATGACAATGTTTGCACATTGAGAGTTAGAATGCCAATATCATCAGATCTTAGCAATCCAAGAAACTTCATAACAAAGATCAGTCGTTACAACAAAGTGGTAAACATACCTAATAGCATGACAGTGCTAGATGAACTCTTACCTATATCAATTGAGATGGCTAAGAGGAACTTAAAAGGGATATGGAATTTCACAAATCCAGGAGTCATAAGTCACAATGAGATATTAGAATTGTATAGGGATTACATTGATCCTTCATATAAATGGGAGAACTTTAATTTGGAGGAACAAGCAAAGGTGATTGTTGCACCAAGGAGCAACAATGAAATGGATGCTTCTAAGCTCAAAAATGAGTTTCCTGAGTTGTTGTCCATCAAAGATTCTGTTATCAAGTTTGTGTTTGAGCCTAACAAGAAAGCTTGAGGATCTTATAGTTTTTTCTTTTGAGGTTTCTCATGTGACTTGTGTATCTAAGTTTTGTTTGGAAGGCTGGTAATATGAATTCAAACATATATATAGATATATTTAATGTTCTTTTTTGCAATTTACATGGATACTATAATTTTGTTTTCTATTGTTATGTATTTTTATAAACATTTTGTAGTTTACAAGTTTATATGTAAGGAACATTATGGTATTTTGACAGTTGGATTGATTCAAGGGTGAGCTGTTTGTATGTATGTTTGAGAAGATAAGAATGGATTAATGATTATGTATGTTTTTGAGAAGATAAGAATGGATTAATGATAAAAAAAAAAAAAGTTCAAATGATTCTATAGGTATGAACTACTTATTATGAGGAACAAAAACTATCTACAACAACCACAAGATCAAAACTTAAGAAGCACTGGTAAAAAATCTTACCTGAAAGGTCATGCTGCCACAAAATGCCGTAGAGAAATTTTCTTCCTTGTTTATGTGGAGAAATCTTCTCGTCTGTGGCTCTCCGGATGTAGCAGTCTCTATAAGAATTTTTACGTTAAGACGAAATTGACATGATTTAGCACATTAAGAAATGTTATGCTCATCTGCTCGTTGCATCTTAAAGATTAACTCAAAGAATTGACTTACATCCACAATATTATGAGGAATATTGACGATGTTGCAATTCGCGTCAATCGTATAACTATTAGTCATAATAAGCAGTGTCACTGAGGGGAAAAATCTTAGGCAGTGTGAATGTAGGAATTGAAATATTATAGACGATTTGTGGAGGAGGGATATGGTATTTAAAACTTGTCATCTACTTTAAAAAAAATGTTTGGAACAGAGAACTTACAATAATAGAACACCACTTTCTCCAGAGACTAAGGAAGAAGACACGATGCTTATAAAACTCATGATTTTGTCACCCAAAAAAAAAAGATTATTGACATGAGATATTACAGGTGTCTAAAGCCTTTGAAGATGACCACAAATCCATTTTAAACATTTTTATGTACTTGATCTATAATTGTTATCACCATCAATATAATTGCTCATTGATACTGACCCGTCGAGCAGATTATCTGGATGAGTTGGAAAAGGAAAAAAAATTAATAGCTATGAGCATTAGGAGAAATCGAATGCTTATTGATTTACTTAGCAGCAAAAGATACCCATGTCTGAAAGTCATAATCAAATATTTTGTGGGTTTACATGTATATATATTTTATTTTTAATGCCTGAAAACTGCCCAAAAAAAAATCATAATAATGTTATGATTAATATAATATATGAAAAAAGAATAGCAACTCAAATTTCTTTATGGCTAAGCAGGAAAAAAAATCTTACAAAAGAATTAAGTTTTTCCTATAGCTAACTGGTCATTTATCAAGCTCACATGACCCAAAACTTGCTATCCCAGTATCCCTTTAAAAAAACAGTCAGTATCAAATTGATCTTGTAAAAACCACCACCTTGTGTTTTCATGTAGCAAGCTCTTCATTCATTGCTCTTCAAATATTGAGCAATCTGCTTTCTCATCTTTTCTTCAATGCACAGCTGCATCTTTATTTTCTTATGGCTTATAATTGTTGAACCATTACAGAAAGAAGCAAGTTGAAGGAAGATACTGTACAACTAAACTGAGTCTTTTTTTCAACTATCAGAGGAATATCCCCAATCTATATATGGCACCTCCTGTGCCGGGCTTAGGATTTTAAGGCCAATTAATTATACAAAAGCAACTCAGAGCATTACATAAATCAAGACCCTCAGACAACAAAGAAAGCAAGGAGAGCGTGCATTATGGTCCAATAAATTATAATTCCAAGCCGCAAGACTGGCTGTCTCATTAAAGTCCGATCACAAGAAACCCTGAAAAACATGAATGTGTGCCATTTAGCAAATTGAAAGAAATATTTAAAACCAAACAACGGAAGGGAAAAATAGACCTACCACAAGCCATCAATCAAGTCGGTCACTGGTCTTGTAAAACTTGGGACAATTTTGGATGATGCGAGTGATTTGAAACCATGAACTGCAAGAAAAAGTGGAGAAACTAAAAGTTAATAAAAGGAACCAGTGTTTGAGAGCACCAGAAGCCAACACACAGATTAAGTATTGCAAAATTACCCTTGTCATCATCTTCGTCTTCTATCCTACTGGTACTACCAGGGTCTTCATCAACAGCAATGGCAACATAATCGCTATTGCCCTTGCGCAAACTTCGAACTTGAGGTGTAACAAAAGTCCCCGTTGTTGTCCAATCATTTATCTGTAAAATAAAATAAAATAAAATAAGAGCAAATAAATTCAATTCCTTAAAATGTTCAAATCCATCATAACTGTGTTTCTGTATAAAAAAATAAAATATCCAATATGAAGTCTTGGAGGAGAATAGGTAACACATCATATATTTCATTTCTTTTTTCTATTGAAGATCAGGTTCGAACATGATTTATATTTAATCTGGATTTTGGTATAAGAATTTTATACTAGTGCAAGACAACTGTTAAATAAAATAATTGACTTCCTTACCACTGGTTCTACCTCCACAATTTCTGAGCTAGTGCCAACCTCCTTTCCAGTTTCTTCCACACCATCAAGCAAATTCAATTGTGATTCTTTCTCATGCAAGGACTTCTCAAGAGTTTCTGTTTTGTGGTTCAACTCTACCACCTTATTCCTTTCTGCTTGCAACATTTCATCCTTGCTTTCTGCATCTTCCCTTAGATTCTCCAATTCTAATATTAGAGACATCAACTTCTTATGAAGTATTTCTTTGTACTCATGAACCTGAGTATCACTCTTCACATCAGGAGGCAAATCATCCATCCCATCTCGAGATACAATTGTGTCAACCCACTTAAAGAACTCAACGATCTCATCCAGACTTCTCTGGTTGCTCAGTTGTGATGCACGAAGATTTTCATTGGTGCATCTAGTAACCTCTTGCCTTAAGAAAGAAATTTCAGCATCTTTTTCTTGCAACTGGGACTGAAGCTTTTCCACCTCAGAAAGGAGATTTGCAGACAGTTGATGAAGCTCATCAAACTTGCTTACAGTTACGGAAAGCTTTTTCATAACCTTACCACGAGAAGATTCAAGGTTCTCAATCTCTTGATTCTTTTGTTGAACAGCCTTTTCAAGTTCAGCATTTTTCTTTGTCAGTTCTTCCATTTGCATCTCTTCCTCGTCAAGTGCATGCATTAGCGATTCAATTTCTGCAATAAATCATTAAGTTATAGAAATATTGTAAGTTTTAGCTAATAAAAGATATATTATATTACAAGTTCAATTCCTTAAAGACTTTAGGAATCATACAAAGCTCACCTTGGTCTTTGGCAGCCAGCAAACCACTATGAGATCTCACTTTATCCTCTAATTCAGCAGCAGCAGTCCCTTGCTTATCCTGCAGCTCCTTGATTATCTGCTCAAGTATCTTCTTTTCTCCCTCAATCACTTCCACCTGTTCTTTTAAATTATGTTCCTGTGTCCTAAGAGATTCAAGATCTTGAGAGTAACTGTTTGCAGCAGCTTCAGCATCCTTAATCTGTTTTACAAGGTCTGCACAAATCCTGTCTCTATGAACATCCTTCTCCTGAAGCTCCCTCTGTAAATTTGTTATAGTAGCCTTCATTTCCTTTTGATTAGCATCCAAAAATTCAGTTTTTATGCTACCAAACCCATTTGCTGCCAACACCAGTCTATCTGCCATGGTTTTAATACATTCCTCAGATATTTCCTCATCAAATGACAGTGTTTTCAAGTTAATCCCTAGATCTGAAAATTCAACCTTCTCTCCAACCAGTTCAGCTTTTCCGGTCTCAAGTGCAGTGAGAGAATTGATGCATGATTCATATAGGTGGGCAATGTTCCCGCGCAATGCAACAAGCTGCAGATCTCGTTTACTAACTTCTGTCTTCATCTTTTCACATGATTCTCTTTGGGAAGTAATTTCCCTCTGAACATTTGTCATTAGTTTCAACAAAGTTTTGTCTTGCTCCTGTGCCAAACTTGAGTGCATGTGTATTCTTTCCTTAAGAGAGCTGACCTCCACCATAAACTCTTGTAGCTTATGCCGAAATAGATGAAAACTGTCAATAATGGTATTATCATTGTAGTGGTCAATGGTGCCGAATTCTGACCAAGATTCTGCATACACAGAGCTCTTCTGAAGAAAAATCGCAAGTATTAGAAAGAAAAATAAGACATATAACACAAATAATATCAAGGTATATAATTATGCCGCACATGAAAATTAATACAGTGAAGACAAACTAGAAGCCACAATATTAAAGGAATAAAATTTGGCAATATAGACGTAAAATATTGGAAGTTTGCAAATGCAGAAGCAACATTCCATGTATACTATAAATATGTTCCACCTACAGTTACAGAGTTAAATGTCGAGAAAATGATGTACTTATAATAAAAAATAAAAAAATTCCAAAGTTTAATTTAGAAAAGCACATTCAAAAACAAATTTCATATTGTTAACAAAGTTAAGAAAAATGTTAACAAAATTAAGGAAAAAAAATCAAAAAAGAAGTGATTTAAAGTAGTGAGGAGATACCAATATGCAAGCCCAAAATTTAAAAACCAAACCAATTCTTCAGCAACAACTATCTCCATTGCTCAATTTGTTCGATGTTTGAAAAGTTAGCATTCATTTACAAAAACATTAATGGAAAGAAAAGGTCGCATACTACAATAAGGTTGAGGAAAAAGAAACTATAACAAAACACGAAATGATGATTTCGAGAATTAGTAAACTGTTCAATCCTCTGCATATCAGATGAGAAAACTCCCTTGAAATGCCATTTATAGAACATCAAACAAGGGACAAGGAGACAGCCTCGTCTAATATATAAACACAAAAGAACAACCTGGAAAATGATGAATTCAGCTAGAAGCCTAGAATCGGATATATCATATATGATCATTCAAATAGCACATAATGCATTCTCTTTCTGAAGTTCCTCCAAGGTGTGATGAGATAAAACCTCAACTGCTCAAGCTATGTGTATATGGTCATGAAAAATTATCTCATCCAAATCCTTAATGGGAAAATGAAGACTTCTTTGTCCAACTTCCTTTCAAGCTCAATGCATACATCAATCTAACCAAAGCTACTCATCCCACCCCAAAACAAAATAGTATAAGAAATTAAACTAACGAATCATTGTCAAATATCAGCTGACTGCAGGCTATGTTCTATTATTGATTCTCATAATATGCCGCATGAATGACAGTTGATGCAGAATATAAAAAATAACAAAACTGAGTGCAACATATCATTGTAAGCAACTGGTAGATATGTGATAATATATATTACCTTATTATCTGATGACTTGTGTAAAATACCATCATGTTCTTCTCTGAAAGATGAACCCATCACATTTGGAGTATTGTTTCCTTTCATACACGACTCAAGACCAGCTTCCACATTTCGAAAAGACTCCAAATCTGTGAAAAAAGTCTTAGCCAGTAAATTCTGAACCTCACCAAATCCTTTCCAGACTTGGATCATGCTAGATTTTAATTCCACGAGCTCGTAAAAATGGCTCTTTTTTTCTTCCTCATGTGATGTAGATAACTTTTCAAGATGTGAAAGAGCTTCCAGTTTGGCAGCCTCCGCTGAATCCCTTTCTCTTCTGAGATCCATAAGTTCATCAGCCACCTTAGCAAGCTCCTCCTGAAAACTATCATTCCTTTCTTGAACCTCATTCAACTCTGCCAACAAGAGCTCTGATGCTCTTTTAGATTTCCTGGTTTCTTGTTCTAAAGAAGCCACCGAATTATGCAGATCAGAGCACAGCTTTCCGACCCATTCCACCTTCTTCACCGGATCACTTATATGGCCTTCACCGCCAACATCAATCTCACCTAACTTGTTCAAAATCAGTTTCAAGGAATATTCTTTCTCCTGCAAATGGTGTTCATTTTCTTCCAAACGATGCTTCAGAAGAGAACTCTCAGATTCAAGAGCTTCTAATCTATCTGGGTAGGTTGACAACTGACTCAACTTCTGTTCAAGCTCTGCAATAGTGTGTTCCCGTTTGTTAATCTCAGATTTCAAGTGCTCCATCTCAACACTCATCTCTCCAATGGTTTGTTTTAGACTGTCTCTTTGTTGCACCAGCGACTTCCCTTTCCTGACAGCAATATTTAATTTCTCTCTAGCAGAAGCTGATTTCTGCTCTTCCTGATTAAGAAGCTCTTGCAACTCCTCAATTCTTTTACTCAGAGCTTCAACTTCACCGGATAGTGATATTTGCTTTTCCAAAGTTCTCTCTCCCTCCTCTTTCAACTGCTCCAATTCACTTAAAGCTGCCTCCAGATCGTTCTTGTATCTGTCAATATCTGCTTGTTCATTGTGAAGAGTAGGATCGTCTTTTTGTGAATGATGTCCTTCAAGTACAACATCAGACATGGGTTTTATTGATAAAAGACTAGCATGATTTTCTATAAGCTTTCTCAGCAACTCTTCCAAAGAATCAATATTTGAACCATCAGAAACCCGGTATTCTGTTTCAGATTCTGACAAGGTGTCACCAACTAAGTCTCGTAATTGTGTTATCTTGCCATCAATGGTGAAAAACTGTTCTTCAATTTCAGCCTTCCGCTTCAATTGATCCTTCAAACTAGCATGATTTTCAATAAGCTTTCTCAGCAATTCTTCCAAAGAATCAATATTTGCACCATCAGAAACCCGATATTCTGTTACAGATTCTGACAAGGCATCACCAACTATGTCTCGTAATTTTTTTAGCTTGCCATCGATGGTGAAAATTTGTTCTTCTATTTCAGCTTTCTGCTCCAATTGATCCTTCAAACTAGTTACTTCATTGTGCAGATTTTCATTCTCAAGTTCAGTTCCGCTTGTCTGCACTGATAGTTTCTCACATTCATGTCTCAGAGCCTCTAATTTTTCAGAAAGGTGCTCTCTCTCAGATGTGTGAGCTCTAAGGTCTTCATGAAGAGCGGACAGTCTCCTCTGAGACTCTTCCAGATCAGCATTTAGCAACCCACAATAGCTTTCATATCTTTCAAGCTTCAGCTGCAGAGAATCTACATGATGATTAGCCTCGGCAAGTGCTCTCCCCACCCATTCGATCCTATCGTCCATCTCCATAGACCGCAAATGTGAAGGCATATCAATCTTGTTCACAAGCTCCTCCCATCTCTGAACTAAGCTGTTTCTTTCCATCAATGACTGCTCCAGCATTTCATTTTGTTCAGCCAGCCTATAATATTTACTCTGCAACTCCTCAAAGTTTTTTAGAAAATCACCCTCTGAATCTGGTTGTTGCTGACTATCATCTTTCCAGGTATCTGTGACAGCCAAACCGGCATCAGAGTATGAACGCCCTCCTGCATCATCCCCTAAATCTGGTTGTAGCTGACTATCATCTTTCCAAGTATCTGTCACAGCATTACCAGCATCAGAGTATGATCGTTCTCCTGCAGAATCCTTCTGCTCCCAATCATCCATGGGCAATGAGTTGCCAACAACTGACCTAACCAACCAATCAACCTTTTCAATTATGTCACTCGAATGAAACTGCTCAGGCAGATCTAGGTCTTCCAAAACCTCTTCTATTCTCTGAAGCATTGAATCTTTCAGGAGAAATGACTCTCTCAAGGCATTGGCCGAATTACGGATATATGAAAGTTCAGATTCCAGAGCTTCCACACGTTCACCAGCTTCTGAATAGATCTTAAGTTTTGTTTCAAGCTCATGAAGTCTTGTATCTTGCAACTTCAACTCTTGCAAGCATCTCTCCAATTCAGTAGATGTCTCAGCTAGGGACTGCTTGAGGCCATCCCGCTGTACAACCAACCCTTTTCCCTTGGCAACAGCTATGCCAAGTTTCTCCCGGATGGAGGATACTCGTTGTTCTGAATGGTCGAGTTCATTTGTTTTCTCGTGCAATTCAGAACGGGCAGCAGAAAGAGCTTCCTCAGCTTGATGTAAGCTTTCCTTTAGAACAAATATTTCATTTTCATTCTCAAGATGCAGCGTATCTAGGTAATGCACCTTTTCTTTCAGCTCATCCAATTCCATCTCCTTAGATCCAAAGTCTTCTTTAGTGGTATGATTCTGGATTTCAGCCTCTTTGGTTTTCTGTACAAGACTAGACACTAATGAATCCAAGTACAAAAGGGGTGACGTGTTTATTTCGATATTGGGAGTTTCCACATTCAGCGCACCTGCGACATTGTTAATTAGCTTCCCAACAGAATCTAAACCAAGACACTTCATCTTCAATTCTTCCAATTCTGTTTCCTTGTGCACCAATTCTGACTTCATCTTCTTGGTAACAGACTCCAGTTCCAGCTTTTCAATCAGCATATCCCCCAAATGCTTCATGATGGTCTCATAGCTGCTAAAGTTTAGTAGATCAGGCAGTGCCTCACTTTGCTCATCAATCTTCTTATCTTCATCCAAAGACAAACCACTACTAGGCATAAGTTTCCTCAGGTCACTGTACATCTTGTGCAATACATCGATAGCCATTTCATTCCTCACAAGCAGATGATCGCATTTTGAGGTCATTTCTTTATATGACAAGGACATTATTTCATGATCCGCGTTAGTAACTTCAAGTTTCTTCTGCAGATCAAAAATCATTTCAGTGGCAGCACTAACAGAATCTTCTAACAAATGCCTGATATCAAAGCCATCACGGATGTCATAAGAGACCGTTGTATTTGAAGTTTCCCCAGCTAATTTATTCAGCTTTGCAACTAACTCAACAATATCAGAAATAGTAGTATTCCAGCCTTGCTCAAGTAGCATTGCCCTCTCTGTCACTTCCTTCTGCAAATTTTCCAGTTGACTGCCAATAACAAACGACATCTCATTCGAACTTTGTTTCACATCATTCATTTCAGCATGCAATTCAATAATTTTTGAATGACAAAATCCAAGCTTTTCATAGAGTTCATTATTTTTTGCTTTGAGATGAATATCATCTTGCTTTAGAGCTTCACAGATTTCCTCAAGTTGACATTTCTTTTCTTGAATGTCACCCAGAAGTTGCTTTACTATTTCATATTGAACTGCAAGTTCGATGTTAGATGCTTCCAAATCTGAACAGTGCTGCTGCAATCCTTCAAACTGGTGCTCGAGATCACTGTACTTTGCATCCCCAATTTTCCTACCATCTTGTTCCCCCTTGAACAATGCAGCTGCACTCTGAACATCCAGCTTGCACTTTGGAAGCAATTTTCTCAAGTTTCCCACTTGCTCTTCTAACATAATAAATGACTTTGATTGTAACTGAACATCAGTAGATTGACTTATCTCTGCCTCATGCTCATCTACTTTTGTTTCAAAAGCCTGTATCAACTTTGATACCGCAGGTGAAGAAACCTTCTCGCCAGTACCATCAGAGATTACTGATTGAGAACGCAACTCATCAATTGCCTTTTCAAGCTTCACCAAAACATTCTCCACCCCATTCAAACCAGTCCTCAACGAAATAAACTCAAGAGAATCATTGAAAATTTCTTGTTCAGGTGTAGTATCAAATGGTCCCCCTGCTGCACCTTCATCTATCCCCTGATCCACCTGCCGAGAATCTTCAGTGATTTCATTTTCAAGCCCCTTACTTTGGTCCCATCCATCATGCGCTTGTGTCCCAAGGTCCCTAGGTTGAGATGGTTGTTGACTCTGTTTGTTTTCCATTTCTTCTATTTTAGCCTTGTGCTCATCCAAAGTGCTATTGAGTAATACATTTTCGTTGGAGAGTTGTTCCAAGTGCATTGTGGCTTCATTAAGGTCACCTTCGAACTTTGTGCGTTCTCCCTTTTCTATAGATAATTGTTCTTGTAGGGAAACAATCTGAGAAGAGAGCCTTTGATTCTCAAGAACAACAGATTGATTCTCATCTTCCAGATTTTTATTCTTATCAACTGACAATGAAAGGTTCTCATTTAAGTTAGAATTTTCAGCCTGTAGACTTGCTACCAAATCTTTATTTTCAACCAAATCCAATGACAGCCTATCAATCTCATGCAAGAGATGCTCGATTTCTGCTTTGATCTTATTGCTCTCTTCAGTCACCAAAGAGATCCTGTCAATTAAATTGGAATTTTCGACTTCTACTCCTTCCATTGAACTCTTTAAGGAAGAGAATTCAGTTGCCAGCTTCTTACTTTCACACAGGTAAAATTCCTTCTCCTCCTCAAGTTTATTTTTCTCAGCAACCACCAAATCAAGAGTGTCGCTCACACCCTTCTTTTCATCCTGTAAACTTGAAATCAAACTTCTGCAGTCAGCCAGCTCTGTTGACAGATCTGATGAATTTTTCTGAGACATTTCAAAACTAATCTGTAGCTCAACTACTCTGGCAGAAAGAGCTTCAACCCCTGCCATGGCAGTATCAAATTGGTTTTGTAGTTCTACACTCTTGCTAGAATTATTCTGCAGTTCTACGCGACAGTTAGCAAGTTCTTCACTAAGACACCGATTGTTCTCATTAACTTCATTGTGTGAAACATGGAGCTGAGATAGCTCACCGATCAACTGGTCACGGTGATAATCAGATTCCGATTGGAGCTCCAGTTGTTCAACCAGCTGCCTATTGAATATATTTTGCATCATATTAGCTAGAAACAATTCTTCTTTCAGTCTCTGAAATGCTTCTGAAAAGTCATGATCTGGTAAAAATGAACTACTGGTTAAAGGATCTGCATCAGAAACTGTTTCTCTTGCCTTGAGCAGAAACTGGTACTCTTCTTCATTAAGGCCTCTTATAAATTCAGCAAGCTGCGATAGATCAACTGAGCGGGCATCAGAAATAGGAGAGAGATCCAACGATCTTGTCGAATCTCTTATGGACAACTCGGGAGTGGGATCATCAACTGCAGATCCAACAAGAGATGAGAATAATTCAACTGGCATGTCTAGTTGTTCTGCTTCATGAGATGCCTCCTCAGTTATAGCATTCTGCAAAGCAATTCCTGGAAGAGATTGATCACTCCCACCAGCTTCAAACAATGGAATCTCCTTTTGATCATCTATAATTGCATCAGTGCTTTGAAAAGATTCCGTCATACCCAAATCATCAGCTTCCTGCATTGCCCCTAACCAGCAATAAATGAGAATATAAATTATAAATCAAATCAACATATCAGTTTTCCCAGACTGCCCAACTAATACCCTTATATTTAAACATAAACTAAGCAATTAAATTAAAGCGACAGGGAGAGAGAGCACAACCTAAATCTGTTACCTGATCTTCCCTCGTTTGCACCACAAATGTATTGGGAATATCCTCAGATAAAGGCAATGATTTTTCCCTTTTCTCACTCTCTTTTTCATCTATAACAGACTCGCCCAATGCAGTTGTAATAGAAGCATATGGGGCCATAAGGGCAACAGGTTCAGATGCATGATCTTGTGTTGTTCCTCCTTCCCTATTTGAAGCGTTCAGAGACACATCTTTAGCCACATCAGAGCTAACATTATGACAGCTTCCCCCTTGGTCTTGGGATGACAATTCCGAATCGTTCTCATACGTCACAGCCACTGACGATGAATCAAAAGACGGATCAACATTGTCAGCAGCCGACGAGCTTGTCAAAGACAAGTCGTTTGCCACATTAGCACCAACATTCTGAGAACTCCCTCCTCGATCTTGAGCAGATGATTCAGAATCCTTCTCATGGACCCCACCACCCTGAAGTGCCAACTTAGTAGTAGAAACCAAATCAGTTTTGTTACCTGTATCATTTGTCATGGCCACTGAAGATGAATCAACAGATGGGTTAACATTTTCAGCATTTGCTGAGCTTGCCAAAGACTGTGACTCTAATGATTCAGAGATAACCACATTAGGGTCACTGTTGGTTTCAAAGTTTCCATCAGTAACCTGAGATGATCCTGTAGAGGTAACACTAGCAGAATCGGCATCAGACTCAGATAGCTGATGTTTGGAAGATTTTTTTGATGATTTCCCGCGGCTACTACCACCTTTATCACCTTTATTCTCCCTCTTCTGACGATATTGTTGGAGCTGACAATAAAGAATCAAAATTAATAACTGCAACCATTCAACTATACCGCCCTATATGTGCTGAAGCAGACTAGTAAGAGGATTCATATAGGAAGAGAAAGATAAACTATCATATTTTCTAATACTTTAAAAATGAAAATGAACAGCTGAATAACTACAAGATTCAGACTTCGGCGTGACACACTATTTTCTTAGGTGAATTTGGATAAACTTCTCCACAAGAACTTGTGATGATAAAATATTATAATAATAACTAGGACTTTTTAAAGCAATAGCTTCTCATATAAGTTGAAATTAGCTTCTCAATCTCATTTTTTCCCAGAAACTCTCTGATTCAACTTATCCATAAACACCTATAAGTATAAGCTTGTAAAGAATTTTTCATTAATAGAATAACCTTAAACTTATTTTAATAGAAAATCTCTCACAAAATAGAGGCTAACCCAAGCTGAACCTTGGATCCTCTACAAAATTTTGGTAAACTTTAGAGTAGAAAGTGCATATTATATCATTACACCTCACAACAAATCAAAGAGATAGACTGTCAGAAATAGTTTTTCTTATACATTTTATAAAATTCTAAACCTTATCATCCTCATTTAGCACTATCATCTAACCTGCACCATTACTTCTCAGTATCCACATATTCTTCTTAGTTGTATTAATTTACCCAAATCCTAGACAACAACTATCTAACCCTAATTGCCAACGGAGGTTGGTCTAGGTGGCAGGGAGTTAGATCATACCCCGCAAGGTTGTGTTTTCAATTCTAGCTACCAGCGTTAGGACTTTGCTGGTCGGAAATTTGTAAGTACATTTGTCAGCACTCTTTTATACCGAGGCTTGCCCTGGCCCTGATGAGCCATAGAACCCAACTCAACTAAACTTTATAACTAGCAAAACTATCTAACCCCAATTGGAACCAAAATCGGAAAATAACATAGAGATTAGTGTTTTCAAAGATGGCATAAAATAACAGTTTGTTCAAAGTCCGCTATGTAACAGTGATTTAGCATTACAATAGTTACTATTTGAGAACACTTATAGTAAATATCGTAAAGCCGGAATAATAACAGAAGAAATTGAAATTGAAATTGAAAAGAGAGTTAGGTACCTTTTTTTTGCCAGCTGCGAGTAGATCGGTACGGCTCTTACTTTTGTCCATTTTCCGATCCACTCCGTTTTTGCTACCCACTGTAACTATCCTGTAATCACACACAGACTATTCTAATCCTACTTCCTCGTAACCATAATCTGGTTTAGATCCTTTTCTTCTTCATATCCTACACCACCGAATCAAATCAATTTTCAATAGAAATTATTAATTACAATCAACATAGCAATGTATTCAATCAAAAAATCATTTCTGATATAATAGCCGTGTGATTTGAATTGAAAAAAGCGAAATCGAGAAATGAAAAAGTGATGAACCTTGATTGAGGTGTGAAACGACGTCGTGGAGGGTTTCATTCACGGCGAGAACGTGGTGGTTCAACGATTCGTCGTTTTGAGATCTAAACGAACGCGAGCGTTATTTTCTCTTCTCTTTCGTTTCACTGTCTAATAATCCAAGCAACAACTCTTTATTTTCATTTCATACAACTTTTTTATTATTACCCTTCAGAAAATATTTTTTTTATTAATTAACCTCCAGTTTTTGAGAAAGGTAAATAAATTTTTATCAATGAGGTAAATATATGTTAAATTTTGAGCTATATTATATTTATATTTTCATTCGTTTATTTTTCACCGCTAACTCAAAATATTGAAGAATTACATAGTTTAAATCATTTGTTGGGATTCATAACTGCATCGTGACCCTCATACGTATAAAATATTTTAAACAATTTTTTTCTCAAATATTTAGAAAGTGAATTTGTCAGTCTTGCATAGATGGTGATTCTTTAATGAATATATTTTTTAATTTATAATAACTAACGTAAATATGGGTACTAACTTTGACCAAAAAAAAGATGAGTACTAACTAACATCTCCGACTATCTGCTTTTATTCAAAAACAAAGATAAAATGGTAAAAAAACAAAGAGAGAAATTAAAAGAAAACACATACAATATTTTGGTCAAAATAAGGTTTTTCATATTATTCCTATTATTCTGGGTTATTCCTCCTATTATTGTGGATTGTTCATATTTTTAATGAGATTTAACTATTGTTTGAATGATAATTTAAATAAAAATTATGAAATAATTTAAATGAATGAGTAAAACTGAAGGAAAAAATACAACCTAAAATTATGTTTTTCTTTTACATATTGGTATAGATTATTAGAGTTGCATTTAAAATAAATGGAAGTAATCCATCTTTGTAAAAAAAAAAAAAAAATATCAATCCTTGTTAAAATAACTATGACTTGACAGCAAAATATTAATCTTTTGAAATTGATATTTTTTCTTAATATTTTTTAGATCATTTACTAAAAAAATGAAAGCTTAAATTACATAATAAGTCTCTTAACCTTTTATGTGGTTTTATATTGGTCCTATAATTAATTTTTGTTACGTCTTGGTGAATTAAGGGGCCAAAACATAATGAAAATTGATTATATGATTAATATGAAACACCATAAATAATTAAAGGATTCCTTGAGAGAAAAAAATAGTTAAAGAATTGGATATGTAACTTAGACTCAACAATTATTTATGACTAGATTGAAAAGGAGGTGAATATCTCGTGGTCGTGGGGTCATAGCTCTTGTTGTATAAGACTTGACTTTGAAGCGAAGCAGTAGTTGTGTAGTAGGCATCTGGATCTTAGAGATTTCATCACCATGTTTACAATGTAGCATCCATGTCTTAATTTAAGCAGGTTCTCGAGTGAGTAAACTGCTAACTTAACCATGAAATTAATAAAGCATCACTACCATCAAGATTAAATATCGACGTCTGTGTAATATTTTAGAGGTAACATCAATTTGGTATTCCAAAATTAATGTATTATGAGTAAGAAAAAGTGTCATCATGAATATACATAACAACTAGTTTTCTATTTTATAGTGCAATAATAACACTATTCACAGACAAATAGAGTTTACGTGCCCTCAAATTCTAAATAAATTTAAATGAGCATGAACTCAATTCACGTAAACAATATATATTAGTTTTCGTGTACGTGAATTTAACTATCACAATATACTAACACTTCAGGTTACATGGGTCTGCTAAAAGAAATGTGTGTGCGAATTCCTAACACTTTCATTCACTTTTGATGGTCACCAGTTCTGAAATTGAACTTAAACAATTCGCTTAGGTTTAAAACCGTTCGATTTGATTTGGAATAGTTCGATTCTGTTCGGTAACAGTTTGGTTCTGTTCACTAAATAAGATTCGATTTCGTTTTTTTTTTTTTATATTCTTTTCAACGGTGCCAATAATAACAGTTCGGTTCGATTCGGTTTAGAACATTTCAGTTCAGTTCAAAATGAAAATAGATCGGTTCAGTTCAGTTATTTTAAATTTAACAAACAGTTTAGTTCAGTTCAATTCAATTTTCATCCCAAACCGAACCATGTCCACCCCTACTCTTAAACCATCAAACAAACCATTTTTTAAAGAATTTCGATTCCAAAAAAATTGATACAAGAACTAATTATATGAGTCGGAAGTATGGATTTAAAATCAAAGGAAAAGAGATAATTGTGAAGAAGAAAATGAATGGAAGGGAGGGACAAGGAGGAGGAATATGGGAGGAAAGGAATGAACAAGAGGAGATGAATATGAAACAAAGTTAGAAAAGAGTAATGTTGAAATTTTGAAAAGAGATCGGCGTTTTTGACAAATTAAAATGTAACTAGAATAAATCTATGATTGTTGCTTTTCTCACCATATCACCTTTTCACGCGCACAGTTTTTTCTTTTTTTACAAAAATGTTCATGGGGTTTCAGATTATATAATTCCAACACAGTTTGGATGTGTTTGAATTTATATAATCTAAAATATGTTTATCCAGGAGCAGCAATTAGAATCTCTCTCATTTCGACAGTTGTAAATTTCGCTTTTAAAAACAACAAAAAACAAAGTAAAAAATGATAAAAACATGTCCAAAAAAAATTAAAAATACCATCGAAAAATTCTAAAAATCAAATAAAACTAATGCAATTTTTTTCGAATTTTTCTAAGAATATAAAAAATTAAAAATGAGTCTAAACCATGAAATTTTGGATTTTGAGGGGCGGAGTCTCGTAAGAAGCCCCTTCCAAGGGAGTCTTGATCCTTGATTTTTTTCTGATTTCCTGGGAAATTTTCTGAGCAATCTGATCAAGTAGCCAAAAAACTGAATTTTTGACTGAGAACACCTAACAATGGCATAAAAGAGAATGATAGAAGTTAGGAAGATTAATATGGTCCTTGAATAGGTTGTTCATGTTACAAACAGATTCAAAATTTATGCTGATACAGTTCGGATTATATAATCCGAACTGTTTTTCCCTGAAAAAAGGTGTTTGTGGGGTGTTCAGATTCTATAATCCGAAAAAATAATAATAAGAAATGCGCCACATTTTTTGAGGTTTTCAGGTTATAAAACTCACTTGAAAGTGTGCTCCTCCTCGAGGTCTCGGGTTCGATTCTCTCCAGTGTCAATTTGGGTGAGCTGATCTAGCTTCTTCAAACAAAAAAAATCTGAATTCGTGAAAAACTCATTTTTCCACCCCATAACAACAAAAAAACACAATTCGGATAATAAAATCCGAAAATCACATGGAAATTTTGTAAAAAAAAAAAAGGCCGTGATAAATAGGTAGGGTGAGATAAGTGTTAGTTTAAATCTATTATGTGTCTTTACGCTTGAGAACCGCTTGTTTTTTATTAAATTTTGTTATTAAAGCTTTGTCTCAAAGCCTAAAGCAAAGAAATGTGTCATCAATTTTACAAGATATTGCTCTCATTTATTCACTTCTGCATATCTATTATAAACTCATTTGATAAACAAACAAAAAAGTATATGTTTGATTGTGACTTAGTTCATTCTTAAAATTGAACCGGATCTAATCAAATAGACCCTCACCTTTTCATGTCCATAGTCGCTTGTTGGGAATGTGACTTGGGTGATCTAATCAAGAATAATCCAATTAATTTAGAATAACTTTGTTTTCATCTTAAAATTTGAGTTTGGTGTAACGTAAACAAGGTGTTTTTTTTTGTTCTTTTCCTTTTGTTATGAGCAAGGATATGGGCTACAATTGTTTGAGATTGAAGATTGAGCTCTATAAGTGAGGAGGTCTAAAAGGATCATATACTACACGTAAGAAGTGGAATGATTATGTTGTCATTTAGTGGTGACTCATTGGTTCTAGAAGATTGGTGACTCACTAGTTTGTTAGGAAGGATCTAGAATAATGTTGCCTATATAATATCTTGTACTTTCTCTATTACAATTATCAATGAAATTAAGTCAATTCTCTTCTTTATCTCTAAATTCTAGGAGTGTGATCCCTACTCGAATTGGGTCATATTATTTGGTGATTTCATTCTTGAACTCTACCTTCCATGGAAAAAACCCCTCTGCGCTCCTCCGTTTTACTCCACCTTCACTCACCCATATCATTCCATTGTCCCCACCATTATCCAACCCTTACACACCATACACAACGAACATGATTTCTATTTTCGACGGTAGCAACTAAAATGCCTACGGGTGGATCCTCTCACCTGAAATTTATATTAGAGAAACCAGAACATCTGAGGGGGGAAAGATGGTGGTGGCTGCATTGGCTATGTGTGGTGGTGCTCTCTGATGGTGGTTATGGTGGTCTCGCCATCATCCGCAGTCAAATTGGGACACCTTTATCACTGATCTCTTATGGCGCTTCAAACTTGAATGGCAACGTCTCTTATCTGTGTTAGATGAGGAAACAGAGGAAGCATGTGAATCCACATAGTTGGAGGTGAAGCCTTCTCTAGTTCACGATTGTGTTGTTGATCTTGTAACTGAGATTGCGGGTGAACACAATCCAGATCTTCCACCATGCTTGAAGGTTGTTGAGAATCCCTTATGAACTCCTGATTTTGTTGATTTTGTCACTGTCATTGCTTGTGAACCAAATATGAAGCTGGAAATTGCATAATTCATTGGTAGCCTACAACAGAGGAGCCTCTTCGTTTTGCCGGGATACAGGAAATTTAACATTCCTTCTCTCGGTCCACCATCACCGGCATCGTCACCAAAACCGCTAGAAAAGATATCTGATCCACCTCTGACGCCGTCTCCACCGCCGAAAGTTCTACTTCGGGCATCACCACCGCCCCCAAAACCACCATATAAAAATTTACCTAAGACTTCACCACCACCATTGGGTGTTTCCAGAGTCATTCATGCATTCCACCCACAATCAAAACCCATTGTAACAAAACTGTGTTTCCTATCAAACAACTGTCAGGAGTTGTTGAAGGAACATGGAACCAAACTCTCATCTCCACTTTCTACACAATCAACCCCGCCGCCACATCCATTGGTTCAAGACACGGTTCAACTTCCGGCACCATCCCCACCGCCAGAACCGTCACTGACATCACCAACTAAGTTAATCATTTAGTCTACACACTCGTTTCCGATTTCGATGCTCTCTCCAAAACTAAAAGCACCGGACCCACTCATAACTCAGCCATCACCATCTTCGTCAATCTCTGATTTCTCTCCGGTACCTTCGTTCCTACCCTTAAACCAACGAATCGGCTCATAATTCAGTCACCACCGCCGCCAATTTCTGCTCTACCTCCGGCGCCATCTCCACCACTGAAACCGCCAGATTAATGTTTCACCGCCAAGCCTTTTCCTCCTTCCGGCTCAATTCTATTGCAACGTTATACTCTACAAAATTTGTGGTTGGTCATTGAAGATTTGTCGAGGAAGAAAGTAACGACTTTTTTCTGGTTTCATTCTCATGTGTGTTGTTTAACGAGAGAGAAGCAACGTTTTCTTTTGATCTGGGTTTGCAGTGGCACCCAATGGCGTGATGCCACGTGTCTCACTTGACTATGAAGGAGAGTGCACATGTATTCTACATTCACCAACACATTGCTAGTAAATTTGTTCGCTATATGGCTAGTCTAATGTGTTTGAAGATTGACACAAGAACCGAACAAGCAGAATCATCACACAAAAACGAGCACCACCAAACGCCCTATCTCCCCTAACCAAATTGAAAGACCCAAATCGAAGAGCCCACAACGACCGTCATCAAACCAGCAACTCCAAAGCCCAAATCTACTAAGCGAGGGAGATGTCTAAACGAACCCATGTTATTGTTCAACGGTGGTGGAAAGAACGATGATGAAGGACAACAACAGCCCCATCAGGGCAAGAAGAAGGTGCTACAGTGAAGATAAATGTCTTCCAATCTTTGCACACTCCCTCCTAAATTAAATATAAGCAAAAATGTTAGGTGAAAAGTTAATGTATGTGAACTAAATTTTTAATTATTAATATTAACTTTTCAAATTTCAACTATCGCTTTTGCTTACATTTCATTCTGAATGAGTATTAGACAAAATATTTCAGAACAAGAGAGAACTGTACTAAAGAAAGATGATACTTTTTATGTTGAAAATTAAAAAAAAAATGGTATTATTAGTATTTTATTTATTTGTTGTATTATGGGTTAAAAGTTATCCTATGATTTATTGAGTGATAAAAATTCTTGTTTTTGTCTGAACCTTTGTCCGTTGTTTTGTACGATCACATGACCAGTTTTTAAATCAAGCAGAATAAAAGAAAGATCTTCATGAGCATAGCTCAGTTGGTGTGCATATTATATTTTGAGAAATGTTAGGGAGACACTCCTTAACACACTCTTTTAACACACACCAATAAAATTTAGCCACCTAATCTAATTATTTTATTCTTTTACCTATTCACCGGAATTACAAGTTTCTCAACAACAAGTTTTTTTTCTCTTTCAATATGTCAACTACTTTTTCTCCTCTCCAATTTGAACGCAACTAACTACAAAAAAAAATAAAAATCAGAGATCACTACCCAAAAAAATCTATACACAACTCCTTTCCTTGCAATCTTCCCATGGCTTCTTCTGATTTGTATCGCCCAAGCTCATCATCTTTGACACCAGGTTCGTCACCGTTAACCACCGCCGTCTCCAGGTTCGTCACCGTTAACCTCCACCGTATCATCTTTGTTGCAAGTCCGGCGGCCGTTAATCTTCTCATGAGTTGGATTTAATTTTGATATTTTTAGTTAGGTTCCATTTTTGTTGCAAAGTTTTCCAGATCTTGATGAGTTTTTTTATGAGATTGATAATTTGGGTACACTGAATTAAAGGATTGTGTTTCTCATGTTGCAGCCGGTATCTATTTTGGCTTTTGATATTATAGTGGAAAGTAATTATTAGTCATCTTTGTGGAACAACAACTTCATTCTCGACAGAAGAGAAACATGAAAAGCAAAATTTCCATTTATTTTCCCTTCGGTTTAATTTTGGTAAGAACAACAGGTTCAATTTTTTTATTTATGAGAAACATGTATGGACAATCTTTGATGGGAGGTTGAGTTTGAAGATTTCATTTTGAGGGGAGGTTGAGTTTGAAGATGAAAAGTTAAAATTGATAATAATAAAAATATAAAATAAATGGCCACCAAAATGAAACCGGTAGCAGGTAAAGAATGGATGACAAGGCTGATTTTCATTGGTGTGTGTTAAAAGGGTGTGTTAGGGAGTGTGTCCCTAGTATTTCTCTTATATTTTATATGCAAGGTCGGGATTCGAACCTCGAACACCCCTTTTATTTACCTTAAAAAGGTGAATTTTTAGCCACCATGTTACTCGACAAAAAAATTATACAAAATAAATTATACTTTTTAGTCTTTTTTTTTTAGCAAATTAAATGTACTCTGTATGATGCTCTTTGCCCGATTATGGAGGTTTGATTTAGTTTTTAGTGCGAATTTTAGATTGTATTGTATTACTAGAGAGGAGAGAGATGTTTCATTTATCTAATCTTTGATGATTCTTATAGATTGATCTTCAAGTTTATACCAGAGAATTTAACTAATTAGATAATATTGACATAAATGTAGACACAAGAATGAGTAGTTACTTCTTTGTAGAGATAACCTTTTTTTCTTTAAAATAGTATTTCTAAATAGGGAAGAAATGAATGATACTTTATGCTTTCTTAAATCTTTTATTTAAATTTCTAATGCCCAATTTTCTCTTTTTTTGGCGGTATTAACTTTGTTTTATTTAACTATGTTGGTCTTTTTCTTGGTAGTCTTTGCTCAACTAACATGACATTTTTTCTTTTCATTCTTCGGTTTTCAGAGCAAGAGACTCTAATAATTTAGGGTTCAATATAAAATTTGATAAAAAAATTCAACAAAGATTCAAACTCAAATTATGTCAAACGATTCATTTATTAACCACTTAAGTTTTGTCACTTAGTTTTCTATAAATGAACTTGATGTTACATAAACAAATTTGTCTTAATTTTTTTTCATGTCTTATACCATCATTAAACCAATTCACTGAAATTAGTTTAATTTTTTTAAAAAAAAAATAATTTGTTTTAAGTATTTTTTTTAGGGAAAGTGTCTTTTTTATTAAATTAAATCCAGTTACTTTTATAAAAAAATTAAATATTGAATTTGACACCATGTATTGTGTCAAAAAATACCACACCATATACTATAACACATATTTAATATTTTGTCAAAAAAGGATTAAATATAATAAATATCAGACCAGTATTAGTTTTGTAATGACAATAATGAACGTGACTGCATGTTTTGTTTATGTTTTTGTTTTTTTATAAAAATTCTAAGTTACACGATTGCTCTATCATTTTCTATTTTCCTTCCGGTTCTGCCACAATGGCATTCCTCGAGTCTACACCGAAGAATCATCATCCTTGAGGACGAAAGATCAAAGTGGACGGACCAATTAGGAGTGGACATCAGTCAGTTTCGGTCGGAAATCGGTCTCAAAACCTCAACCCACATTAACCCACGGTTTCAACTCCTAAGCCCACTTCTGACTGTTTAAAGACTCGGTTTAGACGGTTTGGGTTTAGTTGGATAAGACGGTAACTCGGGTGGGTTGAGTTGGTTAACCCCTTACGGGCCAATTTGAATGTAGGCAATATTTAAAAAAAATAATACTTTACAATAAAAAAAAAATCTGGTTTTTTTTTAGTTATTCTAAAACTAGGCCTGTGTTGAAATTAAATATATATAGTTTTTCAAATTGGAGCATTCAAAGTATTTTTAAGTTCATTCATACAGGTTAATCAATTGGCCCCTAAATAAATTACAATTTTAAACCACTTCAAAGAACCATAACAAGAAATTAATTACAGTCATCCAATATAAAAACTGAATATAAGCTTTATCACTATCAATATAAATCAATAGAGCAAGCTTCTTGCTGATTTTTCAACATAAAGAAACTTAAACCCAGCTGCTGCAGAAAACAATGAAAACCCATCAGCAATGATAATTATTCTTAATCTTGAAAGGAGAACAAAATAGCAGAAATTGTGGTTATTTATATAAACATTTGTTAAGAGCTTTCATGTGAAAGTTATTCTTAAAAGGAATATAACTAAGAAACAAAGCCATCAATATACACAGTTGATCAAGGAAAAAGAAGCAAAAGAGAGCATTATTTGCATACACTTTGAATACACATATTTTCATACATACACTTTGAATAAGCCAATGGAACCAAGAAATAACCAATATAAGAAGCAAAAAGAAACAGAACTCAAGCTTAATCACGTTCAAAAATTGATTTTAAACATGTTAAATATAAACCTTATCAAAAGCAAAGACAAACATGTTTACTTGCATACATACATAAATACATACATACACTTAAAACAAAGCAAGAAAACATGTTTACTTGAATAGATACATAAATACATACATACACTTAAACCAAACCTAGCCTTGTCTTTCTTGATAGTTATTGTGTACTTGGCTCATCATTCTTAGTTCAAAACAACCTGTCTCCAACACATAAAAAACAGAAGCTAGATATCCACATTAATCATTTTAAAAAATAAAATCATTGATTTACAATTACAACAATAAACAAATACAAGTGATCAAATACACACAAATCAGTATTATGTTTTCAGAGAAAATATCAACGTATCAGTACAAATGTATCAGTATCTAAAACGTAAAAAAAAAGTAAACAAAAACATAAAAATAAACAATAGCAAAAACCTTAACTACAAAAGTTGTAGAATAACCTTTTATATACAGCCTTCATTTATGGATCTCAACCCTAAAACAAAACTTAATTGTTAGTGACATAAATAAACATACTGTAATGAAAAGAGAAGAGCAAAAAAATACACAAAATTTTAGATAAACTCAGACATAGGATGATATGATTGGAGAACGAGTTCAAGGAGCTAGAACTCAAAAATATATCGTGTTCGGCACCGTAGAGAGAGAGAGAGAGAGAGAGAGAGAGAGAGAGAGAGAGAGAGAGAGAGAGAGAGAGAGAGAGAGGAACTTACACGAGAGTGAAGACGGAAACGATGGACAGTGAAGATGAACTGGGGGAGGGTTTTGTTCTGGGAGACGAAAACTAGGGTTTGATCTTCTCAGACAAACATAGCAAGTTAGCAACAGAGCACAATGGCGCACAAGAACAAAGAACACAATGGAAAACTAGGGTTTGTTCTCTCTAAATTAAGTTTATATAAGTCTGGGCTATGGTGAAATTGGGCTTCAATTTTGGGCTGGATCTAAGTATGAATTGATTATGGACTGGTGTGTACACTAATGGGTATGGATCGGTCGGAATCGGATTTCGCTGGGCTGATAACCCTCACCCGCGACCGTTTATGCCAAACCAACAGAACCCAATATCTTTCCACCGCCAAAACCGGTTTGCCCGCCTAACCCGAACCGACTCCCTTCGGGCCACACGGGCCGGACAGTTTGGGTCGGTTAACAATATTTTGTCCAGCCCTAGGACCAATCACCTCTTATCCTATAAGCGTGTGGTGCCAGGTGAAATGAGGGCATAAGCACTTGAGGTTCTTGGACTTTTTTATTTTTTGTTTTTTTTTCTCTTATTTTTTCATTCAAGTTTAGAGAAAAAACTTCAACAACAAACCACACACTGATCCTTACTTAGTTCTGTGAATTTTTTTAATTTCCTTTTGTTATTCACTCCAAGAAGGTTTAAATGCTCTTTTGGTCCCTTAAGTATTTAATTGATCTTGTTTTGGACCTTTCTGTTAGGGTTTTAAAAAAAACGTTAACTCCTGGACACGCGTCACCTTTTTGTTGGCTCAGAGATTTTTTACAAAAGAAAAAATATATTTTTTTATAAAAAAATTCCCAAAGCCAATGACAAAGTGACATGTGTCCCGAAGCCAATGACAAGGTGACACGTGTCCACACTTAACGTTTTTTATTAAACCTAATAGAAGCGACCAAAACGAGACTAAAAAAACTTAAAATACTCAAATGGTCTTTTTTTTAGTTAAGAGACCAAAACGATACCAATTAAATACTTAAGGGATCAAAATATCATAGAAGCCGTTGAAGAATGCAGTGAGGATATGATATATGGAAGCTGTTTCACAACTTTGAAGTCTCTGCAAGAATTATCTGCTTCTACTGAATTTAACTTCAAATCTAAATTCTTAAAGAATTAAGAACTTAATTTTTCAGTAGTTTCTGTGTTTGTCGCTACTTAAGTTAATATTTTAATTAATAGATTTTGTTGTACCATGTTCGAACTTTGAAATTTTTACACTACCTAGAATAGTGCTCATTTCACTGGTTGATAAATGATTTTGTTTTTCTTGGAGGAAAATGCAAAGGTTTCATTGAAAAAGCAACATGTTGCTTACTTCCTTATTTTGAACAACTAACCCTAAAATATAAAACTTTGGAATAAAAGTATATCACCTTGTTATAACAAATGATCTGTCTAAAAGACTAAAGCAAAGGAATGCGCATGAATTTTATAAGATATCGCTCTCGTGTATCCATTATGTCTGGCCCTAGAGGATCTATTATAAGAATAATAATTATATTAGAATTTGAGTTTGGTCTGATATAAACCAAGTGGTTTTTTTCTTCTTCCTACAATTAATAAAGTGCCAAACACCACCTAAAGTTAATTCATAAAACTATGCATTGAATTTTACTCGAAACAACTACAAAACCACAAAATGCAAAATAGATAAAAATTATAATTTTTTTCCAGAATATTTCAATATAGACTCCGATAAATCCAAACCATTATACATAAGATTACACTACCTATCTAGCTATGTTATTATTGTTTTTTGTTTACAGTGAAAAAAAGGAAACATCCTTATGTCATGTCAGGTTGGTTGTTCAAAAGATAATCCCTTCATTTTTTATGAAACCCTAGACCCATTCTTCGGATCTTTATTAGTTATTAGTCTTAGGTGCAAAGAGGATAAGCGCTATCCATTGAGTAAAGGGAGGCTTTCCTACACTAAAGTGATTCGGGCGGTTGGTGGCCCTTCAAGAGTTGCGGTCTTTGCTGCTGCATGAGTGTAGCTCACGCTCATGAGTCCTAGTCGTTGCGCTGCGGTCCGTTTATCCAAATTTAATCAAGTAAATCACAATCGTTATAATAATAACAATACGGTCACATATGAGCAAAGCACCAGACCCAAGCAAATAGCAGACACACATGGCCTCATTATCAATAATATCTACGGCCTCATATCTTCAACTGTGCACCGATAAGTAAAGATAACAACAACAAGCAAGCAAAATGGTTTCAGAAAATATTAGATCAGACCTAAGGTTGTGAGTAAGATAAAGAATGGATATTTATATTGTGAACTGTGGTGTGGTTAAACCGAGCTTAGGGAAACCAACTGGCTACATTGGAATGAACATGGAATGAAAAATGCTAGTTGGAAATTGTAGTAACAAGACATGAAAAACAGAATTTTGGTTAATCCGAGCTTAGAGAAACAGCTTGAAATGGCAAAGGGTGTGGTTGGTTGAATGAGTATGAAAAGAGAATGAAGAAAGTGGAAGCTTGAAAGAAATGAGAGGAGAAGGTCTAGGGTTTGATAAATGGTGAAAGTGAGTATGTGCGGCGACTACTGTTTATGTTGTGGTTGTATGGAGTAGGGTTGTTTGCTATTTAAATGAGAAAGATAGGATATTGGGCCTAGCTAAGATACGGTCCATTACCTTTCATTTTATTTATTTTTATTTTTATTCTTTATTTATTTATTTATTTATTATATTGTCTTGGTAAATAGGAGTACTAACTACATTCTTAAAAATAAAAAAAGAGAGTAGAAACCACTCCCTCCGAAATTAAATATAAGCAAAAATGTTAAGTGAAAAGTTAATTTATGTGAACTAAATTTTTAATTATTAATATTAGTTTTTTATTTATCATTTTTGCTTATATTTCATTCTGAATGAGTATGAGACAAAATATTTCAGAACAAAAGAGAACTGTACTAAAGAAAAATGATATTTTTTATGTTGAAAACTAAATTTTTTTTATGGTATTTTTAGTATTTTATATTGTTGTATTATGGGCTAAAAGTTATCCTATGATTTAATAAGTGATAAGAATTCTTGTTTTTGTCTAGACTGTTGTCAGTTGTTTTGTACGGTCACATAAGTAGTTTTTAAATAAAAAAAGATAAAAATAAAATAAAATTTGTGAGCTAAGCTAAATTGGCAGGGATATTTGTACTTTATATGCAAAGTCGAAGTTCGAATCCCAAACATCCCATTTATTTACCTTAAAAAGGCAAATTTTTAGCCAATATATTATTTGACAAAAAAATACAAAATAAATTGTTTAGTCTTTTTTTTTTTTTTTTAACAAATCAAACGTACCTTTTGCTATGCTCTTTGACCGATTCTGGGATTTCAATTTAGTTTCTACTGCAAATCTTAGAACATATTGTATTACTATGCTCTTTGGCCAATGTCACTAACCACAATGTCACCCATGTATTTTCCTACTAGAGAGGAGAGAGAGATAATTCATTTATCTACTCTTTAATGATTCTTATAGATTGATCTTCATGCTTGTACTAGAGAAATTGATTAATCAGACAATATTGAGCTATATATCAATTGGTTCTTATATCGATTCAATTTACATTCACTTTGTTCTTATGTAAATAGTTGATTGGTTCTTATATTTGACGAGTATATACATAGTTGGTAAAATAAGTATATGTGCCACCTATGTGGCAGTTTTCTACTACCATGATTTCAGTACAACCATTTAAAAAAATGCAATATTTAGTAGGGAATTCTTATCCTTTCACAAATCTGAAATCACCGGTATTCACATACATAAGAGTTCCTACTAAATGTATTATTTTTCTGCTCATAACTATGTTTATTGAGCTTACAACATAACAACAATGTGATGAACTTTTATTTCATAACTGTTAGTAATTTCCACAGAAAAAACTTCAACAACATACCACACGTCCTTACTTTATCCAGTTCTGTGAATTTTTTAATTTCCTTTTTTATTTTGGTTCAGTTCAAGAATGTACTGAGAGTATGATCTATGGAAGTTGCTTCGCAACTTTGAAGTCTCGGCAAGAATTATCTGTTTCTCCTGATTTTAACTTCAAATCTGAATTGTTAAAGAATGTGGAATTTTTTAGTAGTTTCTGTGTTTATCGCTACTTAAGTTAATAATTTTAATTTTACACTATTGTATTTTTTGTGATAATTTTAATTTCAAAAGTATTTTTGTGTTAAGTGATTTGACCATGTGAAACTATTAAACTCAAGGATTAACTTGTTTACTTGGTCAAATAGTTATGTGACATTTATCAACGTCTATAATATATTATGCACACGCCTTTCATGCATAAAAGTATGAACCGCCACTAACTCATCAAGTAACGTGTCATCTTTAATTTTATATTTAGAAAAAATGGTTATGGCTATATATTCCTACAATCGGTAACACAAGATACGTAGAAAGAAAATACACGTATACCTCACAAAGAAAGAAAAAAAATTCTTCTTCTCCTCTATTTTTACTTCCTGAGATAAACATTTGATAAATTCCAAGGACAGTCCTCATGACGCCTCAGGTTAATACTAACGTGTTCAATTTTGCAGGTTTGCTTTCTAATTCGTCTTGCAAAATCTGGTTCGTTGTTATTTGAAGTTGCGGTTGCTATTTACACATCAGGTACAACAATTTTGGAATTTATCCGCCTCAATGTGCGCAAAGGAATAGTGCTCACTCCAATGGTTGTCAAATGATTTTGTTTTTCTTGGAGGAAAATGCAAAGGTTTCATTGAAAGACCGGCGAGTATAAAGGTATGCTTCAAGTGAGGTTGCCTACATTGGATTTTGTTAATGGTTACACAGCAAAGTGAAAAAATGCTAGCTCAGCGTGGAACACCACGTACCCCCTCAACGAGAAAACACTTTCGACTACTTGTGTAAATAATCGAGCATGACTTATTACTATAGGTCATTTTGTTTGGTTAGTATTATTAGAATTTGTCTATAAATACTTATATTGTACATTTCATTGACACACAATTAATCAAATTAAAGTTATTTAGGCATTTTTATCCCTTTATTTATTGTCTTTATCTTCATTTTATGCATTTTTTAGCCAAGTAGTTTAAAACCCTCCAAAAATATCGTAGTTAACGTTCTTTGGAGTAGTTAAAGAATTCATGGCTAAAAGACGAATCTCTTCCCTCAACGTTGTCACTTAAAGAAAGAGCATCACAATCGAGAGTATTTTACCAAATATATCCCTCAACGTAATTGCTGAAAGACGAATCTCTTCCCTCAACGTAATCGCTTAATTGAAAGAGCATCAGTCGATATCTCAGTCAAATATATCCTTCGACAAGTTTTATCAAAACTGAATTTCTGTTATTTTCAGGAGAATTTATGTTGTTTTTTTTTTAATGTATTTATGAATTTCAATAATGAATAACTTTTTTATTTAACATGAAAATATCATTGTTAAACAAAAATAATGTTTTATTGGCCAATTTGACAACTGATTTTTGAAGACCCCTCAGTGGCTATTCGTAGTCATTTAACAACATTCTTTCCTGTTTTTTCAGACCAAAAAACTTTCGTTTGTTTTTACTTTAAAAAACAACCTTACGATAAAAAAAATTTGTGATGCTTTATTTACTCGAGTATTCACCAATTAATTTTCATATAGAAAAACACCAAAATAGACGTGGAATCTTCGTCATGGAGTTGCACTCGCTAAAGGACCAATACTCATTTCCTTAATGCACATCACATTAGTTTATCAAATAATTAAGAATCATTTAGGTCAAATTCTTATAACAATATTTTATTGGATATACTTTTTAAAGTTGACGGTGGACAAACGACTTATACGCAAAGGAATATCCTATGAATTAACCAGTTAATTAAACATTTTAAAATCACAAATAAGTTAGACTTTGTACCTCAGATTCTGATTTGATCTTAAAGAACCTTGAGAACATAATATGATCACCTGGAAATTATATTAAAAATAAGGGGTCCTATTAATTAAACGGTAGAGAGGATACGACAAATGATTCTATTGGCCAAATTATACGTAAATAGGAATCATGTCCCATTGTTAAAAAAATAGAATCAAATCCACAATTTATGTCTTTAATTTATAATATTGTTTATGTCATGAATTAAGATTTTTTTTTAGCATGTTATATGTAGGAAGTTTTTACTATGTTTATCGTTGATTTATGTCAGTTGAAAGACTTGTTGAACACATAATAAAGGTGAATTCTCTACTAACAATTGAATTCGCTCACATATTCATGACACCAAACTAATGTTTAATTAAAGGTTGTAGTCATTTTCGCTAGTTTAACTAAGAGTCTAAGATAGAAGGTGACTTACACAATAAAATAGATATATTTTGAAATAACAAAGTTTTGATCATCAAATAATTTTATTAGTTTGCAAGTTTTCAAATGACAAATGTTAATTTTGTCAACCAAAAAAAATGACAAATGTTAATTAATAGTTGTTGGGCAATCCACCACGTAAAAATTGAGGTGCCATGTTTATAGTTTCTACTCATTTTATCGGTATCATTGTTGGTTGTGCTTAGCAAATTGTATTGGTTAAATAACACAAGAAGGAGAGATAATTTAACCACCTTTGAATATCCAAAGTTGTTCATATGAGAAAAAGAAACAAAAACTGTAAGTGTTGTCAACAACGTCGACGTCATTGAGTGTGATCGTTTGAAGAAGATAAAGGATCAACAAAGGGGACATTGTACAAAGCATAGACAAAAATGGGCATCATTTTGTTCCTTTGATTCATAATGTCACCCTGAAATGAACAAATTCAATACGAAGTCAAAAAATTACTCTTGAGGTCAATATAACCCCCCCCCCCGGCCACGCACATAGAGACACAGTATTGGAAAAAACCCATGTGCCATGTCGGATAAATAAGACTCTTGATAAGAGTTTATATAGAGGAGACAATCCTCACCTTATGAACCGGTTTTTAAGGATGAGTTAGACCTCCAATTTCATTACACAGTACATGATCAATTGACACCACGATGTTGGTTGCAAACATAACATTATGACACCTCCGATGATTCTTACTGCAGAATAAAAACTGGTTCAAATAAACAATTATTTTCAATAGATTCTCTCTCTGTTTTAAATAGAGCAAGAAAAATCATTATTATAGGCTTTTATATGTGTTTATCTCTGCAAATAGGGGTCATTTAAAATTGGTCTCTGTATTCCTTAATCCTGGCATTTTGCCCTGCCAAAATTTAATCACTTAAAATTTTGTCCCTATGCCCACTTGATCACTGCCACGTCACTAATTACAGGGGTATTTTTGTAATTTTACGTTTGTAATTACAGTGACGTGACAATAATTAACTGAACTGAGGGATCAATTTTTAAGTGATTAAATTTTGGCAGAACAAAATGTCAGGATTAAGGGCCATTTTTTAAATGACCTCTATTTGCAGAGACTAAACACATATAAAAGCCTTACTGTAATAATGGTGACACTTATGATAATTGTTCTAATGAAATTTAAACATTGTCCCTCGAGGTAACAAAATTAAATTTTATCACTAAGCTGACACTGCATGGACAAAGTTAGTTTTCAAACTCTTGAAAATAATTTTTGACAGATGATTTTTTTTATATAAGAAAAGCTAGCTTCATTATAGTAAAAAAACACAAAACAACTTTTGTTTTTTTTTCTTAATCTCTAAATTTTAATTTTAATTTTTGAAAAAAAATGTGTATTAAGATATGTGCAAGACATAGAGAACTGTTACAAAACATTAATTCAAAATGACATCTTATAAAAATTGTCCGTAAGCGTAACTCGTATGGTAAAATATTAGAGATGTAAAAGTTAGTTTCATATTAGTTAAATTAGTTAAGAGTTAGTAAGCCTAATTGACTATATAAATCTTAAGGCACTACTTACATAAACACATCCTCACATAATCAGTGTTATTTCAATTTCACTTTTTCTACACTTTTATCTCAATTGTAAATTGTATAAAAAATTGTAATATTGTATCGGATAGAATAATTATTCCGCTATATTCTTTCTCAAAAAAAAAAAATTGAGAAAAATTTCATTGAATCTTCATCATTTTATTTTTACTTCTTTCTATTTTGATTCTTGAAGTTTCCGATCAAGATTCTAAACTTTCAGCCTTTTCTTTTGTGTTGTGGCTGATTCCAAGACACTCAAACTAAGGTCAAGGAACTAAAAAACAAGGAATTAGTTCAAAAACTTTGTATAAGGGAATCAGCACTTTCATTGATTTGGTGTAAGATATACCTTACCGATTCTGCATTTTTTTATATTTCCTCAATTTCTATTGAGAGCAAACAATTGAGAGAAAGAGAGAAATAAAGAGAAAGGGAAAGAGGTAGCAGCATTAGAGTTCCTTCCTCAATTATATGAACCCAATGATTATTGGCAAGATGAAGGAAGACTTATATCAATTAGCTGCATTTCAAGAATCTTCATCATTTTCTTCTCAAGGGTTTATCCTCTTCAACTATTTGTTAAAGATTCTCAAATTCTCAAAATCACCAAATATCGTGATGTTATTCTTTTTTCATTTTAGCCTTTATTGACGTTTTGACTTCTATCCATAAAAGAAAATGAATGATCAAAGCAAAATTCATGCTTTTTAGCCATAAAGATAATGAACAGTAAAACAAATTTACTTTTTTTAACCTAATTGATATTCTAACTTCTATCCGAAGAGAAAATACACCGTTAAGCAAAACTCATTTTTTTAGCCTAATTGACATTCTAGCTTCTATTTATAAATATGATGGATAGTAAAGATAAATTCATTTTTTTAGCCTAAACAATCAAAATTCATTCTTTTAATTAGTGTGGTTGACATTTTAGCTTACCTCCATAAAAAGTGGATGATTATGTATTTTTTTAGTAGATGTAGACATTTTATATTCTTTTTTGTCGATCTTTTATTATATTTCTCAGGCTGGAAGTGTTATAAACATCTTTTAACTTACATGGTGCTATTAGAAATGTAAAAATTAGTTACATATTAGTTAGATTTGCTAAGAGTTAGTTAGCTTAATTGGTTACGTAAGTCTTAATGTATTACTTGATGTAAACACATTTTCACATAATCAATATTATTTCAATTTCACTTCTCTACATTTTTCTCTTAGATATGATTTTTATCAAGAATTGTTATATAAAATACTAAAGCAACATTCGATATGTTGGGATACGGGTTCAAACTCACAATTCTTATTGTACTACTTGATGTAAACACATTCTCACATAATCAATATTATTTCAATTTCATTTTTCTCTTAGATATGATTTTTTTTATCAGGGGTTGTTATATAAAATACTGAAGCGACATTTGATATGTTGGGATACAGGTTTAAACTCACAATTCTTCACTTCACAACACTAAGTGTATGTGAGTTTTGTCGCTAAACTTTTTAGAAACTATAAAAAATCTTTTTTAATAATATTTTTAAATAATAATATCATAAATTTTAAGTATTTTTTAAAACATATTTATCGACATAATCTACTTAATTAAAATTTTCAAGATAATATTTTTTACGGCAAAAATTTACCCACTTATGGCAAGAGTCTCTAACTAATTTTATTATGTAAAATAATATTCCCTCCGTCCCAGATTAACTGAGCCAAAAGTTTATTTCACACGTATTAAGAAAAATATATAAATGAATGAAAGAGAAAAATAGTTTTAAGTGCACTTGTTAAGTATTGATGCATTCTCCACTATCATAAATGTAAAGTGAAATATATTGAATTGGAAATGATGAAAGTAATATTAATTAGAGTTATAAAAGGAAAAAAATAATTAATACTGTATTGAAAAGTGAAATGACTCAGTTATTTTGGGACACTTTTTTTTTGAAAATGGCTCAGCTATTATGGGACGGAGGGAGTACACATGAACCTTTCAAAGAAAAATACACAGGGAATATTATCCTCCAATGTCAAAGCTTAAAGCAACTATGTGATTTTTTGTAATAAAAAAAAACAGCGCAATAATTTTCAAATTACAAAACATTATCTTATAATTTGTCAAATAAAAAAACATTATCTTATAATAAACATATATTTGTCTTAAAAACAACATATATATTCACGGGCAGACAAACAAATGTTGACTTTATTTGTTTATTAAGTGGTTTTGGTTCAAGTTATTAATTGTGCATAAGATAAACACTATTCCTATAAATGTATATGTATATATAAATATAGACTTATTCTTCCGATAAGCTTTACTACTTATTTTATTTGGCAATGCCTCTAATATAGCGTGGTGCATGTCTAATGTCTTTATTTATCAATTTATGAGTGGGGACTTAAACAGAATGGTCGACTAATAAATTTTGGATTTGTAACAAGTGACATGACATGATTAAAATACTATGTATTCAATTATATACAGATCATCACAAGGCTGTTATAGAGATTTTGCAAGATTTGTTCTCACACCTAAATAGATATGCTTAAGTCAAACCCTATATTTTCACACAACACAATCATACAATTGAATTGATGGTGTTCGTGTTTGAGACTCCAATTGGACGGGTCAGAGGCCCTCCCGTTGAAGCTATCAATTTTTTTTATTATCAGAGATAGGAGTATTTTTTTTTGACAAAAATAAAATGATATTCATTCGTTCAAATCGATAGATTATATAAGATATAAACATTGCTAAAAACGTAAAGGGTGAATCTGCGAACAAACTCACAACACACAAGTTAATAGCATAAAACGGCAAAATGTCTACAAATAATATGATAAAACTTAAGTCACCGAAATTCATGCTTCCGGATCTTCAACGTTGAAGACCAAATCATTAGTTGAATTTGTAATTGACTGATGCCGATCTTTCAATAGGAAATAACTGAACACCGCGACAAGACACGAAATCAAACGTCGCACAAGACGACGAACAACACAACGCCGCACTTAGACGACGAAATCACAAAAAAAAAAAAAAAAAAAAAAAAAACTTGATATATGTGAAAACCACTTATTTAGATTGAAAGAAAAGGAAAAAAAGATGTCGAGGGGTGATTTTAGGTCAAAAAAGACATACAACCACCCCTCCTCGATGAACGAAGGAGAAAAAAAGTTTAGAGAGAAGTTTGAGTTTCTCTCATTAGAAAACTAGGGCCGACTACAGGAGTATATGTTTAATGTTTTGAGTTTTGTACTTGACTATACTTGATATCATTAATATAAACCATTCGTTTTAATACTTGCATGAGGTACATCTACATTAATTCCAATTTTTCCCTCTTCCTCTCTCACTTCTCTCTTTGTTAAACCCTAGCCGTCACCCATTTCTTCTTCTTCTTCTTCTTCTTGTCAGAGGGGTGATTTAGGGTCAATTTTGACCTAAAAATCACCCCTCCGAGTTGTTTTTCCTTATATCCTAATTGAATAAGTGATTTCACATATTTTCTTTTTTTTTCGTTTGTTTTTGTGATTTCGTCGTCTTTGAACGACTCTGCTTGTTTTGATTTCCCGTCTTTGTGCGGTGTGTTTTTGATTTCCCGTCTCAGTGCGGTGTTGATTTGATTCAGGTTGAAAGATTAGCTTTGAGCAAGTGCAGATCCGATCAATGACAATGACTTTGGCGTCGTCAACGTTGCAGATTCGGAGACGTGGATATTCCGGAGACTTTAATATAGTCATACTAGTCATATTTGTAGGCATAAATATTTTGTCGTTTTATGCTATTAACATGGATGTTGTGAGTTTGTTCACATATCATCCTTTTTGTTTTTAGCGAATTTGGATTTGTATTGTATCGATGTACTCCATCAATTTGAATGAATGAATATCGTTTATTTTTGTCAAAAAAAATAAATACTTGCATGAGGTGAAAATGTTTATTAAACGATGTTACAAGTATACACACTTTGCATCATTGTATCCCTCCGTAATTTCTGTATCGTTCCAATTTTATCCGATGTCTTTTGAAAGAACTATCCCATCCCTTCGTGTTTTAAAACCAGCTAGAAAAACTTCCAAGTTCCAATAATACATTTTAAACTTGATACTCATTATAAATAAAAATAAAATTGGAAATTTCCTCATGTTTTTCTAGAAGGAACATATAAAAAAGGGACACTGTTTATTACTTGATGTCTCATTCAACGTTCCCGTCGTTATATAATAGTATATATCCCCTTCAATCCTTTTTTATATGAGATATTTTGAATCTTTTGCTCTTATGAATAATATTTTGACTTTCAATTTTCAACAATTTTTAGTGATAATCTTTTTTCTTTTTCTTATTTGACAAGAACAATAGAGAAAGAAAAAGAAAGAAAGAGAATAAAAGTATAATGAGAGTATAAGAGTGAGGGTTGTCACAATTTTTTTTTAAAAATAGATGTTCAAATATCATTTCTCTAATATAATAAACAAAGTTCAAATTTATAATGTTATTTTATTGAATGTCTTTATTTTAGTTGTAGGTTTTATTTTTACAAATTATTGACTTTTTCTGTGCAAGTGGATACATTAATGTATGAGATAAATTAACATCAAGGTGGAAAAGCATTGATTAATTTCGTGCTTCCCAAAAAACTATATGCCAAAAAAACTTTACAATGCAATAAAAGAATCGCATCTTGACTAAAATTGAGATTTAAATATGTAGAAACCCCAGTTTGGGTCTAGGTGAAGAGCCGATGGCTACAACGTTGAATCGGGTTGGGTCAAACCGCTCTATACCATTTTTTTAGTATAGTTTTTTTTTTTTTTTTTTTTAATTATATCTTTTTTC
>Ga0228710_1001104_pt1 | contig 39138 bp, 24 predicted proteins | sample MedpolnodulmetaG_FD_177995 | JGI IMG/M metagenome (GOLD analysis project Ga0228710, IMG submission 177995) | Root nodule microbial communities from Medicago polymorpha collected in Santa Monica, California, United States - pink nodules | ecosystem: Host-associated > Plants > Roots > Nodule...
GGGGGGTACTGAACTTGTCTTTATATATCGAAGTGGTTCGTATTTCGAACTGGATATCCAAAGGGCTCTTTTGGAATTTCGTAGGGCGTGTGAGAACCTCATAAGGTGGGAAAAGTAATAGTCCTAAATAAACACAACTTCATCAGCACGATTCTAAAATCATCTTTATCAAAACGCAATTCAGCAAACATGATAGAACACATATCTAAGCCAAAACACACTTCTGGAATGCGCTTTCGACAAACTCATTTCATTAACATGTGCTTCAGCAAACAGACACCAGCAAAACATGCTTCTTCAAACCCAAAAGCACTTATGCAAACGCGCTTTGTCAAGATGTATTTCATCTAGAAACTCAATTTGGTTAACAGAAACATAACACGTGTAAAATACAATATTTGTCTTAAAAATTGTGTTCAAATAACATTATTGATCTAATAAACACAAAAACCAGGTGTTACATTACAATTATTACTAAAGTATCTATCTTTCCGCCTGTTATATTATAATTATTGTTAAAAATGTTTATCATCCTTACAAAATTAACAATTTCCTTTTTCTTTTTTCTTCCATCCCCTTGAAAAATAACACTTTTTAGTTCCGACAAGATTATCCTACAAACAATTTTCGTCCTTAATTGTAAGACAATATAAATTTTTTAAATGATTTATTACAAACATATTTAGAACATTATGAAAAGTTCATTAACCAAACATAAATATAAATTCGTTTCTATCCGTTATAGTTTATTTTAATTTAAATAAAATAGATTTAATGTTCTACTTTCTTTTTTGACGAAATGTTCTACTTATATATCTTGTTCCGGTCCAAAAATATGTTACATCTAATGTTTATATATGTAATTTTTTTAAGGACAGGGGTTACGGTTATATATACGTATATTGCTACGTTCATAATATTTTTTTCTAGGGATTCATAACTTTTGTTTTTAGTTTATACTTTTATTGTTAGGTTTATAATTTAAAGTAAATGCATAGAAAAAATAATAATTGATAGAAGCATACTTTAGTGTTACTTTTTTTTTCTTTGCAAAGTATAATATTAATTATATAATAGATAAATTAAATTAATAAATTCTAAGTATTTTAAAATTTTGTAGAAAAAGTGTTATATAAAAGATGCATTAAATTAATGAATTAAGATTGTCCTTTTATGTTATTTTACGTTTATCCGCTAGTTGAACCGCTAATTTTATCAAACACTTTTAATTAGCTTATCAGCGCTGAACTCAACTCACATGTACTTATTATTCCCTATTAAAATCTTATGTCTATTTTATATTATACGTTAGTTGAATTCATGTACTCATTAACAATCTAAGTTCATGCAAATCTAAGAAACTATAAGTCACATGTACTCTATTTATTTTAGTCCTATTAACCTTTCATGCTATATTCGTTGCTCATAGACTTATATTCAAAATCAAATAATGTCTATTTGAAGCTGGTAAACATTTTTCTATGTCTAACTTTATTTAATTGATTTAATTTAGATGGACAGTTTTCTGATTGAATTGGCGAAAAAATGTTTGAAGATATTGATTAAAGGGGCTATAGAAAATGTACGTTTGGTATTTTGCTTCATATGCAGTGCTAAGGAATTCGAAGACGAGAGAGCTAGGTTGGAGGAAGAAAGGATAACTTTGGGAAGAAATAAAGATATTCAAGCTAATGTTGTTTTTTGGGAAGAGGAAGCTGATGAGTTCAATAAAGAGGACACCAAAACAAAACAATCATGTTTTTTTGGTGTTTGTCCTAATTGCATATGGAGATTTAAAAATAGAATGGAGTTGGCAAATAATACGAAGAAGATCAAACGACTAATAGAAAAGGGAAAGAAATTTAAGAATATCAAACTCCCACATGTTGAACTTCATTCATCACAAGATTACATTTCTTTTGAAAGCAGAGCGTCTAAATACAAAGAACTGTTGGTTGCACTAAACGATGACAATAACTATACAACCGTATTGCAGGGAATGGGCGGCACCGGAAAAAGATTGTTGGTCAAAGAAGTGGGTAAAGAACTAAGTGAAACTGGAAGATTCACTCATGTCATTTTTACAACAGTGTCATTTACTCCTGATATAAAAAAAATTCAAGATGATATTGCTGGAGCTTTAGGATTCAGTTGGGAGGATTGTAATGAATCAGACCGACACAAAAAACTACAGAAGATATTAACAAAAGGTGAGAAAATTCTTCTGATAATGGATGATGTGTGGGATCAAGACCCATTTCTTGATTTTGAGGCAATAGGGATTCCAAATCGGGATAATCACAAAGGTTGTAGAGTTCTTGTAACCTCACGCAGTAAACAAATATTCAACAAAATGCAGGGTTATAAGAGAATAGAACTGGATCTTTTATCCGAAGAAGATGCATGGATCATGTTCAAAAGGTATGCCGATATAAGCAATAGTTCCTCAACAACTGTGATTGGTATGGGACGTAAAATCTCAGAGGAATGCAAACAATTACCAGTTGCAATTGTAGCTATTGCTAGAAGCTTAAAAGGCCAACACCATGGAATACATAAATGGTATTTGAAATTAAAACTCTTGAAGAAGCCGGTATCCATGCATGTGTTTGATGATAATGATATGGTTGACATTTATAAATGTTTGAAGTTTAGTTATGACTATTTGAAGGATGAGAAAGCCAAGGGATTATTCCTCTTATGTTCTTTATTCCCTGAAAATGAAGAAATTTCTGTTGAAGTTCTAACCCGACTTTTCATCGGAGCGTGTCTTTTTGAGGATAATTATGACAATTACGATGGTGCTCGAAACCAAGTAGTTGAAGCTAAAAATAAACTCCTAGATTCTTATCTGTGGTTGGAGTTTAGCGCAAAACATGTAAAAATGCATGATTTTGCCCGTGATGTTGCTCAATGGATAGCGAGCAAAGAGATTCAAAAAGTAAATTTATCTAACAAAAACCAAAATTCTTTTGAAAGGGAAGCAAATATTGAAGATATATGTGAAGTGAATGACACAGATTTGTTTTCATGTAAGTTTGATGGTTCCAAACTTGAGACTCTGATTGTCAATGTAGATAGAGATGAAGACCGCGAATATATGGAAGTCCCAAGTTCTTACTTTGAAAATATGATCAAGATCCGAGTTTTGTATTTTTCAAGTAATTTCAAGCAACCTCTATCATTACCACAATCAATTCAATCATTGGCGAATGTTCGATCTGTGTTGGTTGATAGACTGGATTTAGGTGACATCTCTGTTTTGGGAAGCTTGCAAAGTCTGGAGACTCTTGATTTGGTTCAATGCACAATCGATGAATTGCCAAGAGAAATATCAAAACTACAGAAATTTAAATTGTTGAACTTGGAAGGTTGTGAAATTAGAATGAACAATCCATTTGAAGTTATTGAAAGATGTTCACCACTTGAAGAGCTTTATTTTAAAGACAGTTTCAATGTTTTAAAGACAGTTTCAATGGTTTTTGTCGAGAAATAACCTTACCAAAGTTGCAAAGATATCATATACGTAAAGGGTGGGCTGCAATGAATGATTCACTTTCAAAATATGTGATTTTTCATGCAGATGGTGAAGCAGATTGTTTTTCAAAAGCAACACTCCAGTATTGTATGGAAACAGCAGAGGTTCTTCAACTAAATGGGATTAAAGGGAGCTGGAAAAATCTAATGCCTGAGATGGTTCCTAGATCTAGGTATGGATGATCTTGTTGAGCTTCGTTTGAGTTATATTTCACAGTTACGGTGCCTCATTGACACTACTGGTTCTCAAGCACCAAATGTTTTGTCCGAGTTGGTCGTACTAAAACTGAAAAGAATGGAAAGTTTGAAAGAACTATTCCGTGGTACTCTTTCCTTTGAGTCATTGAAGAATTTAGAGAAGCTATCAATCAAGGAATGTAAACATCTGCAAAGATTTTTTAGATTCAAGCTAAACCTCTGCAATCTAAAGACCATCAAACTGCAGAGTTGCCCGAAGTTAGTCTCCCTATATCAACTGTTGACTTCTCGAAACTTGGTTCTTCTAGAGACACTGAAAATAGCTAATTGCGGGGGACTGGAAAACATAATAGTAGATGAAAGAAAAGAGTTGCAATCAAGAGAAGACATAGATGTTGGTGATAATAATAACAAATGTCATGCCTCAATGTTTCCAAAACTAAAAGTTCTTAATATTGAGGGATGTCCCTTGTTAGAATCTATATTTCCTTTCCTCTCTTCTCAAGACCTTCCTGTACTGGAAGTTATCAGAATCAGAAGGTGTGTGAAATTGAAATACATATTTGGCCGATACCAACATGTGGAATTTGGTTCACTAAGACTATTGGAGCTCTGTCAGTTACCAAATTTCATTGATATGTTTCGCAAAACTATTCATCCCATATCTTCTCCTGTGAAGAGGTCATCTTCAACTTCAAATTATGGTTCCAAGGCACAAATACAATTGGACCCTGTGAAAAGCAATATCTTCACTTTGTCTCAAGTATGTTGCCATGGAAATAAATATAGACCGAAACCTGAGAGTACCACAGCTACTAGAATTCCATTGGTTAATGTCGACCAATCGCAGGACTACTCAATGAGACTGGCATCAGTAAGCCTCTAACATTTTCCTATTATCGTTTTATACTTTCTCTTTTAAATAGCTATCTGGTGTCTTATATTAATAATTGGTATCTTATATAAAACATCCAAAACTTAGAGATTACTATTAATAATACAGTAAAAAATTCACCAATTACAACTAAGTAATAATAACATTGTATTGTATAATTTTTTGGGTATCAGTACCATTAGAAGTTGATTACTTTTTGAACTTCTTGTAAAACTTAAATGCTCTATATAAAATTATATATAATTTAAACCTGTCGTATATATGTTTGCAATTGCGCAATTTTTATGCACAGACAGGAATATTTGGTTTGATTTTGAATTCCTTTTCATCTGGATTACATAATTACATTGCAGGAATCTACTTCATATTGCCTTAGCATATGGAAGCAATCACAATGTCTTCAAATACAGTCAAAGATCCTTTGCAATGTCAAAAAGATTGAACTCTCTCATTTTTCCAAGATAAAATTTGTATTTATCCTATCTATTGCTTCAAGAATGTTGTTGGAAACTTTGATAATCCGGGACTGTGATGAACTGAAGCACATAGTAGACTTTGGAGGTTATGACAGTGGTAGCAATAACTGGGGAAATGTCTTCCCAAAAATGAAAGAGCTGTATATTGAAGGCTGCGCACAATTGGAATATATATTTGGACACGACGCCATTGGCCATCAAAACCACATGGAGATTCAGCTTCATCTTCCAGAATTAAAATGTCTAAGTCTTAGCAATCTGCCAAGTTTAGTCGCCATGTGTCGCAAACAATATCGAACAACATGTCCTCCTTTGGAAAAACTTGAACTCATTGAATGTTCCCAGGCTTCTGTCAGATCTATTAGTGATTTCATAATTCATTCAGAATCTCTGAACAGTACAATCATTAAGGTATCTCTCTTTTCATATATCTTTGGTGCTTGTGAAATTAATCAATGATTTCAATCTTACTCAAAGAATGCCATTAGATTGTAATTGAAGAAAAACTAAAGTGAAAAGGCCTACATCAAATACTTAAATCTTTGTGGCTTAACAAAACAAAGTAAATCAAAATTGTAACCCTTGTACTCCATGTCAATTGATAATTTTTAAAACTAAGTATATTTATTTGTTGCCTGCATGGCCATGAATAAAAGCAATTATTATATACGGTAAAGTACAGTGAAATACATGTCCTGATGATTCAACATAATCATAACACTTCATGATGATATCATTCGTTCATTTGAATTTGTGTAGGAAAATAGTGATGCCCAAATTGACACAGCAGAGTCTGTTACCTCCCAAGATGATGATGTTGAAAAGTTGGAGGAAAATAGTAACACAAATGATGATCAAGGTGAAGACTCTTGGGATCAAATTTATTTACTTATGTTACATCATACCCTTTTGATTTTGAAATTGAACTCTCTTCTCTCCCAACTTTTGTGCAGTTTCTATAAATGACGATGTTTTCATGAAAGTAACTTCAACTAATGAGGAACAGGTTCTTAAGGACGATGAAATAAGAATTTCCAAATCAAAACTCTCTTCTATTTCCTCTCAGTTTCCTTCAATGCCTTCTCAGGGTTTTCCATTTGGGCCTGAAGTGCAAGCAACATCAGCACATGATGAGTTAACTTCTTCAGTTAAAAATGGCATTGAGGCAAACAAGTTTGAAATTGTGGAGACAAAAATGAATCAAACAGCAGAGGGAAAGCAAGAATATGTTGTACAAGTTCCTGGTTTAGAGATATCTTCACCAACAATTTCACAAGTAATTTTCAAGCCATGTCCCTTCCTTAGATACTCTTCCTTTAAAATCCATTCATTGCTTAGTAATAGATATAATATGATTAATTGCTCAGTATAATTGATACTTATTTTGTTCTTATTACAGGAGTTATTGAAGGAACAATCAAAGAGTCATACTATTGTCAAACCTTCTCTGGGAAAAAATGTAATACCATATTGTATTTTTTATTCATTGATTGCCATGATATTTGATTTAAAGGAATCTAGGTTTAGACCATATCAATAATCAATCTTTAATTTTTTAATCTAGGTTTCAAAAATTATTGATCAAAATATATTGTTGCTCAGTATTTGTACACAGGCTTAAAACTAACTTTTGTTTTAAATTTCTAATTATTTCTATAATGAAATATTGATTATCTGTCTTAACATATTTTTATAAATATAGTAAGATTGATGATCCTACAAATATTAACAATTTAGAGAAGTTAATATTAATTAATTATTTTAATATGTGTAGGAATATGGTGATGGTCAAATAGCCATACATTCTTTACTGACTTCCGCTATATTTCCTGTTACGATCGAAGATCTTGATCTTCGAGACTCTAATGAAACAACTCAGACTAATAATCAAGGTGAAGACTCTTTGGACCCATCTCTTCTTTTATGTTACTTGATCACCTTTTTGAATTTGAAGTTACTCTCTTTTCTTCCACCTTTTGTTCACTTTCTCTAAATGATGATATTTTCTTACCAAGGATTATTGAGAATTATATGCATTTCTATCAAGATGTTAAACGTGAACCTGTTTGCTCGAAGTATATAAACAATTGAAGCTTGTGGAATGACCTATCTACTCAATAATAGAAGATTCACTATTATATAAAACATAAATTTTAGGAGAGATAGATAAACAATCGTATATATCTTTAAGGAAACTATTTCATGCACATTCATACATCCAAATGACATCATGGGAGAGAAAGAAATAAAGAGGATGTTGTGATAAATGTGATATGTTGCCAAGACAGAGAGAATATGAGGTGTTAAAATGTGTATCGTGAAATTATGGTGTGTACAACTATCATTGCTCTTCTCCTCAAAAAAAAAAAAAAAAAAAATATGATTGCTCTTAAAAATAATGTTTTAGAATTAAAAGTCGACATTTTCATTTCTATAATTATGCTTATAAGTTACAAGTTCTGTCCCAAATTATAAGTCACGTTAACAATTTCACACAAATTAAGAAATGTAGTTAATTAATTTGTTATGGGGAAGAAAAATAATGAGTTGCTTTACAAAATTATCATTCCTGAACGATATGAGAAAGACAGAGTAATAGAATTAAGAAATGTAGTTAATAGAATTTTGTATGAGGAAGAGAGAATAATAAGTAAATTGTATGCAAAATACATTAATATTTTATTGATATTGTAAAACAACTTATAATTTGAAACATATTTTTTTGCAAAACATTATAATTTGTGTCTGAGGTCAACATTGTAATGATGTTAATCTATAATATTTTGCTATAGAGTCTGAAATGTATAAAAATATTGAGAATTCAAGTGAAAAAACCACTGAAGAATTTGCAGCTGGGGCTGAAGTTGCAGTAACACCAGGACACGAGTTGACTTCGTCACAGGTAAATATCAATTTAATTATTCAAGCCAACATAACTGAATACAATCAACCTGACAATGTTTCTCTAATCAAACATGCTATTATTGTGTGCAGGTAAAAATGAAGCATAAACCAGAGGCAGACCATGAATTTGTTGAAAATGTTCCTTATTTAGAGATACCACCAGTAGCATTATTACCAACAAATTCAAAGGTAATTTTCAGGCCATGTCAAATTCCCTTGGATATTCCTCCACAAATATACTTATTCAATATTCCAAGGCCTTACTTAGTATTGGATGTAATTAATAGTTTAAAATCACTAATGTATCTGTTCTTATAACAAGAGTTGATGAATGAGCCACCTATAATATTTTTTCTCCTAAACAAAAAGTATTCCCTCCCATTTTCCTTGTATTTTTTCTTACTCCTTTTCATTGCAGAAAGGAATTGAATTATACTACCAACTTAAACATCCTTTCAATTTTATACAGGGTTTTGATGAAGGAAATACATTATTAACTAATGCCAAGATAATAACACCCTCAACTCATTTAGAATTAGTAAGTTGTTTACATGTGAGTTTATTGTATGTAACCAAACTTTCAAACACATTCATTTGATTTCTAACATTGATTCTTTTGATTCCTATTTTTTATTTATTATATAATTAATCCGTGCTCTCCAAACAAATATAAATTGTTAATAGAGTGAGGCTGATCCTACAAATATTATGATTTCGAATACAAAATTATCATTCGTTTATTTGATTATGTGTAGGAACCAGATATGTTGATGGCAGATACTCGCTAGAAACTACTAAGACTAATGATAATCAAGGTGCAGACTCTTTGAATCAATTTTCTTTTATTATGTTACCTCATCACTCTTTGTATTTAAAAGCTGAACTATCTTCTCTCCCAACTTTTTCTTTTCCAGTTTCTCTAGATGATGACGCTTTCATGAAAGCAGGCTCAATTATGGAGGAACAATTTCCTAAGGATGATGATTTCGGAGTTTTAAAATATAACCCATCTCTTAGAAATAGCAGTCCTTTGCATTTTGCACTTCAAACTCCTTCATTCAAAGGTATTTTCTCCGTTAACTTTATTTTTCATGATTTTGTTTTGGTTCTTGAGAGGCTGAACTAGTCTTATATTCACTATCAGGGAATCCTTCTGAAACAGTGGAACACACAAGTTCTCTGTCTCTTGTCACTTCTGAAATAGTGGAAGACTCAAGTTCTCTGTCTCTTGTTACATGGGAGCTTGAACAACTAGTATTCAATAAGCATTTGGATTGTGAGAACTTATCGTTGTTGATTGATTTCCTTGTTAAGCATCCTTCTGTTATTCTAAGGGACACTTCAATTAGTAACAGATACAAGGGCTATGCCTACAACTGCCTTGCTGATCTACTGAAATTCTTCCAAACCCATAGTGTGTTGGATGTGTTAGGTTCTGGTTGCGGTAAATTTTGAGTTATTACAAGATGTGCGCAAATGTGATTTTGATATGGATTGGTTGAATGGTGTCGAAAAGGGCACTTTATTTCGTAATTTACAATTCTCTCAAGATGCATTGCAAAAACTATTGGATTCCCAGCAACATATGACAAAAAAAGTCGAAGATCTTAAACATCAATTGATATCAACTGAGACTATTTTGGAGAGTATCACTCAACAGAAGGCACAAGTTTTAGAAACTAAGGCTGCTTAGACTATTTTTCCTTGAATTCTTATACTGATATATCTTATGTTGTTGGACCTTTTAGCTTTGAAGATTGCTTATTAATTTGTGTATTTTAAAATTATTGAAGTGAATTGGCACCATCCCATATATTTTTTTCAGTCAAGTGCAACACTGGTGGCACTGCTAGAGGTAGTCTAGGTCATGCAGTTTGTGGGGGCATTTTTAGAGACAACAATGCAAATTCTTTGGGTTGTTTTGAAGCTTACATTGGCAATTCAACCTCTTTTCATGCTAAACTGGTGGCAGCTATGTTGGCTTATAACAATGGTTGGAAGTTTATTTGGTTGGAATCTGACTCAGATCTGGTTAATTTATAGAGGGTAACCATTGTGCTAATAAGGTTGCCTCTCTTGACTTGAATATCTCAGGTTTCACTTGGTGGGATAATGTTCATAGAAAAGTATTTTAGACGATTATAATAGTAATAGGCTAAGGCTTTCTGAATTTCATTTCAAATAATGCGGCTTTTTTCTTCTTTTCTTTTTTCATTTAAACTGCACTCATTTTTTCTTCGTCAAAGTTTTATCCCACTTGATTTTCTTTGATAATGAGGCAGTTGACCATGGTGCTAACATACCTGGAAATTCTATGCTATCACGTGATACCTTTGCATTCTAACTTTCTTTTTTCATTTTGCATTTTAACATTGTTATTAATTACTTTATATATATTGAAGTATCAATTTTTTTTACTAATAATTACGTTAAAGAGTTTATTTCTTCCTTTATATATTATATAATAAAATTTATATATCATCTATTACTCCCCCAAGCTTATTAAAACATATGAACATCCTTATAATGAAACAGAAAGAAAGTTTAGGGAAGGTGAAGGAACTTGAAAATGAGTCATTTATGAAAGAAGCAGGAACCATGATAAGGTAGTAGAAGAGTTTATTCCATAGCACAGTAATGAATCTGAACCGAGGGAGAATCAACCTACAAAAACAAATAAAGGTAAAGGTAAAATTCTTCCTGGTTTACATGATTTTGTTTTTGGTGTTCCAATGGCTCATAGGAAACTAGTCAGAGCATCTTGGTTTTACCTCTTACTGTATAGAAATTCCAAAGAATATACAGGAAGCTCTAAATGTTCCAAAGTGGAAGGAAGGTGTGTTTGAGGAGATGAAAGCACTTGAGAAGAATAACACTTGAAATGTTATGACTTTACCAGTAAGTGGGTGTTTACAGTTAAATACTACTCTGACGGTTCAATAGAAAGATATAAAGCAAGACTGGTTGCTAAAGGGTTTACTCAGACATATGGCATGGACTACGCAAAATCTTTTTCTCCTATTCCAAAGTTGAACACTATTAAGATCCTCTTATCTCTTGCTGCGAATTTGGATGGGCCTCTGCATCAATAAGATGTAAAAAATGAATTTCTCAATGGTGATATATAGAAGAAGAAGTATACATGAATGACCCTCCAGGCTTTGAAGAAAAATTTGGCTCAAAGGTGTGCAAGTTGAAAATATCTCATTATGGTTTAAAGCAGTCTCCAAGAGCTTGGTTTGAAAAATTTACTCAATCAGTAAAGAAACAAGGATGCACTCGAAGGGAAACAGATCCCACTTTATTCATAAAGTACAGTACAGAAAAAATATTGTCGTATAGAATTCAATAAAATGAACAGATGTGCTACTGTTAGGAGTTACTCCATAGATTTGATACACAAATACATAAAAACAGAAATTATCACAACGGTTCTTGCATTACTTCACGAAGTTAATACTTATGTTCTATATTTGATTCTTAACACTTGTTTAATATAAGTACATCTATTCATGATAACCTTAGTATGACTGCAATTCAATAGCAAAATTCTAATTACTACATGAAATATCTTAATTACATGGGTCAATCACTATATAACAATGGAGGGTTGGTATACCAATGGAGGGTTGGTAACTCAAATGATTTGAGGTAAGTGTTAAAGGAGTTGGAGGTCGAATGCAATATTGAGATCAAATATTGTCACATTTTTGTGATCAAATATTGTCGTGTCACTTAGAAACCTTTTACCTAAATATATTGGGATGTGTCACACACCTATGTTTCATGAGATCTTAAAAGTTACATGGGTTTCATTTTCATTTTTACTCATGTTCACTCACTTGGCGAGTTTGTTTATATTTCATTTTGGAACCTTGGGTTTATGTGTCTTATAGTGTCCTAAATTCACTGTCACCTAAAACCAAAAATAGTAAATTAACACTCCTTACTTAACTTAATTGTATTACAGACTCTAAAATTTATCGTTGAGCCATTTAGTCCATAGCAGCACTAGTGGTGTAGCGTAGCGTACAAAGCCTCTAGATACTATGTGAAACTCTGTTGTGTTGCGGTTTTCGAACTACGGGTTTTATTTGTTATCATAGCTCTCTTTTTTTATGATTTTGCATACTATTTCCGACCTAAGAAATAAATACACAAAAATTTAGGTCAACTTAACCGGTCATATAGATGGTAAATTAACACAAGTGGATACAACCCTAGTCAAGCCTAACAAACGAGCACCAATCACAAGGAAAACCTGACAAACCAACGTGAAACCAAGTTTAAGAAAAAGATATGCGTGAACATTTGCAAGCACAACTAGAGGTCTAGAGGCTGGCGAATGAACCGTCCGTCAACACGGAAACGTGTTTAATTACCGTCAACTCCCAAAAACAAACGGCAAGCATAACTTTTTACGAGACAAAAAGTCGTGATTCAAACAAAGATAATGATGAGAGTATCACAACACTCTAAAATTAGTTGTGGTGCTAATACGAATATTAGGACGACACCAATGCAGATCAAAGACTGTAAAACATCGTTGTGGCAGTTAACAACGACGAAACTGGTTAATGCTGGAAGAAGCCAGCCTCGCTTCAAAAACAAGAAAATCGAGTAGAACATGACAGACCTAACCACCACCTCAAAACGGAGGTTGGTGACAGAATCTTAGCACAAACCCAAGAGGTTTTTTAGTCAACCCACGACAAACCCAAAATCTGACCCATAAGTTGAGAATATCATAAATCCACAACGGAATCACAACCTCGTCGCTAAAAGCAGCAAAAAAAGGCAAACATCAGAAGACTGAACATCAATGAACCACATAAACAGGCAAGATTCTACTACTAATACTACTCAAAACTTCCTCACTATTCTTCACCGCGATTTCTACTATTTACTATAGAGGTTAAAGATATATTTTAGTGTCTTTTTTCGTGTTTAACCCTCCAGTTCTTAGGGGAAAGGGGGCTTAGTAATCTCGGGTTCGGTCGAAAGGTAAGTAAAGTATGGCCAAGAATTGTTTCACCCAGAATTCAAACTCAGATTCTCTTGAATAATTCGTCATTTGTTGGAGATCCTTTTCCACTTGATCACAATTGCATGGTTCTATGTTAGTTGACACATTGTACAAGAATTTACGACAATATAAAACACATAAGCCCAAGGTTCCAAAAGGAAATATAAACGAGCGAATATATTATCAATTTAATCCTTAAACTATCAATCTTTCTCCAATTTAGTCCATAAAGTATATTACTATCCTAAATAGTTTCTAAACTATATGAAATTCGGCAATTTACTCCCAAAAATATATAAAAATCCGTTAATTTGATCTCTAACAACTTTAAAGAATTGTCTAAAATGATAAATTTTATATACTTTAGGGACTAATTATTTTTACAAAGCTTAGGGGCTAAACTGGTGGTTTATTCGTAAAGAAAGAGTTAAGATAAGCAAAATATGAAAATGAAACCCAAGTAACTTCGAAGATCTCCGGAAACATATGTGTTCAACACATCCGGTTATGTTAAGGCAAAAAGTTTCTAAGTTCTCACAACTGTATTTGATTATAAAACTGTGAAAGCAGTACATAACAGCAGGAAGCTCAAAACTATGACAGACTAGAACCAATAAAAAACCATATGAAAAATGTTTTGAACAATTGAACATGCAGTATTTAAATACAAATTTGAAAAAATTATTGTTTTATAATAGCTCATTAGTCTAATTACCAAAATAATTAAATAGAAGAATATGTAAGAATGGGAGAGTCAAGGGAAAAATGTTGACCAAATCTTGAAAGTGCAATTCTTCTTATTTCTTTTGATTGGTATATTATAGAATAAAATAGCTCCTTAAAAATATTAAACAAGAAATAGACATGTTAAATAAATAGACATATTTTCATATGCAGAAATCCGAAATGTATTGAAACATCTAAACCTATAAACTGATATAACACAAGTTTTGGCAGTTTTGTAAACCAAGAAGGATCAAATACATAGCCCAAAGGTTACCAAATATATAAATCTCCTAAAAGTAGAAGAGATGAATCAAATTAGGAACAATAGTATGTCAAATAAAAAATATATATATATCATAAAAATGCTACCTAGGACCATAGGGGAGTGTTCTTGTTATTGAGCACCCATGCTTTGAGGACTCTCTCCAGATTCCAATCTCATGGCAAAACTTCTGCATCACATATTCTTCCAACTTCTGTATCTTCCATCATGCCTTTTCTGCAAAACTCAACATGTATAACTTCTACTCTTGTGTGAACTTGGTTCGGGTTTCAACTGAAAAAAGCGACACCATTAAGAGTATGAACTTGCACTAGCATTCGAGCAAATTCAAATTACGAGCCTGTCATGAACTTGGAAAAGTAGATGATTTCCATTTTACCAAAAAACTACATGATCAGAAAATAGGGAAAATAAGAAGCAAATACTATTACAAGCACAGCTCACCTTTTGAATCTAATTAACGATAAGAACTTCAGCAGAAGGCGAGTTTTGAAGCAAAAAGTCAACTATTCCATCAGGTATGGACGAACTACCCTTTTTTAATGATTCTTTTAACTTGGCAACTTCTTCCTGTGACCTGTTAGGCAGCTGCTCTAAGTTGGAAACTTCTTCCTTGGATAATGAATATGAAATCCGTTTCATTTTTACTCTTAGTGACTTCAAGTTACACAAGGAAGGTAGCTTAACCTTCAATAAATCAGGAACTAAGGAGAGAACCTAATGAAGTCATATATTTATTAGAAAATATAGAAATAGTTAGAAAAATAAATCAAGCAATCAACTTAAGAAGAAAACTAAAAACTAAGCCTTAAAATAAGTCATGTTAAGGTATATGCAAAAATAACATGGATAAAATAATTTTCAGAAGCATAGGTACTGAAACAAAAAGCTCCATTAAGGACACTTTACAAATATCATCTATCATACTCTATTAAGGTTATACCTGAAGAGTAGTTGACGATATTGCCAATGATTCAATATCAGTAAGCTCCATCAACCAACTAAGTATAACCGTAGAATCCATTTCATAATTCACACACATATCAGCATCAATATATACATGCTTAATAGAACAAAGATGGCTCCCACATGGTAGTAGTTTATTATGAAAAGGAGTGCCTATAAATGCAAAAGTACTTAGACTTGGAGTAGATAACTCAATTTTGTAGTAATTTTCAAAAAGAAACATCATTTCTATTTCTAATTTGTCCAGCGTGGTACTTGATATGAAAGATTTTGTTTACCAGGAATTTTAAAATCAGAAATCATCAAACTATTCAACTTGGTAAACCCCGAAAAAGGATCATCTCCGCCACGAAAGAAGACAAACCATAGATACAAGCTGGTCAATGATGGCAAATTTAGAGAATTCGGAAATGATATTCTCTTGCTAAATTTTTTAGGGGAAACTTTAAAGTGAAGAGATGTTAATGTGTGACATGAAAAGAAACAAGAAGGGAAGTGTTGAATATCACAAGTGCCTTTGAGCTGTAATTCATTGACATTATGTGAAACGGAATAATTTAAAATCTTTTCAAAGAGGCGAGGATCTATGGTCTTGTTGTAGATAAATTTGAGAGTGTGCAGTGACGTCGGGACATTGTGAAGAGACAAAATCCGAGTCACGAATTTTGTGAAAGCCTTGAGAGTCTTAAATCCTGAAGTTAGTGTAAGGGTGGGAAGATGCTTCCATCTTTTGGAGAGAATAGAAGTTTGAACAGTTTGTTTGACTTTCATAGAGGAGAGTATGTGAAGAATAAGGCAAACTGGTAAATCACTGATCCTATCTTCTTTGTTATCATTGTTATAATTTCGTCTTGGTGTCTTCATCGTCTCACATCCTGCGAGTAAAATGTAATTATTCGAAAAGTTTTGTTTAGAAAACTAAAACACGGCAAAGTGAGAAATAGGTCGCAATAGATTGAGAATTCGAGATATACATGCACATCTAAGAAGAAGAAAAAGAAAGAAAAAACAAACCCTAGTTTTGATTTTGTGATTGGCATCTCCGAAACGGCGAGAATTTCAATTAGGATCAACTAGACCATCGACCAGTGCATCGCACGGGTCATATCAACTATAATTTTTTATGGTAGATAGACGAAATGGCAAAGCCATTATAAATTCACACACACAAGTGGAGGTACCGGGGTTCGAACCCCGGTCATGGCATCCGGCCTAACAATTTCGGCATTTTTACCAGTTGAACTAGGACTTCTGGATAATATATAAGAATAAGAATAAAGTATATCACATTATAGATTTGACCCGTAATTGAAATTAAAATACCTTTAGTGTTTTGTAAAAAAAAAAAAAGGAGATTTCGAAAGTTGATTAAAAATGTGATTTTCAGATTCATACCATTACCATGGTAAAATTAGTTGTTTACAAAAATGTTAATTTAAAATTTAGGCTTAATAAGGTCTATTAATACTCGCTAAAAAAAACATGGCGTTTGATATTGGATATCAATTAATGGAAGCAAAATTAAATGAAGAAAATTGTCAGTGGCTTAGTGTTGAAAATGTTGAGAAGAAGCCATTAAGGCTCGGGTTCGAATCCCTTCAAAGGTTTTTTTCAATAAAGATTTTTTAGATTAAGGCTCGGGTTTGAATCCCTTCAAAGGCTTTTTTCAATAAAGATTTTTTAGATTAATTGCGTGGAGAAATGAGGGAAATTTTTATATTAGAATTAGGGTTTAATTAGGGTTAGGGTTAAGTATAGCCTGACGGGTTAAGCAAAATTAAATCAAGAAAATTGTCAGTGGCTTAGTTGGGCGTTTGATATTGGATATCAATTAATGGAAGCAAAATTAAATCAAAAAAATTGTCAGTAGCTTAGTGGTGAAAATGTTGAGAAGAAGCCATTAAGGCTCGGGTTCGAATCCCTTCAAAGGATTTTTTCAATAAAGATTTTTTAGATTAATTGCGTGGAGAAAGGAGGGAAATTTTTAGATTAGAATTAAGGTTAAGTATAACTTGGCGGGTTAAGATTTATAAATAAGAGGTTGCCAGTGGCTTAGTGGGGCGTTTGATATTGTATATAAATTAATGGAAGCAAAATTAAATCAAGATAATTGTCAGTGGCTTAGTGGTGAAAATGTTGAGAAGAAGCCATTAAGGCTCGGGTTCGAATCCCTTCAAAGGTTTTTTTCAATAAAGATTTTTTAGATTAATTGTGTGGATAAAGGAGGGAACCTTTTAGATTAGAATTAGGGTTTAACTAGGGTTAAGTATAGCTTGACGGGTTAAGATTTACTAGAACTTCTACAGTGCTACCGCCCGAGTCATAAACAATGAAAAAGTTAATATGTTGCAATATGACGCTTGTTTGTTTTGGATTTTTTTTGAAAAAAATATATTTTTTAACCAAAAAATAACTTTTTTTTATTTATTTTTGTAGTGTTTGTGTTTTATTTTTAAAAAATCTTTCTTGCTAAAAAAGTCATTTTTAGCCTTCAAATGAAAAGCTAATTAAAGTAGTTTGTTTCTAAATCTATTTATTTTATAAATGCAATGAACTCTAATGTAAGAGTTTCAAAACAAACTAAAAATGATTTTTATGATAGTAAGCAAACAGAAATAACTGTAGATTATTTTAACTCAATATATTTTATTTAAAGCTGAAACAAACGCATCCATGATCCATTTTATTTTAACTCAATATATTTTATTTAAATTACGCATCCATGATCCATTATTTTAACTCAATATATTTTATAAGAGGAAGGTTGTAAGGTCACGTCCTTCCATCTGCAAAAATCAAAATATCAAAATATATGTTTCTTCTGTTGTCTGTATAATTTACCACGGTTTAGGTTTTTTTTCTAGAGAAACACGGTTTAGGGTTTGCTATATATAGCCGAGTTTGCATGGAAATTAGGGTATTCTGTTTGTAAACGTATTAAATAAGTGTACAACAACTTGTCAAAAAAAAAAGTTTACAAAAACAATAGATATATTAGGGATTGTTACATTTTAGATGGAATTTGTTAGGTTAAATTGGTGCGCTGCATTTTAGATGGAATTTGTTAGGTTAACTTGCTGCTAACCTAATGCAGCATTTTAGAGGGAAATTATTAGGTTAAGTTGCCGCAGACCTAATAAAACTAATAAATAAGGATAAATAAGAGTTTTGATGATGATGAGATAATATAGGAAAAAAAAACCTAGCTGGGTTGATTTTGGGAGTGAACCTCGAATTCGTTATTTGTGGTGAGATGATCAGAAGAAAAAAAAGGAAAAAAATTATCTCGACCTTTATTTTATATTTTATACTGAAAAGAGAGTATTTCTAATTTTTTTACAAACAAAATAAATGATATTCATTCATTCAAATAAAAAAATATTTATTAAAAAAAAAAAGAATATCTGAACAAACTCACAACACTCGTATTAATAGCACAAGACAGTAGAGTGTATATTCCTATAAATATGAACATATTCAAATATTCAGAATACAAGTCTCTCTATCCACAACGATGACGACGTCAAAATCATTGATCGAATTTGCACTCAAGCTAAGCTAATTTTTAAACGTTAATCGAATAAACACCGCACTACGACGTGAAATCTAAAACAGAGCACACAAAGACGAGAAATCGAAAACAAACAACAGTAAGACGAGAAATCAAATGAAAGAATATCGAAATTAACCCTAAATAAAAAGAGGAAAAAAATGGTGACGGCTAAAGTTTGGGATGGAGAAAAAAAAAAGAAATAAAGAGATGGAGTATTTCTAAAATTTAAAAATAATATAAACAATTGTTGTTGAATTAAATAATACTCCTCAAAGTAAGTGACAAAAGAATAAATTCCGTAAAAATAGGTAACTAAGGAATACTCCCTCTGATCACATTTATAAGAAAAACACAACTTTTTAGGTTCATTAAATAACTAATGTATCTCGTTTATAAATATGACCAGATACACTAGTTATTCGATGAACTTAAAAAGTTGTTTTTTGCTTATAAATAAGATCGGAGGGAGTAAGTATCTTTTGTCCTTGCGCACATAGCTCAATTCGTAGAAACAATGAACAATGCATTGCAATAGGTAGGGTTAAGAGTTTAAACTTTGTTTTACTCACTTTAACGGGTGAATTTTTAACCATTATACAACTTGACCATAAAAAATTATTTTTATTTTAAATTTATCACATGTTTGGCATGAGATGAACAATGTTGTCCGTCTATAATTTAGTTTTATATTTATATATACACAACAACATTGAGAAAATATAGTGCCTCTTTAATAGCACTTTTATCACTAAAGTGCTATTCATATATGTTCTTTATTATTCACTATCGGAACCCGTCTATCTGTTTTTTATTGCACTTAATTGTAGTATATAAAAAGAGGATAGAATATTTAAATAAAAAATAAGATTAGAATAAGGTTATTTTTACGGTGTCCGGTATTGTTTCTATTTGTGTGCCTGCCTATTGTAGTGGCTCTTGTTCCTATCTTAATCATTAAATGGAGGGGTAAAATTGAAAAGCAAAAAATCTGTCAAAAGGATGTAGTTGTTCCGAATTGGACACCAGGATTCAACGGTTCAATATGACCCAACAAAGGCTCTACAATAGTCCACCTATTTGAGACCTGGAAACGGACACAATGCATTTTGAAGGCGCTCGCACAATACAATCTGGGTTCATAACCACACATAATGGGGTCTCATGACGACTTCACCTGTCATCCAATTGTCACTACTGACCTTTGATTTTTATATAAGTGTGGCACCTCTACCACACCAGGTACACAATCACTTTATGAAAAATCATAAACTCAGAGATAAACTTTGAACATTTTTCCCTGTCTTGAGCAAATACTGACTTGAGCGTCACCAATAAGCATCACCAGAAACCCCATGGTCACCGTAACCATCACCGGAAAAATTATTGAAGCTTCTCCTTCACCGAATAAGCTCCCCTTTGCACGGGTATCACAACCGATTCATCCTTCTGTTATTGGGAAAATCATTATGACTAGAAGGAGGGGAGGTTAGCAATCTTCTACAGATTTCTTCAAATCCTTTGTGTAAACTCTCTGTATCCACCAGTAATTGCTTCAAATTTGAACCTCCAATGGCAGGTTCCCAATCTACACGTGTGAAGTACAAAAACATGGACAATATAATGCCACCACTTTGACGATGCTTCGTTCTATAATCCAAACTCTTCAAGATCATTTGATCCAGTTCTTACTTTTATGATCATTGATGTATTTTCTCTCCATCCCTCCGCCAGAAATATTTAAGGAGATCTGCAATCTTCAAGGACTGAGCCGCATCTGACACAAACTACTCCAACTCGTCTTCCAAGACATACATCTCCGCTAACTAAGAAGTCATTGAAAATTCGTTCAATGGCTACACCTTCACCTTCGAAGCAACCAAATGCAACGTCACATTTCTTACAACATCCTCGAACATTGTCAGAACTTTATTTTATCTTTTGTATATTTGACAAGTAAAAGAAGGTTGAAAGCTGCAAAATTCTCTAAGTCCATGATTGGAAGTTGCTAAGTTCGACAACCATTGGAAGCAATCGACAAAAGATATACTTCGACAAACAGTTAGATTTTTGAAAAGTTGGCTTCAAATGTCCAGACACGTGGAGCGCATGCAGTTCTCGTCAAAGACGTGTAGTTTATAGAAGTTTAGGTCTTTGCAGTTATTTTCTCAATGTATATATAGTAGTTTTTTATAAGGAAAATGGGCCACAAATCACTTATAGAAATCTAGCACTCGAAGTCCAGCGTTCAGAGAAAAGAGTTACAAAATGTATGTAAACTAATTGTCGAACCAAATTTACCTCAATGCAATGCAATTTACTTTTCTTTAAACTTTTAAGTCTTTTACTTGCATTTTCTTTACTGATCTCTGTCGAAAGGTAGTTATCTTTATACAAAAACAATTTACTACATTTTGTTCATAAAACAACTTATGAATATGATGGACATTCATATATTTTCTGGAGCAAGATTGCACAACATGTCCTAGGGTTTCTGATTTGATCCTGCTTGTAATAATTAAATCTAGTCCTATTATTTACCAAAAACACTGGTAAATACCAATATCGTCAACCATCTTCATCGATTTTCTTGGGGTGTTTTGCTGTTTATTTTCTCTTTTTCCTTTCCTCTCCCCATATTATATATGTTTTGTTATGTTTTTGTTGTTTCTCTTTTTATCTATTATATCTAGGGTGTTGCAAATTGTTCACCATATGCACACCTATTTCCAAAATTTACAAAATGTTACAAAATGAAAAAAAACCGGCAATTTTAGCCCTTTACCTGTAAAAAAAGCTGCATGTTTGGCTTGTTATATTTACAAAAATAGCTATTTTGGCCTCCCATTTTTAGTTATGTGGTGTTTTCTGAGAGAGTTTGCACTGTTTTGTAAAGTAAGGGGGGCCAAAATTGCTATTTCTTTTGTCGGTGGGCCTGAATTAGGGAGCAAAAGGTGCATTTTAGCCAAAAAAAATCCTATGAGCGCCGCTTATGTATAAAAGAGGGTTAAGCAAAAAAATTACTATGATTTTTTTACGGGAAGTTACTGAGTTATTCAGTCAACAAAAATAGTTTTTATTATTTTTTAAGGGAAAAGTTTTCATGTTTTACTAGGGGAAAGACGGGAACTAACCTATCTGTGTTTTTTCTTTTCTTTTTTTTCAGGTCAAATAGTCTAGTGGCTATAATTCTGTTTCTGCTTTTGCTTTTAGGTCAAATAGCCTAGTGGCTAGAATTCACCTTTTTCAAAGTGAATAAGTGGGGTGTTTGGGGTTTGAACCCTGACCCCTGCATATAAGAATGCATGTTCCTGCGAACTTAGCTATGCTCACGAGGACTGTTTCTGCTTTTCTACTAAGCCAGTTTAATCACGTGTAGAAATAAATATCAATTAAATGTTTTTGAAAAATAAGATTAACAGAAGTTTTTTTTCTCTCTCTATAGCAATGTATAAAGGGAATACATGATATAGCATGTGTACTTTTATGAGTGTGACCAAATGGAGTGTTTCAAACTTCAAATATATTTTTTTTGTCAAAAAAATAAAATATTTTCTTTAAAGAGGAGTGTTCAAATACTTATCTGCACCCAAGAATTATTCCATAATCAATAGCGATTAAATGGAGGGTCATTATCTTATTCTCAGGTGGGTTATTATTTTGCTAAATAAAACTAGCCGCACAAATCATAATCAAACTAGGGTTTTTAGTTTGCGCCGCACAATTGCTTTTGACTCAAAATGAAGACCCAGAGACGAAATTATAACCATGATGAAATGAAAGACAGACGCAGTGATTTGCCTGACTGTGTTCTTCTTCACATACTCTCCTCTTTGAATACCAAACAAGCCGTTCAAACTTGCATTCTGTCTACAAGATATAACAATCTCTGGAAGCATGTTCATGTTCTTTCACTAGGTCGTTGTCTCTTTAAGACTCGCAAAGGATTCACAAAATTTGTGTCTAGGTTTTTGTCTTTGCATGATGCATCAACCGCGTTGTGCCGTCTCAGTCTTTATCGTGATAGTATCATAGTCCCTCGTCTACTTGAACGGATTTTAAATTATGTTGTTTCACATAATGTCAAGACATTCCAAATCCAAGTCAAATGTGATATTCAACACTTTCCGTCATGCTTGTTTTCATGTCGCACTTTAACATCTCTTACCTTTGATGTTTACACTAGAATTTATAACAAACCGAAAATATTATTTCCAAATTCTCTTAATTTGCCATCTCTGACCCGCTTGTGTATAGGGTCTGTCTCCTTTCTTGGTGGAGCTGATCCTTTTTCTGGGTTTCCCAGGTTGCAAAGCTTGATGATTTTTGGTTTTAAAATTTTGGGTGAACAAAATCTATGCATATCAAGTACCACGCTTGTAAAATTAACAGTGCACCGACATCATAAACACTCTGAGAATCGGAAAATTGAGCTATCTACTCCGAGTCTTTGTAGTTTTGCTTTTGTTGGTATTCATGTACAGATATTATCTTGGAGACAGCTTAGTTCTATTAAAGACATAAAGATTTATGCAAATATGTTGAAATATTATGCAGAGGCTCCTTCAAATCTACTTAGTTGGTTGCTTGAGCTTACTGATATCAAATCATTGAAAATCTCTTCGGACACTCTTCAGGTATACCTTAATATAGTATGCAAGTATGTTAGAAGATATTAGTTACATGTGCATTAAAATGTTAATTTAGCTGGTTTGTAGCATGTGTGCTTTTGAAATTCTTTATCCATGTAATTCTTTTCTACCTTGAATTGGCATGTCTTGAGACTTTATTTTTTGTTTTATTCTTAAATTGTTTGCTTTATTTATTTCAAAATAATATATGATATGACTTCATTAAACTGATCATGATTCGTACTTCATTGCTTAGGTCCTATCCTTGGTTCCGGATTTGTTGAAGGTTAAATTCCATTCCTTGCATAACTTGAAGTCATTGACAGTCAAAATGATTCAACTTTCATATCCCTTTTCCAACGCACTCATAGATGCCAAATTAGCGCAACATCCTGCCATGTCACAGAAAGAAGTCGCCAAGTTACAAGAAGCATTTAAAGAAGGATCTTCATCCATACCTGAGGGAATAATTGACTTTTTGCTTCAAAACTCAACTTCAGCCGAAGTTCATTTTCAAAAGGTGAAATGTGCATTCTAATTTTGAAAGAGAAATTGTTTACTTTGATTTTTGCTTCCTCTATTTGTGTTTCTCTTGGCATCTAATTATATTTATTGCCATTTATAAATATAGGTCCCTTAGGTGGAGAAACTAGTTGTACTTTGATACTAACATGTAAGACTGGTATGAATAAACTATTAGTTCATAGAAGATTCTTGGCTGAAATAAATTACTTGAGCTCCAAAGTTGTGAAAAATGTTTAATTGTGAATCTTGAATCACATGTTGGTTTAACTTGAATTTGCATTTAGGCATTACGTCATAGGAACTAAACATTTGATATTAGAATATGTTATATGTTTTAATGGATAAGTTGAGAGAGATTTTAAAGAAAAGTTGAGGTGCAGAAGTTTATTTCAACTTATATGTGACTATCTGAAAACATGTCTTAAAGTAAATCCAAACTATAGTAGATCATGTCTAATATAACCAATCCTTGAAGAGCAATGCTGTTAATAAATAACAGGAAGCAAAATTATCAGCAATGAGGCCAAAGTTTTTAGTGGCTTTTGTTTTGATATCATAATCTGTAGACGCTACGTGTTGCTTAATTAATAAGTTCTATTTTGTTTGATGATCACTACCAGAAATCTACTTTTTTCCTGCGAAATTTCCTGCGGATAACGGCCAAAATTCCGCAGGAAACGGGTTTCATACGGATTTTCCCAAGGATTCCGGTTCCCAGGTAATACCTTCGTAGGTAATTGATTCCTGAGGATTTTCGGATCCGCAGGAAATCTTCCTGCGAATATATCAGCACGAAATGTCATTAAATCCGCAGCTAAAGTTTGGTTAGTATTAAAGAGTTTACCTGCCCGTAAGCTTGTTTACTGCGAACAATCCGCAGGTACTTCCGCAGCAAAATACGCATGAGAATCCGCAGGAAATGTATTCAAAAGCAGGAAAAAATAAACAGGTTTATCTGCAGCTGACGCATTTAAATTTAATTTAATAAAAGATAATACACTTCAAAGTCTATTTATTTAAATCAAAAAAGGTACAATTTCTCTAAACATTTTAGTAATTAGAATGTTTTACAATTGAACTAAACATACAACAAAATAAAATACCCCAATTATAATGTCTCATCCTTCTCAAAAGTTTGTTACACTAACACCACCTAACAAACTCCCTTACTGAATCTTTTTCCCAGTCCCCTTATGCCACATGTTCGTTATGCTATCTTCACTAAGCTTTCAATTCGGCACCTGCAGGAAAGAAACACAATTGACATGAAGCATGCAATTAACAAACCTAAAATCAAGTACAAATTATATTTTTAAGATGGCTAACACCTAAAATCAAAGAAACACACTCAAAATGAGGCATGCAATTGACAAACCTTAAATCATGCAGAAAAAGTGTCTATATGTGAAATTCAATATTCAGTTTACCAAGAAAACTTGGAATACTATTTTCTACAGTTAGGTGCTGAAGCAACAACCTCTCTTAACCAATTAATATAATGACAATAATAAGTTATACTAATTTTAAAGGAAATCCTGATGAGTGGCAATTTTTATACCTCTTAAGAAGAAGCGTCCATAATAGTTGTCATATATGATCACCTCACTCACAAAAGAATCCAGTCTCATGTGGCATAGAGTTGTAGTGCCCAGCATTATCAGGTCCTCTAGCCCAAAAAGAGGGACAACGTAGTTTGGCAGCTCTGCGCAGACTATGTTGCAGGAATTTATCATAGCTCGCTCATACATAGAAAATCAGACTTCCTTATAAACATATAGAATATGATAGCATATATGTTATTTATGATTCAGAATAATGCAACTGTTTTGAAATGGGGCCAAAAGAACGAGGTACTTGAAACTCGCCAATACCAAGATACCTCCACCCCATCCTTTCTGAAAAGGAAGGGTATTTCAGTTCCCCAGATGCTCCCAGTCCAATTTCTACAACATCAATCATACCTTCTCCAAACAGGTCATCAAACTATGTCTGAAAACTTTTCATCATATCAAAATAGACATGTATATAATGCAGAAGGCTAATCAGAAACAAATTAAAAAAAAACAGAACATGTAACTAATGATTGACGTACACTTAGAGTATATAATCTATGAAATACATAATCTTCTATAACCATATAAAAACAAGAAACAAATGTTTTTTCCCTTTCAGGTGAAATGCAGATACACTGGAGATTGGTATGTAAACATAAATAACAGGTATTTGACTGTAGTGAGCACTTAATAGTTGAATCAATGAGAGAAATAAATCTATTAGATATTTTATACCTCAATTCCTAGGATATGAGCAATTAAAATATATACCTGTATATCCAAATTTCTAGACAGCTCAAGGTAAAATCAGAACAAACATTTCCATAGTTAATTTCTGACCTAGAGTTTTGTCGAGGGTCTTAGTGAACTGGTTCAGGGCTGGTGGAACCTTCAATCTCTGCTTCAAAATCCTCTTCTTCCTTTGAATCTGAACAGTCTTCGGCCACTTGTCGAATCTGGTCAAATCCCTCTTCGTCAGCAATGCACCTCCCATTCCAAATTGCTTCGGACTCTTCTCGAATAGCTTCCATTCATCCAAAACAACCAATAAGGACATTAAATTTGATATGAACATATTTGATTGCAAAGCTTTAAGTATAGAAAGTGGTTAACAAATTAGCTAATCTAGTGCCTAAATTTGCTTTGGCAATTATGCTGATTAAGTTTGGCCCCTGATTTCATGCTAGTTTCTTTCTATAATGAATTAAATATCAGTTTTCCATTGAAAAAACTAATCAATATTTCTAACCCATAGTTTTAATCACAAAAATAAGCTAATATAAAACATGCTTTCACTTTAACTAAAAACTGTATTTGCAAAAATCATATATCTTTGACCAATTGTATGAACTGCCACCGATACCAGTTTGTACTTGCATACATTGTACTTTTAGAAAAAATAAAATAAATCAATACAGTTAAAAAAAAGTATCATTTCTAACAGAAGTGACTTTGTTAGCTATTATCCAACTAGTAATTTCACACAGACTCCTTCTGTGTCTCAACTCATATCATTGGACTACACCTTCATGGACATGATGTAATAGACTTGATTTCAATGTGTGACTTAAATGTAGTGGACTTGATATCGTGGTCTTATTCTTTTGCTTTCAATGTATGTATCAACATCACATAACATTTGCAAAATTACGAAACAGAATAGTTGATATATGTGGATCTCCATTGTATAATTCAGTGATTAGACATGAATCCAGAACTAGAAGGACCAGTTTGCAAAGGATGAACTAAAATATGTTTTCAAAAGTCTCTACATGCAACCACATCCAAATTTCTAGACAGCTCAAGGTAAAATCAGAACAAGCAAGCTGTCAAAGAAGCCCAACTAGATTATTTTGTGCACATCATTATGAAATGGATAATTCTCAAATTCATGCTTGCTCTACTTATTAGGTACCACTAGAAGCATAACTATGAGAGAAAAAGATGGAAAAAGTAAGGGACTCATCATTGAGGAACACGAGATACTACAAATGCAATTGAATATCCCTTAAACTATATATCACAACAATAGTTGTCCTTCTATCATTATGATAGTTACATAGCAGACACATTTATTCCTCTGCCAATTCAAAAAATTTGGACATAATACCCTGAATCAAAGCAGAACAACCTAAGAACTAAAACAAAAACTTCCCACCGTACCATGATATATATATATATATACTCGGCAATTAAAGAGAGTACACACCTGGAAATAACAAATTAGAACAATGTGGTGCTACCTTCAATTATCAAAAAGCTATGAATGAGTCAAAGGTGAAGGGTTTGTCTATATACAAATTACACACAGCACAAACTAAATGGTATTCTAAGAGCTACAAAAATTTCAAGAATAACTATTTTTTACAAGCACACTCCAATTTCATCAGATGAGTAATATACTGTCAAAAAACACAACAATAATGGACACGAGAAAGTAGTGATCCAGAGATTTATTACCTTTTCAAATCTATATAGTTCTATTCTATCTAACCTAATTGACTAATTGTATGAATCCAAGACCATAAGGTAAGTAAATCAATTAATATGAAGCACCGATACAAACACCGGACATGACACTAACACGTCGAATGCAATGTCATGTGTAGGTGTTGTGTTGGACATGCATTCAATCAAAGACGTCGGTGCTTCATAGATAAATTATCACTCATTCATATACAAACCTATACTCGTGCGTAGAACCAATTTTATCTGATCTCGAGGCTTGGCCGAGGAAGCCATACTCAATCTATACTGCAACGAATATCTAAAAGCACCTATATAAAACACATCAATCATAAACTATGAATCGAACACTTAAAGAGAAAACCGCGAAAATACACACATCAGATTACCTAACTTGCTGAGATTTATTATCAATATGCAATATAATCGATGCTTCGTTGCAGAACAATCACAATTGGAGCTCTCGTAGCTCCATTTTCACCCATAAGCAGATCAATCGCTGTCACTTTTCACACTTACACATTTAATTTCACTTCAATTTTGAAATTGAGATCATAGAGTTTCAAAACCTAACTTTCCAAAACTTGATGTCCAATTAAACTTTCCTATACCGCTGATTTAACATTACACTACGAAATCCAAATCCAAATCAAAATTGAATTCAAAATCAAAATCAAAACCACAAAATTCAACAAAATATAAACTACGAGGATTAATGAAGACTTGCGACTTCTCCAAGAGCGGCGATGTTGAGGAAAGTGGAAGTTCTTAAAGAATTCGAATTTTCATCCATATCTTCATTAGCGAGAAGCGTTGAAGCTTGACACATGGAATCAGCGAGCTCCGATAACTCTTCAATCGCCGCCATGGAAGATCAAGTTCAACGGATCGAAAAACCGTTAGAGAGAGAAGCTGTGAGAAGAGTGTTAGATTTGAAATAGACACCATGGGAGAGAAACGTGATTTGGTTGCGATTCAGAGAGTTCCGTTTCATTTTGCGTGTTCCTCAACTGCATATGAAGAATTGTCTAAAAAAAATATACTAGCATGTAAGTTTATTTACACTATGATTTGTTGCCGAAGTAATAGAAAAAAAAAATATGTCTAGTGAAACACCATGTGTAACCGGAGGCTCGGCTCTCATGTAAAAATATACCCCTATTAAAATAAAAACATAATTTTTTAAAAAGAGCAATTATCGATTTAATTTAAATTGAAAATAAGATCCGTAAAGATAAAAAGAATATTATTGTAACTAACGAAAAAAATATTAATATTCTAATCAATAATATAAAAATACAACTTCGAGCGAATATCTTTATCAATCTTCAAGGTTGTTATTTTCCTTCAAGCGAATATTCTAATCAATAATAAAAAAATATTTGGGCCCCCAAATTTTGGAGGCCAAACTAGTAGAGCTTTTTGCACCCCCTTAAATCCGGCCCTGATGAAATATACGAGTAATTACTCATATTTGATATTTTTTGTTTTTTAGATACTTTGTGACTCATTTTGGATACTATTAACTAATAAAATATATAAGTGATTGACTTTTTTTTTTAAAAAATTGTCAAGTACTTGATTGTCATTTTTTTTAATTATTTTTAGGAATATGATATCTCTTTATATTACTGTCAGAGACCTAAGTGTCCCTTTTAAAGATAGAAAATTATTAAGTTGGCTTTACAATACACACAACAATTATAGACAAGTAATATTTCACGTATTATGTCCAAGTGTTTTTGTCGATATTTGTGGTCTAATATTACTTCTCAAAATATTTTAAGAACGAATATGTATAAATAATTAATTACAATCGACAAAAATAGTTTGACATTTCAATTACACATACTTTGATTTGAACTTAAATTTAAAATTAGAGAGTACATATTCAATATATAAAGAAAGAAATTAAAAAATTCAAAATGTATTTAAAAATTTAAGAAAGAAAAAAATAAAAAAAAACGCAGCAAAATCCGCAGGAAAAGACATATAAAAATCCGCAGGGAAATCTGCAGGAATACCTGCGGAATTTCCTTAGGATTCATGACAAAAAACGAAAAAGGAAAAGAAAAACACTTTCGCAGGAAAAACCCCAATAAATCTATCTGTTACCTGCGGATTTTTATGCGGTCTTAGGAACCGCAGGAAACTTGTCCAGAGCAATAAGTACCGCAGGAAAATCCTCAGGAAGTCCTGCGGATTATTTTCCTTAGGAAATCCCGCAGGTAAAGCGAGAATTTCTAGTAGTGGATGTTGCTGATACTAATGAATTCAAGAGCTCAAAATTGAATTTTCATATGAATATATGACCTGAAAACATTGACAAACAGGTTTCTCCTCAATAGTAAAAATATCTAGTTTTTTAAGTTCATGTAACTCCCATAATTTGAATTTGTAAGGAACTGTCATCATTAATAAGTTTTGGGATATAATTATCTAATTTTGATAATTGGTGGCTTTATGTATTTGAGGGAGAAGTATCCTCATAGCATGGTTGCACCATACCAAGAACATTTTTGATAATTGGTAGATATGTTTTAAAATTTGTTTTTCTTCCATTGTTTGACTAAATTATCATTCCTATAGTTCATTTTTCTACTCTAAGTGATTTACATATTTAAATATTTTGAAATGTCATGTGGTTGATCCTTCTTTCTTGTATTTGAGGATCATGATGTTATTTGGATTAGAGGGTCTTATATATCCAACTTTTTTTTTTTTTTTTTTTTTTTTTTTCCCTTTTTTTTTGACCTTTTTTTTTTTTTTTTATCATATGTATCCATTTTTTATTGACCTTTTTGACGGAACCGTTTAGGAGAGCTCTAGCAATGAGGCTATGTTGCTGTCTAGTGAAACTAACAGACAACTAATGCTTTCTTATTTTGAATGGGTGTAATATTGTGAGATTCCCATTTGGTGCAATGAGGATATGTTGTTTTGCTATAGAAAACTTCCAAGTGTTTAGTATTATTTTGAATCGGTGTAATATTATGTCTATGAAATAACATTTGTATTATATAAAGAGGAAAGTTATTTAGCCAACCTAAAAGTAGTTCGGCACTGTATTTTTATACGAGTGTCAACCAAACTAGCAGTTGCTTGGATTTCGGTTGATTTGGAACGCTTCAATTTGGGCTATTTGGAAGAGAAGAAATGAGATTGTGTTTAATAATGGTCTGGCTGATTTAGACGATTTTGTGGATAATATTGAAGTTCTTTTATGGTATTGGAGTTTGAGTAGGTTGAAAATAGCATCGTGTTTGTATTATGAGAGGTGTTGGAATCCACGAGAATGTCTAGCTAGGTAGGAGTTGAAGTGTTTTTTTGCGGTTTGTGGCTGTTTGGTGGTGCTGTCCTTCGGCCTGTGGCTGTTTGCAGGGGGGCAGCAGCATCTTCTGCGGCATTCTGTTGTGTCTGCAGTTGGCTGGTGTTTTGTTTAGGGGCTGGCAGCATTGTGTGATTGCACAGTGCATATTGTGTGTGGGTTTTTCTCTGTTTTTTTGCTGTTGCCGTTATCTGTGGTGCTGTTTTCCATCTTGTTTGGGTGTGTTGTCTGTTTGGGCTGCCCGGTAATGCGCATACGCTGGGGCATTGTATTGCTTTTTTCCGTTACATTCTCCTCTCCTTGAGGGTTTGGGTGCCTTCAATATTATTTGCTGTTAAAAATAAAAAAAATAAAAACTAGCAGTTGCTTTAGGTTATTTTGATGCGGAGTCTCAATTATTGTCAAATTTTAATTCTCTATATGAAAGTTTCTAATGTTTTTCCTTCCATCTACCACATGATTGAATATCTTCTTACTTTCAACAAAATTTCTTTATTATTGATGTAAATATTATTAGTCTTTATTTGGTGTAGAACTGGTCAATGGTTAGCCTTTATGAGTCATGGTTAGTTATTATTTCTTAACTTACCAATACTTGTATATAATCACTTGATCATATTAATAATAATCATCAAATATATTTCTTATACGGTATCTGCTAGGGTTTCAATCCAAAATGGCTACCTCAAAATGGCTACATAATCTTCGACCTCTACCGATTCTGAAAATACCTCTCATCAATCTCAAAACTCCACCTAGGCATCTAACAAAATTTCACTCCACTCAATTATTTCAAAAATAGTCACGAGTTTTTAAAATTTGATCATATCTATTTTCATATAGAGAACATATCACATGAGAATGACTTTTATATGTGAGAATGATGAGAATAAACTACGGCCAATAGATTAAAAAGTATAGGCTAAGATTAAAAGTGAGTATGTATAACCAAATATTCCTTTTACGCCTTTCATTCTATACGTTAACTCTTCTTCTCCCTAGATGTCTTTTCTTCTTCCCCCGTAACGTCGATGTTCTTCTCTGGCGTGAAACCCACCGTCTCCACCTTCCACCACCGATTCGAGGTCAAAAACCCGCCTCCGCCACCTTCCTACACCCATTCGCGGTCGGCAACACCATAAAAGAAAACCATTCCAAATCCAATTTCAAGTTAATGTTTCTGTGTTTCCAGTCATACCCACACCCACTTCCCTTTCTCCCCCGAATTCTTTTCGGTGTGTCACATACAACAGTACATTTGATGCAAAGCCTTTGAATTTATTATATTTGTTTGTTTTGGATCTACATAAACACAATTTCTTTGGAAAGAAAATTGGAAATTGGGAATCATGTTGGAGAGTAGTGAAAGGAATTTCATTTGGGTAGTGATTGAATTTAATTGTAAATGGGTCCGTTTTTAATGTGGAGATTTGAAAACCCAGGTCTTGTATTTAGAGGAAACCAGTTGCAGATACGGTGAAGAAGAAAGGTAAATGGATTTTAGAAATATAATAGACCATGGAGAGACACACGGGTATTTAAATGATTTTTTTAATCTCAACTATCTATTTTTAATCTAATGGCTGATAAACCATTCTCATATTCTCACATAACAAACTCATTCTCACCGAATATGTCATCTTTTCATATAAGTACATAAAAATTTGTCTCCGTAGATATATAGACATCAAATCTGCAACAAACGCGGTGGAAATCTATAGTGTTGTCTTTCACAGAGAATAACAATATATTTAATAGAAACAAAGCGTTAATGTGATATTTTGAAAATAGTCATGAGTTTTCAAAAAAAATTCAATTTTCTCAAATCAGTAAATAAATTTTTTCTTTCAAAAATATATGCAAATAAAATATACAACAGTCGCGTAACAAATATTTAACTAATTGTTAACAAAAAAAATTTCCTTCAAAAAAAAATCTGTGTTGAAAGTTTTATTTATTATCTTCAAATATTTCACAATATTCTTTCAAAAAGAAAAAATAATATCATGCAATTTTTAGTGTTGAAATACACCGTCTTTTACTACTGATTACTCGTTTGTACAGTACATTTATTTTTCTTTTAGAAGAACGGATAGGAATATTTTGTTTCCTAAAACTTCTGAGTTGTAGAGACGGTCCAACTCATCGATTTAAAAAAAAACTAACCCTAAATTATTTTGAACATAAATATGATGATGAAAAGAATAGGAAAGCTGGAGTAGGAGAAAAGGAGATCGGAAAAACCTGATAAATCACCACCATGTAAACGCAAACCACTTAGCTCTTAGTTTCTTTTTTAGTTATCCTCTTGTGTTGGTAGAAAGTAGTCACGTTAGTATTATTTTGGTTTAAGTAAAATTTAATTTTTTTTAATTCCACTATCATTGTCTAGCATCTGCAAAGTAACAAAATTTTTATCTAGCATCGTCTACCTGCATATGTTTCCCAGACGAAGGGTTTGTCGGATTTCCCTCTTCTCTTGTTAGTTAGAATCTTTATTTTCAGGTGGGGGGAAAGGCACCCTCTTTCTTTGTTTCTATTGTGGAATTCAATTTTTCCATCCACACCATTATGAACATTGGAATCAATATTAATTTTATGCCAACAAAAAATGTTAATGATATGATACGATGCTCTTTTTGTTTTGATTAATCACTGTATTCTGTGCTGCAGCCATGTGTTATGATTTCATTGTTTCTTGTAAATTGTAGGTTTAAAGAGATGATCTATTCAGAGGGGAGTGTCTACATTGGTAACTTTAAGGGGAAACTTCATCATGGCAACGGAAAGTACACATGGTCAGATGGATCAATATATGAGGGAGATTGGGTTGATGGAGAGATGACAGGGAAAGGACGGTTCATACAGCCATTGGGAGCAAAATATGAGGATGAATTCTCTAGGAATTGTCGTCATGGTAAGGGCACCCAGACTTGGAAAGATGGATATGACTACGTTGGAAATTGGAAAAAAGATAAAATGGATGGAAAAGGGATTGTGAGTTGGGCTAATGGTGATTTTTTTTATAGTCCTTGGTCAAATGGGGTTGTACATGGATTTGGAAGTTATATATGTGGAAACGGGGATGTCTACACTGGATATTGGAAAAAGGAGAAAATGGATGGAGAAGGGACTTTATATTGGGTTAATGGTGATAGTTTTGATGGTTGCATGTCAAATGGACTTAGACATGGATTTGGAGTTTATAAATTTAGAAATGGTGATGTCTACGAAGGAAATTGGAAAGAAGAGAAAATGGATGGAAGAGAGATCATGAGTTGGGTTAATGGTGATGTTTTTGATGGTTTTTGGTCAAATGGACTTATACATGGATATGGAGTTTTTAGATTTGCAAACGGGGATGTTAACATTGGTAACTTTAAGAGTAAACTTCTTTATGACAACGGAAAGTACACATGGTCAAATGGAACAATGTACGAAGGCGTCTGTGTGGATGAAAAAGTGATAGTGAAAGGACTGATGATATGGGGCCCTCAAAATCCTGATGGAGATTGCATTTGTCGTGATTCCTCACCCACTCCATTGCAGATTTCAAATAAAGGTCAGTCTGAGAGGCATCTGGTGTGAGCCCTTTGATTATCAAAAGAAAATATATGCAAGGAGTTCTAATTGTGGAGAAAATTAAGCAGGATTCAGAAGTAACATACAATAATAGGAACAAAAGGCAAGATAAATTTAGAGTGAAAAAAGTAAAGAAAAGATCGTGTATATGGCCATTTTAGAAGACCATCAAAGCTATTATCTGAATCTTAATTTGCAACTTGCATCAGGTAAAGTATTATGCAATAATTGATATAGTATTCATGGTTGCTAGTATTATCACCTTACTTTCACCTGTTCTATACTTTTTCTTCTCAAATAAATTTTGTAATATATTTATACTGAACATTTTAATTACACATGAATGGAAGACATCCAGACAACAAGTTGTGCCGCTTAGCCTTATTGGATAGCAAAACCAATCCTTGTATTTATTTTGTAATCATGGAAAATCATTTGACTAATACAATAGATGGATTCGAGTGTTTAAGAAAAAATCAGGACGGTTTGATAAGTTCCATGAAGTTAGAGTTTATTATTGTATTTATATATGCTAACTTGCTGCTTGATTTTCAAATCGAATAATGCTAACAAATAATTTATAATATAAGTTATGTGCTTGATATTGTTAGTGTAAATTTGAGTGATTGTTCACTTTGAGTCATTTCATTTAAGAATGACCATACAATGTAAGGAAGTCATTAGAAAATTAAGAATTCTATGAGAATAATTTATAGAGTGAAGTTTGGGTTGAATTCCTTTAAAAAAAAATTAGCTTGGGTTGAGTCATCCAATAAGGTATTATGTTTCATGAGAAGTTTAATGCGAATTGAAAAAGAAAAGAAATTGATATCCCTCAAAAGATTTTCTCACAAGATTGGAAACTGGTTTATTTTATCGTAGGTCTCTTAATTGGAATAACATAAATATATGAAGGAATCCTTGAGTGAATTTGTTATTGGTCAAAAGATTTTCTTTCAGGCTTAAAATAGTTTGAAATAATTATTGGTGAAAGGGAGAAGTTTATTTGTATCTCAAAAGATTTTCTCTCACATGTATATTTGTAAGTCTCCTGTTAATGGCAAAAGTTGTAGGGAGAAGTTTATTTTCTACATGAAAGTTGGAAGTGATAATGAGAAATTCTAATATAGCAATGCAAATTTGGGACACTATAAACTTGAATTGAGTTTATTTTCTCTGTCTATTGAGCTGGTGAAAGAGTAATTAATTATCTACTTAATTTTGAATTATGAGATGAAAGAAACTAGCATCTACTGGGTAATGAGTTTGCTTGAGTAGTTCTTTGTTTTGTTGATAAAATGCATTGAACAGTTCTTGCTATAAATATAACACTTATTTTCGCTAGCAAGGTTGTATCGACAGAGCATATCAGCAAAGGAGAAAATGACAACATGGATAGAGCAGACAGAGAAGATGGTGGTTTGATGAAAACCTGAATGCAACAACCCTTCTTGATGTTTATTGTTTTGAGATGTGTTTATCTGTTGGATTTATCTTTTTATCAGCTTGATTTCAAAAAAACTCTTGATTACAAAAAGAGGTGAAAACTTTTAAGTTAATGTTGCATAGGCATTAGTCCAAGGCCTTAGAAACCTATAGTCTTTCGGATACTAATGAGTTTTTTTGGATCACAAGGATACAAGAGTGGTGGATTCTTGTAAAGTATGATATTTCTGGTGAAACGATAAAGTAAACTTTGTATGATAGATTCATGCATATTAAAGGATCTCTGAGTTATGTTCTGAATCTAAATATCCGGGCTAATTCACAAATCTAATAAACAAACATTCTCATCACTGATCTCACCTCTATTCAACAATGGCAGTAAAAACAAACCACTCAAACACTTTCATCATCCTCTCACTTTCATTCTTACTACTCAACCAAACTCAACAAAACCAAACCCTCTCTCTCAGATCCTACATCCCTCTTAGCATTCAAATCAGAAGCTGACCCAAACAATCACCTCATTCTGCAACTGACAAGGCGTAGAATGCAACAACGAACACAAAGTGATTCGTCTCATACTCCATAGCTTAGATCTTGCCGACGTTTTTTCTTCTCATACACTCACCAATCTCGACCAACTCCGTATTGCATAACAACTCACTCACCGGAACCATACCCAATCTTTCCGGTCTCTTCAATCTTACATCACTCTTTCTGGATAATAACTACTTCACTGGTTCTATTCCATTTTCTATTTTCTCTCTTCACAGACTTAAAACGTTGGATTTCTCTCATAACCATCTCTCTGGAAATATTCCTACACAACTCATTAATGTTGATCATATTTACTATCTTCGGTTAAGATTCAACTATTTTAACCATTGTTGTCAAAATCCCGACTTATATCCTAAAATCCAGGATTATGCGATTTTCTTCACCTTCAACAACTCAAATCGATAGTAGAATCCCAAAATAGGCAAAATCCATCAATTTTGATTGCGATTTTACGATTTCTTATAAACTAAGTCATTTATGACTATATATCTTTTTTAACATATATTTAGTATTATGTTTTTGTGGTAAAATTCATCGATTTTGATTGCGATTTTATGATTTCGTATATCGATTATACAAAAGTAGTTGAGTAAAATCCTTTGATTTTGGTTGCGATTTGTCGATTTTGCTGTTCTCTTTCAACCTGAAGCAAAATCCCGATTTTGACAACCTTGATTTTAACGGTACCATTCCTCCGTTTAATCAATCTTCTCTGAAAACTTTAATGTTTCTGGTAACAATCTCTCTGATGCAGTTCCCTTAATTGTGTTGTCACGTTTTCAGCCTTCTTCTTTTGCTTTAAACCCTTATCTGTGTGGAGAGAATTTCGTCCATCTACGCCGTTTTTTGCTTCGACTACACCACCGACGATTGGTCTTAACCGGAGTGCAAAGATTCATGGATTAATTCGGCAGTCGTATTGTTATACCCCATTTTTGACCGTTTAATTCCTTTTTTACTCGTATTTTAAAGCCGAGAATTTTCGTCGTTTCAGAAGAGACAATTTTAAGTTTTATTATTATCATTTTATTTTATTTTTGTTTTATATTTATTTGTTTTCTTTTTTATTTATTTTTCTATTTATTTTATTTTGTTCTTGTTTCATTTTTATTTTCAATTTCCTTTTAAAAATTTTCTGTTTTTTTAGTCTTAGGTCCAGGTGTCCAGTATTGTCCAAATAGTCCAATTAGGTCCTCAAAGCTAACCAAACCCAACAGGGGCATTTTTGTCCCTTTTTTTCTTCCACTTTGCAGAGGTCATTTTCCAGGGACACCTAAACCCTAAACAGGTCCCAAATTCTCATTATAAAACCCCCAATCATTGGGTATAGAAACCAAGAGAAGAATTTCCAAAGAAACCTTAGAAAATCATAATGGCGCAAGCAGTGATACCAACTCATTCCAGCAACAAACATTTCTTTGATTTCTATAACAACACAAATCAAAATCCTTCTCACGCATGCCATAATAACAACAACAAACCCCTATCATCATCACAACATATCCAAAATTACCACAGCCATAGAATTAACCTTGTTGGAACAAAGGGTGTTTCGCAAAATCACCTCTTGAGTTTTGATGATAACAAGGTATTAAAAATTATCAATTGGATATGCTAAACATTTGTTCAAGTGTACAGGAATCAAATCAAAGTATTATTCATAAAGATTCTGATTGAACAAGTCAAAGAGCAAAGGAATTTTATTGAAGCTTAGAGCGTCTGAAAGAAATGCGTCTAAAAGATATGCGTCTGAAGAAATGCATCTGAAGAAACGAGTCTGAAGAAAGCGCTCCTGAAGACACGTCATCAGAAGCAAGCTCATCAGAAGCAAGGTTATCAGAAGCATCTCATCAGAAGCCACTTCACCAGAGTTGACAAAGTACGGTGTACGAAGTTTACAACCACTAACTCTGCGCATGCCTCTGCAACCACCATCTCTACAACTTGTCTCTACATCAAGACAAGAATAACAGTAATATTGCTGCAGACGTTGTTCTGTTTCAAATGGAATGGATTTGAAATTAGTTCTTCATAGGACAAGTATCAAATCAGGCAAAAGATCAATGGTGAAGAATCAAAGCTTCAAGCAAGACAAGTTGATGTAACGGCTAATTCTAAACGTCTCTCAAATCCTCTATAAATAGGGATAAAGACTTGAAGAAAAAAAACAGAGAGAATACGAAAAAGACTACAACAAGCAAAAGGCCAATACTCTCTATGCAAAACGTCGCAAGACACACATCAACAACTTAGAGAATTCTTACAAAAGTTCATATCTTAGAATTCCTAAGTGTCTAGAAAAACAGAGTATGTTCTGTTCGTATTGTTTTGTGAATATCTCTGATTGTATATCAAGTATTTAAAACCTTATTCAATTATTTGTAATTGTTAAGAGAAGTCTCTTTCAGTTGTGATTGAGCAAAGGAAGTCTCTTGGAGTTGTCCTTGAGCATAGAAGTCTCTTTCAGTTGTGATTGAGCAAAGGAAGT
>Ga0228710_1001106_pt1 | contig 39080 bp, 24 predicted proteins | sample MedpolnodulmetaG_FD_177995 | JGI IMG/M metagenome (GOLD analysis project Ga0228710, IMG submission 177995) | Root nodule microbial communities from Medicago polymorpha collected in Santa Monica, California, United States - pink nodules | ecosystem: Host-associated > Plants > Roots > Nodule...
TAACGAATTTTGATTTTAGTCCCTATAAAATTAAACTGAATGTTTTCATCCTCACAAAAAATTTTATTTTGTTTTTGGTCCTTAATGAATATAATTTTAACGTGTTTTTGACATTTTTTGAACATAATATGAATATATAAATGTCGAATATAATAAACGAACATAACATGGATACAATTTGAACATAAAAGAGTTATAATTTTGCGATTTATATGAACATAAAATGACCATTAAGGACGAAAAACAAAATAAAAAAATTTGTGAGGACGAAAACATTCAGTTTAATTTTTTAGGGACTAAAATCAAAATTCGCTATATTATAAGGACGAAAAACTTATTTAACCCTTTAATATAATTCGCTTAGTTTATTAAAAAAAAAATATTAAAACAAATGTAACAAACACGATATTAATATATATTTTTTTCCTTTATCATTTAAGAAGTGTAACAAACTATATGAGTATATTTATACCCTTAAACAACTTTTTCTATAATAAACTTGTTGTTGTTGTCATTAAAAAAAGAATTTAGATTATATATTTTTTTGTTATATTCTATTATTGTCATTGTCGTTGAAATAGATAATCAAAGTTAGTTTGATTTATTTTAACTTGAAAGAAACAAACATTTATATTTTTTTTAATTTTAATCAAAATCAAAATTTCATAAAAAAACATCGTTTATAATTTTCAAACGTTATCGCAATGAAAATAGTGGAAAGACGAGCACATGAGCGCCCGTCTTTTCGCTAGTATTTAATAAAACAAACTCATGCTTGGATTAACATGACGTATTATTGACCACATTCATGCTGCAATTTACAACTTGGTACAAGACAAATACGAGATTTTATGTAAAAAACAGCACAAAGCAACCGTGATTTTGGCAATCCAAATAAAACAAGTTCACGTTACTTGGTGGCTCTGAACACCGGTTAAAAAAATAAAAATTACAAAATTTCTATTGCGAAAAATATCTTTTAAACTTGGGTTAAATAAGTTTTTTCGTTTTTATAAATATAGCGAATTTTGATTTTAATCCCTAAAAAATTAAACTGAATGTTTTCATCCTCACAAATTTTTTTATTTTGTTTTTCGTCTTTAATGGCCATTTTATGTTCATATAAATGACAAAATTATAACTCGTTTATGTTCAAATTGTATCTATGTTATGTCCGTTTATTATATTCGACATTTACATATTCATATTATGTTAAAAAAAATGTCAAAAACACGTTAAAATTATATCCATTAAGGACCAAAAACAAAATAAATTTTTTTGTGAGGATGAAAACATTCAGTTTAATTTTATAGGGACTAAAATCAAAATTCGTTATATTTATAGGGACGAAAAACTTATTTAACCCTTTAAACTTTAAACGTTGGACCACAAAAGTTTTAAGATATTTTTTTTATTATATTGGTTTTCTTAACGAATAATTCCTAGATATTTGTTAGCATTTTCTATAAAATAAACCTAAATCACAAGTATTGATTTTCTATGTGAGTACAAAAATAGGATGAATTAATCGGATAATATGTACTAAAAGCACTTTTGCAGAAATTCTTTATATGATCAGACACAAGATAATTTTTCTTTAGCTTGTAACCTTAGAATTATTGAATCATCTACATGTGTTATTTCCACCAAAAAAATCTAGATGTGTTATAAAACTAGCGTTTTCATGTTTTTAATAACATTAGTTCATTAGTTCATCTAAAGAATTACTTATGACTGTGTGTTAGATAAACTGAACTTTGAGCCAAAAAATTGATACTAGTTTATTTAATAATTTATCGTCATCACAAAATAGTCAATTACTAGGACCTTTATTACCAAATAGTGACAAAGAGATGATTGGAAAATCCTAATTATTTATATTTATCATGAGTTGAAACTAATTTTATTTACAAATTGAAAAACCAATTTCAAAACAAAACTCACCTATTATCTCCAAACCAATAGTTTAATTATCGCATTTTAGATAATAATAATAGTTTATGTGGATACAAATTCTTTTATTTTTTTTAAGAGGTTAAAATGGAATATATTACCACAACAAAAAGGCTTTCGTAGCATAAGGTGTGTCGAGGAAGAAACACCAAAATTCAAACAAAGTTTAATCAATATTTACAAGCCAAAACTGAACAATAAACATTACAAAAAAGAAATAACAAATAGCCTATACCCAACATGGTAAACGGACTAAGCCATCAACCATGATAATTGAAGGGAAGTAAAGCGAATTTTGCCTTCAACCACATGAATATTATAGACTTAATCTTATCGACCACCTGCATAATTGTGCATTCATTGTCATTAAAAATTTTGTTATTTCTTTCTTTCCAGATTTTTCACACGGGTTCAAACCAAATAACCTGTAAGATCGAACGCTGCGACTTAGCAGCACCACCAATATAGTTGAACTTATTAAAATGACATGCTACATCAAACGGCATAACCGTAGATATGCCTAGCCACCGAAAAATAAAGAACCAAACAGACCCAAAAAAAAGTACAATGTAATAAGTGAGAAGAAGTTTCCACCACACCGTACCCTCCGACGCACGTCTGAGCATCAATATCAATAACATGTTGACGATGAAGGCTGTCCTTAGTAGGTAGCCTATCACGAAACAGATGCCAAGCAAGCAACACAACCTTCAAAGGAATATCCTTATGCCAGAAAGACGACACATGCACCACATGATCAATAGGAGACTGAACATTCAAAAAATTATAAGCATTACGAACAGTATAAACGGAAGATGTCTCCAATCTCTAAAGCCATCTATCTTCCATGTCCACCTTCAAAGTAACATTTTGAAGTAATAGCCTAAGATCCCCCACCAACTCCTCTTCCCACGCAAACAACCTACGCCTCTAACTCCAAGCTGCCCCCTCATTCCCCCATCCTAACATACACATACCAAACACCGACTCCCCCTTCAACATAGACAACTCAAATAATATACTAAATATATCTCTAAATGACACTCCACCAACCCACACATCTGTCCAAAAAAGCGTTTTTTTGCCGTCTCCCACCAAACGACTAACATGACCGTGAAACAACTCATCCCTACACAATGTAGATATGTCCCTCCACCACATAGAGGCCTTGCGCCCACCCTACAACAATCGGCCACCCACCACTCCGTACGACACTGACATCACCCTAAACCATAAACTATCCTTATCCACCAACAACCGCCAACACCACTTCCGTAATAAAGCACTATTAAATCCCCTAATTCTCCTTATCCCCAAACCTCCAACCTCCTTACTCTGACAAATAGAATTTCAATCAACCCATGATATTTTCCTGTGGTCAACACTCCAAAAAAAAAAAATTTAAAATAGATTCAATAGAGGAGACGATACCTGACGGAGCCTTGAAACAAGAAAGAGTATAAACAGGCAGGGATGACAAGACATACTTCAACAAAATCACACGGCCACCTAGGGACAAATGTCTCGAACTCCAACCCGACAGTCTAGAATTAATTTGATTAATGAGAGGTTCCCGAAAAGCCAAACGACATGCATTACCACCAAAAGGCAGGCTAAGGTACATAAAAGGAAAAGATCCAACCTTGCAATTCATCACCAAAGCAGCTTCTGCTAACCAAGACCCAGGTACATTCACCCCAACTAGAGACGCTTTGAAAAATTCACCTTTAAACCAGACAAATCTTCAAAGAGAAGAAGAATGGCACGCATTGCTCAAATATTAGCCCACAATTTTTCACCCAAAATTAATGTATCATCCGCAAATTGAAGGTGCGAAACCACAACCGGGTCACTCCTTCCCACCTTATAACCAGTAAAAAGATTATTAACAGACAAAGATTCCATCAAGACATGAAACTCCTCTGTTTCCAGAAGAAACAAGAAAGAAGAGAGAGGGTCGCCCTGCCTCAATCCCCTCCCCAAAGAGAACTCTTCCGTTGGAGACCAATTTACCAAAACCGAGGCCGTAGCCGTCCCAATACATTTATTTATCCACTTTTGCCAAAGAGTCGGGAACCCCATTTTCAACATCACTGCATCTAAATAATTCCAATTAATGGAGTCGTATGCTTTCTCAAAATCAACCTTAAAAAGTAACAACTCCTTCTTTCATTTTCTAGCTTCATCGACTACCTCACTAGACACCAAAATCCCATCAAGAATTTGACGACCTTTAATAAAAGCAGACGGAGAATCGGAGACAACTTAACCAATCACCATACGAAGCCTATTCGCAAGAACCTTCGCCAAAATTTTATACATACTACCCACCAAAGAAATGGGGCGAAAATCATTTAGGCGCTGATGGCTATAAACCTTAGGGATAAGAGTTATGAATGTACTATTTATCCCTTTCGTTAACTTTCCGTTCCTGTGAATTTCCGCCAAGAATCGCATCACATCATCCTTCAGAATATCCCAAAAGTCCTTAATGAAACCAAAAGTAATGCCATCAGGACCCGGGCACTTAAAATTATCACAATCCCACACTGCAGCCTTCACCTCATCCATCGAGAACGATTTAGTCAAACCAGCCCCTTCTCTACACGATAATGAACGGAAATGGAGAGTATCCATACTAGGGCGGTTAACACGGCGAGGTCGAAAATGAGAGGGGAAATTAGAGAACATAACTGCATGGACATTATTAACCCTTTCGACCAACACACCATCCACCAAGAAGAACGGGATTGCATTCCTACGGCTCCTGCTAGACATGATACCATGAAAAAACCTTGAATTTGCATCCCCTTCACGTAACCATTGCATCCGCGACTGTTGCAAGCGAATACTAGAATTAACCCAGGATAATGAGAACAACTCCTCAGAAAACCCATGAAGCTCCTCTACCTCCTCATCCAACAACATGGCCCACTCACCCTTCAACCCAAGGGCTGTAATACGGTCCTTCAGAGATAAGATTCTAGCTGGTAAATTTGTAGATTGACGTTGGTGCCATTCCTTTAACGCTAATTTAATTAACTTGAATTTTTCTTTTAGAGCATAACCACCCCAACCTTCCAACTGAAAAGAACTCCACTTCTTCCGGACAAACATATTATAACCTGAGAAATTCTCCCAACATTTTAACATGCGGAACAGTCTAGAAAGCTGTTGAAGACAATGATCTGAGGAACCTTGCGACCAAGCCAACTGAAAGTAATTAGGCCACGTCAAACACCACCTTTCCGATAACAAAAACCCGTCAATGCGACTCATAGACTTCCCATCCCCTCAAAACCATGTGTAGTTGCGGCCTCGGAGAGAGGTAAGTCAACCAAGCAGTTATCAACAATAAACTGATTATGATGTGCGCTCCCTGCCTGAACACATGCGCTTCCCACACTTCTTCTTTCCTCAATACACCGAACCGCATTAAAATCATCACAAACACAAATATTTTGATCAGTCAAAGATGCCAGTCTGACAGAAATATTATTCCAAAGAACCTGTTGTCGAATAGCATCACACGGAGCATATCGACCTTGTATCACTCATACATGCTCAAAAGATATATGTTGGTATATTGAAATAGAAGCAGCATATAATCTATCATAGAAGATGATTAGTTAACAGAGAAGGTGAAATTATTATTAATAACACATTCACTGATGACCATTTTATAACTATCCTAGGTAGAGTTGCCAAAACGGGCTACCCGACCCGTGACGGGCGGGCCCATGACGGGCTCGGGCTTTGTGGGCCGGGCCAAAAAGGCCAGAAGATAAACGAGCTCAAAAATATTTGTCCAAACCCGACCCTTTGCGGGCTACGGGCTTTCGGGCCAGCCCAGTTACTTAAAGATTTTAATTTAAAAATAAAATATTACAATAAAAAATACCTACCGACAACTCAATTAGCAATTTACCACTGTCTTTTTTTATAAAATATCTCACTTCTTAGAATAGTCGTCCAAATTGGTAATATGTTTACTACTTGTGTTTCAATATCATTGCAAAATGAATCTAAGTAGAAATCCCAAAGAGTGCCTAAATAGGTAGTCTACTGTTTTGGATTGTGGGCCGTTGCTGGTTTTTGTGGCTGCTGTCATGATATTGGAGTGGATTCTTTTGGAGTGTTGTTTTGACAATAAGGGGCGGTTCACACTGTTATGCCTTTAGGTGTTTTGGTTTTGGTTTTGATTTTGTGTATGGTGTCCGCCGTTGCTTTAGAGCCTGTTGGTGCTTTTTTTAGTTTTGCTTCAGCTGGTTGTTTAGCTTTCTTTGTATTGCTCTTGCCCCTGTTGCTGATAAGGAAGTAACAATACATACATGCAATCAAAAGCACAGCCAAACTCCCTAAAAGAGCACAACCAGACTCCCTAAAAAGCAAAACACCCATAAAAAAAAATACATCAGGCTGCCCCTTAGACATAAGCTGCCCGCCCAAATAATTTAAAAGAAAACGGCCACTAAAACCAACACCAGTATAGCCGAATAAATGCAGCTCCAAACAATGTCATTATGCTTTAGTTAACCACATCATTATGGTGGGCGATAGAAAATTATAATGTAAAAAAATAATTATAAATTAAACGGGCTATCCGCGGCCCAGCCGGGTTAGCCTGCAACGGGCTCGGGCCTCAACAGGCTTGGGTTAAAAAGACCCAGTTTTAAACGGGCCCAAATTTTTGTGTCCAAGCCCTACATTTTATCGGGCTTTTGCGGGCCGGCTCGGTAAGTTCAGCCCATTTTAACAGCTCTAATCTTAGGTAAGATTTGAAACTTGTCCTTTGTGGTTACAAAACCAAGCTCCTAATATTAAGCCGGCATCTCTTAATATTCATTAAAATATTTATCTCAATTCTACCATATTTTAATTAAGATATTTTAACAGATTAAGAAATATGTTCATCCTTCGATGAAGCATTCTTAGATATTCCATAGGAGATACTTTAATTAAAGTCATTTAAAATTAGATTCAAGCTACTATACAAAATAATATTCTTGATGACAAATTGACAAAATTTATGGACATAATATATAGTTTTTTTTTTTAAGGAAAGATATAATGTATAGTTATTTTTTTATAGATATAATATATAGTTTTTTTTTTGACAAAAACAAAATGATATTCATTCATTCAAATCGAGAGATTACATCATTCAACACCGCTAAAAACGTACAGGATGAATCCGCGAACAAACTCACAACATCCAAGTTAATAGCATACAACGGCATAATGCCTACAAAAATATATGATAAAATTAAAGTGACTGGAGTATCCATGGCCTCCGGATCTGCAACACTGACACCCAAATCTTTGATTGAATAATCGATCTTCAATATGAATCAAATGAACACCGCAAAAAGACGAGAATCAAACAACGCTGCACAAGATGACGAACAACAAACCATCATACTTAGATGATGAAATCACAAAGAAAAAACCTAGGTCTATGTGAAAATCACTTATTTAGATTGAAATATAGAGAGAAAAATGAAGAGGGGTGATTTCAGGTCAATAATTGACACAAAACCATCCCTCAGTGGAACTCTGGAAGAGAAAACCTAGAGAGAGAAAACTAGGGGAAGAGAGAACAACCTTTTAGATATAATATATAGTTCTTAACCAGGTATATATTTGATTATTTTAATACACGCATAGGGGCATACATGTTTCATAGTTTTTTTTTTGGAGGAACATGTTTCCTAGTTAGTATCTAATGTGATTATTTTTATGTAATTAATTTATGTGGCTATTTTTATACCATTTCCTTTCACCTAATGTTTTTTATTTTTGAAAGATTTCACCTAACATTCTTATATTTTAAAATTTATTTATTTTAAATTTCTTAGATATATTGCTACAAAATGGTTTAATATGTATATATATAGAGAGACACACACTATTATTCCCTTCTACCAATAAAAAGATATATACTATTATGCCAGCTTAATTGGAAGTGTTTTGTCAAACATAAAGTTCATTTTTTTAGGCAGTCAAACAAAAAAGTTTTTTATATTTTTTTTCAATGAAGTCAAACAAAAAAAGTTAATATAGAGAACTAGAATCCGTTCCTAAAATCAAACCATATTCTTACTAATAGAAAAAAGTGTGTTTAGGAGCATGAGTTATGGTTTCTTTGTTTTTTTGAATGTCAAATTAATATTAGCAAAACAAGCTAAAGATATACAAGGAGCACAAGTAAGGCAAACAGGAAGAGAAGACAAACAAACCAAATCGTTGTAAGGCAAAAGCAAAAACAACGAAAACACGTATTCGGAGTAAAGCATCTCAAGCAACCAGAGCAACAAAGAATGAACTGAACAAAGCAACCCAAGCAAAAGAACCGAGGAAAACCTCTCTGCCAAGAAAAGGTACAAGAACCAACCAGGCGACACCTTCGAGCGTAGACCACCCTACCGAACCCCCTACACAAATCGCAATCGGCCCAAACATAGAATAGGTTCCACCTCCCACTCTTAATAAATACAAGAACTCCCGGAGGTCTTGCCAAGAAACCATTTTCACGAGGAGGACTTAATCCTATCTACGAGTTGCTCCACAAATTAGAGGCTTGTCTGAGAAAATAGAATCATTAATCTGAGACCAGCAAATAATCAACATCATTTGATCTCTGAATCTTTAGGTTTGCAGTAGCTTTCGGCTGTTTCGATTTTTAATTTTGTGAATTCTTTTGCACTTTTCCTATTCTTGACACACCTTATGCTTTAAACAAATTTAAGCTTAATTAAAGTTTTAGTCTCCCCCATTTGTTCAATTTCTGGATAAAAAGTTTAAGTTTAATATGACATGGCTTTCATTTGTGTACCAAGTACATGGCATGTCATTTAAAATTGTGCCATATCAACGTCAATTGAAAGGTTGGCTTCAATTTCAAAAACTGAAAAAACTAAAGGACTAAAATTACGGATTTAAAAATTGGGGGACCAAAATCTAGAAATTGAACAAATCGGAGGACTAAATTTGTAATTAAGCCATAAATCAGTTACATCCAGTTTGTTTTGTTTTTTCAAGGAAAATAAATTCCTACAAAACCATAGGGTTTTTTTTACTAACCCTCTATTTGTTATAGAAAAAGTTTCTAGTAATTTGGAGTTCGGCCTAAAGATAAGAAAACCTTAAAAACATGCTTACTTAATTTTTTTTCCGGCCTACAACGATACATAAGTTATCAGCAACAACAAAACAAGTCTACTACTACATTCCTTAAGAAAGAAAAAAAGTCTACTACTGCATGTAAAAAAATTACTCGATCGATCTTGAAGTACCCTATTTTTAGTATAAAATGTATTAAAAAAAATATTATACCATAAGTTCACACACCATCTCCCTTTTCATCTAAACAACTTTGATAAGATGCAGTGTCCACTGTGGTGGTGCAAGCAGTAGCTCTGGCCCTCCGCACTACCATCCTCCAGAATTCCAGCAGATCGTTTCCAGTGGTTTTGGTAGAGAAATAGGTCGGTCTCTAGATCTGTTTCGATCAGAAAAATGGGATTGAGAAAAGCATACACCAGAGTTCTACATGAGGAGGGACGTGAGGTGGAAGCATCCCATGCTTGACAATCAGATGTGTCACAACACTCCTGAATTCGACATCACCCTTGTTGTTTTTGGTGTCCACCTCGTCGCCGTGAAAGTCTACATCAAGATGAATCAGGTTTATTCCTTTTCTCACGACCATCAACGTGGTTCTTATGTACATGCATTTTGTTGTGTGTGTGAGAGAGAGATGGGTTAACAACCCCATAGGCTCTTTCATCTAGCGCCGCAGACGATGGGTGGTTTTGTTGCGTTTCGTTTATGGCGTTGATGTGTGGATTAGGCAATTGTACCAACTCGTTTACCAAGTAATAAAGTGATAAGTAGCGTATCGAATCCACAAGGATTTTCGTTTCATCCAAACAATTCACATTACTTATTTTAAGTTGACGATATAATAAAAGATAAGGGTTAGAAGCTTGCAATTTTTATCTGTTTGCAATAGAGCAAGTTTACCTGTTTTTGGTTGCAGAAAAGTAAGCAACGGTTAGGATTATTTGAATCCCCCTATTTATATTGGTGGATATTAAATAACAATAATGTCGTGTTCATTTATCTTAGGTAGACTATACAAGTGATGAGGTCGTTGATACGTTACTAACCTAATCAGTCACTAAGCTGCACCCTACTGATCACACGGTGATCCTTACGTGTGGGGTCTATATTATCTCAGTTGACTAGGTCTATCTCTCCAATGTTTGGTTGCACCTGCTGGTCACACGGTGATCCTTACGTGTGGGGTCTTACCACCTCAAAGGTAATTGAAAGCATAGACTTAAATTGGCTTTCCAAGATTTCCAAAGTCATAAAGGTCACACTAAGGTTATACGCGCGCTACAGTATATGCTTATTAATCCTATATGATTCTACCACCTTCGTAAGGATTATTAGTGTGGGGCCTGACCAATGTTCCTGTAGGTATACTCATCTATGAATCTTAGGACACTTATAGCGCTCTCTCTCTCTCTCTCTCGCACTTAGTAGTTCTACAAATGGACAACCCTATCAGCGTCTACTTTACCAAGGATTAAAGAGAATGGTTCTATTAGGCTACGATTTAGTTCCTTCAAGCAGACACTTGTTTCCTTAATTACTAACTAGTTACCTCATAGGTTCAACAGATTTTACTCAATATTAGTAATGCCACCTCCTAAGTACTTGCTACTAGGGTCAACTCACTTTCAATATATTTCGCTAGTTATAACTAATTACTTCATAAACAGATAGATATTAGTAGCAAGATATACGCATAAGGATAGTATAATATCAACATTAGGCCCTGTCACTAGGGGTTGTCAAAGTTTAGATTAGACCCAAAACTGTGTCCGAACTGAACTGAACTATAATAAAACAATTCAAGCTAAACTGAATTGCTACTTCAAAAAAATGGTGCACTATTTCATTTAAAAATAAATAAAATTGAACTGCTACTACAAACAATTTTTTAGCCTTCAAATAGCCTATCCTGTTGTTTATAGTATTCTGCAACCTTGCGTTGCTTCTCTGAAATCAAACACAACCAAAGAAACTCTCAAAATGAAAACCATATAGTAAAGGATATAGTAAATAAAACAAGTTGGTTCAGAAGCTAGATCCAAGTATTATCTACAACTGTGCAGTTAAATTAAGCAAAAACTGAAAAGCACCTTGGTTACAAATTCTTCTCTCAGAACCTCAAATTAAAAAACTTAACTCAAAAGCTTATGAAAACAACTTATAAAAAAACTTAACTCAAAAGCAATAAACAAAGTTGCAAATTAAGCTATTTATATTTGGTTAAAGAAACAACTTATAAAAAAGTGCTTATAAATAAGCTACAAATTAAGCTATTCATCAAAACAAGGCCTAAATCTAACTCAAAAGCAATAAATAAACATGAAAGGAATTGCAACACATAATAAAAAACAACACCAAAATACTAGTTCAGAATAACTTTGGGTTACCTTCAGTTTTGTTTTTTCAAAAACGGTTCAGTTAATAACTGGACCTTTAAGTATGGATCAATTCAGATTTTTTAGGTATTGGTTCAGTTCAATACTAGTTCGGATCGGTTCAGTTCAACAGTTTGGTTCAGTTTTTGGTTTTTTTACCCACTCCTACCTGTCACAACCTAAGTATCTAATCTAGAGTTGCGCCTACTACATAAATAAACTAAGGAATTTCCTAATAAAACTTAATAGTGACCAAAAGATAAATAAAATAAAAACGACATTAACAAAAATAAATAGAGGTTCATCTTAGAACACTAAGAAAAAAAGAATTAGTGACACATGGTAACTAAAAACAAATTACTAAAGGTAAAAACATACCCTAGAAAATCAAGGAGCAGATAAAAACTCATCCGAAGCTCTAGAATTGCCTTCCTCTTGAACTGCGCCACAGTTCTAAACGAGAAATTCTGAATGAGGAATGTTGATATTTATAGTGAGAGTTTCTACCTGGGTTTACCCATAAAAAGCAGAAAAAACGCTTGCGCCCTGCACTTTTCAGATGCACGGGGCGCATGGCTAGCATGCCTAGCACATGTGAGTGTGCCAAAATCCATGCCCTAGGCGCATAGCTTGTTAAAACCATGCCCTAGGCGCATGAAACCTCTTCGTGTGGGCCCATTTCTCTGATTTTCCGTAGTTTTATTTCTTCGTCTTCGAATAACTTGCCTCAGAACTTGGGAACATAATTCCTCCCTCTTGTAAGTCTTTTGAGGCCTCTTGAGTCTTCATTCTTGGTCTTCCTAAGTCTTCACAATTCTTCAAATGTTCTTGATTTGCCGATTTGCATGATTTCTTCGTGAATTACTTCAAAAACCCCCTAAAATTGCTATGTTTCGGGAAAATTAGAATTGCAGACTCAAATATAGAAAATCTTACAAAAGTCTCCCGTTGGTTCTTTAACTTCAATCGAGAGTGGTGCACTGATTTATACGGTTGCTGGATGCAACCTTTGGGTGGTTCCAAGGGTGGAGAGTTTGTTTATTTCAAGATGGGGATGTTGATGATGGTGCTGGTCTTAAAAGGTTGAAGGTGTTGATGGGGGAAGGCAAAATCATACATCTATTGCTTGTGGTGCTGTGATTTTGTTGGGTGCCGACTGTTTTGTGCCTAGATACAATGATGTCAAAATTATTTAATTTTCACATCCACACAAACTTGCTAATATACAAAAAATTCAACGATATTTTAATATTCAACGATATTATATAATTTCATTGTTTCAATTATATTTTTACTTATCTCTCATCATATATTTTCGTGTTTGGAAAATGACAAGATATCTTTTATACCTATGACTTAAGATGTCTTGCTCAGTTAATTCATCAATAACATTAAGTTAGGATAGTACATTTTGAATGTAAATATAGCCTTATGTCTAAAAACTAGCATCTGCATATGAAACTGCTCCAGACCCCCTATGTAAAAAGTCTATTTGTATTACTTTCTAAATCAAAAGTTCAGTCTTGGATTTTCATGTTGGAAAACCATTAAGGGCAAAAATATCTTCATTGATATAATTAATGAAACAACAAACACACACATCTAGATGAAGAGTTTACATAATATACATAGCTAACTGCACCTAATCTCAACTCTACATATACTCACGGTAGCGAGTACAAATAGATGAGAATGAGACGAAATAGCTTAAAATTAATTGATACTGCAAGCATTCCAAGATCTTTAAACATACAGATAAAGTGGTTATGAGTTACAGGTACTAAGACAGACCGATTTCTGTCCTGATCCACATTACAACTACTGCTGTTTGCATATCAGAGGGCAATGAAAGTTAACTACTGTTGGTTATTCAATGACATTTAATTACAATTTGTACAACGACACTAAGTGTCGTTAGGGGTATAATGGTTTTTTAATGGTGCAGGAGAGCAATTTTGTATGTGAGATGAGCAATTATTTATTTATTTTGGGTTAATAGATCTTTACCCCTGTAATATAAGTCATTTTTGGTTTTTCCCCTTGTAAAATATTTTTTTTGATTTACCCCCTGTAAAATATTTTTGTTTTGATTTACCCCCTAATAGGCCAAACAAAAACCAATTTTATTTTTTTTTTCAAAAAATTTTCGTTTTTGTTTGACCTATTAGGGGGGTAAATCAAAACAAAAATATTTTACAGGGGGTAAATCAAAAAAAATATTTTACAGGAAAGAAAACCGAAAATGACCTATATTACAGGGGAGTAAAGACCTATTAACCCATTTATTTTTATACCCAAATTGGGTTTTGTAAAAAAAATAAAAACGAAAGATGATGGGCTTGTAATATATTTAGGGAGAAATGATCTTCTAATTATTTTTAGAGTTTAAAGGTGGTGGAGTGTCGGTTCAAAACAACTTTGTATAGACAACAAATGAAAACCCTTGAAATTGCCACAAAAGATTAATAAAAAAATAAATAGAAAAAGTTGTGATGTTATATAACTATCATTCTTTTCATTGTTTGTGATGTGCAAATTGCTTTGAACAAACAATCTATCCCCTTTAAACTATTAATTTTTTTTAGTACAATATCACCTTTACACTCTAGATGGTTGGTTTACTGACTACGATTATAATAATATGGTTGGTACAATATCACCTTGGTAATTAAGGTGATATATTATGGTTGGTACAATATCAGCTGGAAAATATATGGTTGGTTTAATGACTACGATTATAATAATATATTTTTGAGGGGTACAATTATAATAATTTAAATAGGTGACTTTTTATTTTGCTGACCAAGTATAAATAGGAGACTTTTTTTCTTAAGAATGAAAGATAAATTTAAATAGGAGACTTGAGCATCATAAAAAATTATATGTAAAATCTTTGTACGTTTTACTTTGTATAACAAAAGTTGACTTCAATATTAAATATTGACCCATTGCAAATTAAATAGCCATGATTTTTCTAGTATCAAGATGACAAGAGAACTTGTTACCTCTCTTGCTCTCTCAATTTTCCAGCTATGAGTTGCAATAAGCTCATGAGTTTTACTTTTCAGAAACTCATCAAAAGAAAATTTCATGGCACTGCCGTGAGAAGTTCAAAATATTGGAGAGGCCTTATTGAGAAAGAGTTGAAAAGTATAAACCCTGAAGAAAAAAATGAGAGTGTATGCATATATAGAGTCCCACCAAATATGTTACATGTTGAACCAAAAGCCTACATACCTAGCAATATCTCAATAGGTCCTTACCATTATGGATCACAACACTTGCAAGAAATGGAAGTTCTGAAAAACAAGTTTTTTCAACGTCTCTTCGATCCAAACGGTGCAAATGGAGCCAAATTAGAAGAGGCTTGCAAGTTTCTTGAGAAAGAAGAAATTAATGCTCGAAGCTGTTACAAGGGTGAAATCAAATTAAGCAGTGATGAGTTTCTAAAGATGATGTTGGTTGATGGTTCTTTCATCATTCAACTCTTGAGGGATTTATCTGATAACGAATTCAAACATGTTCCTTCTCTTAGTAGATGGATGTTACCAACCATTCGTCGCGAGATGATAATGCTTGAAAACCAACTTCCAATGTTTGTTTTAACAAAACTTTTCGAGCTAACCGATAAAAACAATAGTCTTCATCCACAAATGAGTTTCTACAATCTTTCTTTCAAATTCTTCTACCAATTGCTTCAATCCGAATCACGAAAAACCCCTGAATGCCAAACATCTTACAAGTTCAAAATAGAACATGTTCTTGATCTTCTTAGATACAACATAAGACCGAAACTCATTGGCGAAGAACCAAGAGGATGTCAAAGCCAGATGATTCATTCAATAACAGAACTAAAAGAAGGGGGTGTGAAAATTAAAGCCTGTGAGAGTAGAGAATTGATGGATATAAGCTTTGGAAAAAAATGGGGAATTATGGTAAAGGAACTAACTATTCCACCTTTGTACATTGGTGATCACAGAGGTACTGTTTTTCGCAACATAGTTGCATTTGAAAAATGTCACAAGAGATGCAATCCAGACATGACAACTTACATGTTTTTCTTAAACAGACTCATAAATTCAGCGAATGATGTTTCTGCTCTTCATTATAAAGGGGTTATTCATCATTCTTTAGGGAGTGATGAACACGTCGCGGAATTAATCAACAACATAGCTAAAGAAATAGTTCCTGATATGAATGAGTCATATTTGTACAAAGTTGTGAATGAGGCGAATGAGTATTTAGGTTGTTGGCGTGCGAGATTCAGAGCTTCACTTGTTCATAACTATTTAACAAGTTGGGCTGTGGGACTTTCTACATTAGGTGCTCTTTTGGCTCTTTATTTCACATTCATACAAGCAATTTGTGGTTTCGCAGATGCGGCCACAAAACTGGAGAAAGCAAAGTTCAGTTCGGTGATAAGAAGTTTGATTATAATTCCATTTCGTGACCCTCCTCACTATACAGTATTCGACGATGTCAGTAAAAAAACCGACCATGGTTCTAATAATTGAACATCTACATATCAGGGATTGATGCTTGTCATACATGTGATTGATGTCTCTACTATGAATGGTTTGTTGATTTGATTGTTTAAGACTATTATGTGAAGAGCTTTTAGAAATAATCACTCTTTTAGGTGAAGTGGTGGTTATCTTATTTTCTCTTTCTAAGTATTTTATTTCATTGTGATATTGTTTGTGAGCTAGTTTTACCTTGCAATCTCTTCTTGTATTTATATAAAGTCGGAGCATATATTAATAGTTTTTTTTCATAGAGAAGGAAAATCAAGTGTTTTATGAATTCCATGGGACCCTTGGATTCGCAGACCCTCAAACAACGTTCTCTTCCACAAAATTATCCACCTCTAAAGTCACAACTACATATAAGATCTCTGAACGAAGTCCATTCACGAGCTTCAATCACTTTGAATGATCACTGTTAGCATTACGGTAAGGATGATTAAAACGAGACAGTTCCTCGAATTTAGTAGCATACTTTCCAACAAGCACAGTTGCTTGATTTAGGGATTAGAAAACAGCTTATTTCTTGTCTTGAAGATCAACTCGAAAGAATTTCGACACAAAATTTTCCTTGTTGATCACAACAAACTTGAAAATTCTTCCACCAAATTTCATCTTCATCGTTAAACTAGGCAGAAAACCGAACTTTTTGTGTATTAGTGCACTCAATAATTGTGAGAATATTCTCGATGCTCTTCATCCATCTTAGAGCAGCCTCAGGGTCAAAGGCAACCTTAAAAGCAACAGGAACACTCCTCAAGAATTCATTAAAAGCAGATTGACAAGGTTGATGCATTGATGTGTTCGAAAAGCTAATATATGTAACTATTGTTATTTTTTGTGGAGTGTTTGTTGCTACATCAAGAAGATCTCCATTGATTTCAATTATTTGTGTATGGTGAATACCTTGCACTACAAGAAATTTCACAACACCAAACATATACAAGGTTATTAGTATCAAGACGTGTCTAAATAATTCAAAGACTTCATAGAATCATTTCTTTTTAACGTACTTCAAAAATAAATTGACTTGACTGCTTCAACTTTTATCTTTTACACCAAACAATTTAAAACCGAGCAAGTACAAAATATTATATTTCCTCAAAAAGCTGAGACATCATTTCCAGAAAACAGAATAGGACATGAACTTTATCAATAATAACAAAAGATTATTTTTTTTCTCTAAAAAAATAAAAACTATTATTTCAAAAAATAAATAATAAACTTTTGAAAGACTTACATGCAAATAGTCATTATAATAGAAAGAGATCAATTGAAGGGAAATCGTATAAAAGAGTATACGCAGCGGACAAAACAATAAAGATTTCCTTTTCAATGGATCCTTACGAATGAAACATGATCGGGGATTCAATTATTATAGTCAAGTGGAGGGTTGATAGGGCGCCCCATGATTATGTTGTAGGATGCTGGGGTCTTAACCACTAAACATCTAACTCTAACCATGTTAGCGCTCTGTCCCTCACCAAATATTGTCTTGATGCAGACGTACCCCTTAATTTGCACCTGTTCTCCTACAAATCCTACTAGTGACCCCTTAAATGGTTGAAAATTTTTATAGTCTATGTTAATCCTTTCAAAGGCGTCATAATACAATATATCAGCCGAACTTCTTGGGTTGATGACGACTCTACTTACGTATTAGCCTAATAGTTGTACGCTAATCACCATGGGTCGTCCTCACAGGGAAGGACGACCACAAGATCCTTACTTGAAAAAGAAATCTCGGGGTCGACTGCAGCTGAACTCTCTGGTCGAGAGATATCAACAAACATTACTTGACAGGCGTACCATTTTCAAGATGAACTGGATTCGCCTCCTCCTGCAAACCCCCCCTGATATAGTGTTGTTGATGGTGTGCCTGGGAGATTCTTCCGCCTTGTGACTGGACCCTTCCTGTTCTTTTCCCTTCTTAGAGGCCGGGCTTTGGGGTTCCCCCAGGTCTCGGCTTTGATCATGCTCATAACCACCATTGACATATCGTTGTAGCTATACTTCCCTAAGCAGCCTTTCAATCTCCCTCTTTAACACAAGACAATCTTCAGGCGACACACAAGGTGTTCTTTGCCTGGTTCAATGCAACCTTCAGGTTATTCCATATAGATTTCTTCCTTTAAGTCTCCATGAAAGAATGTTTTTTTAACATCAAGTTGTTATTATATCTGATGTGATCAAGAGCTCATTGAGCATGTTGAAGGAAACCTATAAGAAGTATGCTAGCTTGCGAGAGAGACAATTACAAACACAAATCTGCTTTAAAAATAGCAGGGAGTAATTTGCTTTCGAGGAGGGATTTGCAACCCTTAATGAAGACGACATCTCGTGTCATGTTAGTGTCACTATCTGGATCAGTGCTGACTCCTGCCAAGAGTTTAACATCGGTACCGTATTCATTAAGCAACTTATTATAGAGATTTACCAATTCATCCGCGCTGGACACAGCCTGATTGTAGAACTTGTAGTCAACCCAGTTAATTATGTCTTTGTTGGCCCAATACAATTGATGGTAGTGGGGTTTGAGAAGCTCTGTTGGAGCAATGGACACCAGTTTTATGGACAAGTTGTGACAATTGAAATTTAAAACGAGATAGATAGATAGATAAGTGCAATTTACTTAATTGCTTTTTGTGGGTTTGATTGGTTGGTTGTGGTTCGAATCACCAACTCTTATGCCCTTTTATAAGCCAACGGATCCAACTAATTAATGGGCTAATTTCTTACATTAGGCTAGTAGACCTTTTTATTCTTCTAATACCATCATCCCCTTATATGTGTTCATACTTTGGTTGTTACGGATTCATACAATAAAAATAAGAAAAACCATGCTTTTTCTTTTCTTTTCTTTTTTTAGAGGCAAGAAGTATGGTTGTTAGAGATTTTTTTTTAAGTCAAACAATTGGATGTTACAAAACTATGTTAAGTATAAGATATATGTTTGATTTGAGTCTTTAAAAGGGCGTAGTCCTCTCGAGCGAAAATGAACTCTTTTGTATGGGGTTTGATTTTACGGTATATAAACAAATAATAAACTAACTCCTAGGTTGCATGAATATAACATGTCTTCTAACTTACAATTTTTTTTTTGTCAGTTTCTTCTTTGAATTTAAATATTTTACATGAAGAATCCATTGATGCTTGCCTTCAAAAACCTTCATAGCACTCTATTGGGTTGAGTGAAAAATTGCCCTGAACACATCGAAACCAAATACATTTTTTTGCAATTTTTTCGGTTTTGGTTGGCTCGGTTTACAGTTGTTTATTGGATTGGTACGGTTTTGAACACCCCTATGACATTTTTTTAACACCCCTATCACATAATATTTACATTTTGAAACCAAATATCTTTTTTTTTTATTTATTGAAAAAGCAAAATTAATGCATTTCATTAATAATTATAGTGTACACATCATGTGGTACAATATAAAAGATATGGGGGCTAGGATGAGATAAGGATGCTCTAGCTATGCTATGTGCGACCATATTTGCTTGCCTCCGAATGAATGACACTACAAAGTTGAAGTTGGTAGCCAAGAGCCCTACACTGAACTAGCAGTTCCTCGAGCTCGTTGGGGAAGGATGAAGAAGAGTTTATGGCATCTGCAAGCGACTTGCTGTCTGTTTCAAACATAACATTGTGGTAACCAAGTGAAATAGTTGTGTTGATTGCTGCAAGCAATGCAATAGCTTCTGCTTCTAGGACAGACGCTGAGCAGTGAGGGTGGGCATATTTCCCCATCAAGAAGTGGCCCACACAGTTCCAGAAACACATGACGTATCCTACCGTGTTGTTGTGGAATATTGTAGCGTCTACATTACATTTGATCACACCAGCTGGTGGTGTTGTCCAAGAGGTAGGGTACTCCACATTCGGGACATGGGGTTTTACTCTTTGCGTACAACTCCATTCGTGAAGGGTGTCTTTCGCTCGCGAGACGGTGAAGGACGAAGTTGTGTCTGAAGCCTCCCAAAGTTTTGTGTTTCGTCTCTTCCACAAACATCAACATAACACAACGGCTCTTTGTTGTCGGTATAGAGATAACCTGTTAAGAAAATCAAACAACATAGAAGTGAAATCATTAACTTGTTGGAGCAGCTCACAGATTTGATTTACCATGCCAATATGATCCCAACATTCCATAACTTTGGAACACAAAAAAAAAGGTGCATATGAGTTTCAACCAGTGGTTCACACATAACACACGAATCGTCACATGGAATGCCTCTCGTGTTGAGATTTGTACGTGTAGGAAAGCATTGATGAGAAAGACACTAAAGGAATGAGCGGACGCGATGTGGAGTCTTTAGTTTCCACAGGTTCATCCATGGATAGTGATTTATTGCATTTGTGGTTGAAAGGAGGAGATCGACGCATATGCGGTAGTCTGACTTTACTATATACTTTCCGTCAGACGAAGCATTCCACAAACAAGCGTCTTCCATTAAACGGACATGTAAGTGAAAAGAAGTTATGGCAGAAGCATCTTGTGGATTAAGAATAGATTGGACCAGCATGTAATTCCATGAGAGGGAGTCTAGATTCAAGAGTTTACTAACTGTAAGCTCTTCAAGAGAGGGGGGGATGAGTAGAGGGTTATTGGGAGCAGTGGCTTCGAATCCATGGCATAGATCATAAATTTATTTTTGAACCATCTCCAATCTTCCATCTATGACCCAAGGTAAGCATTGATTGAGTACTTTGAAGAATCCTCCATGTGTAGCTTGGATTATGACCAATAGGGGCATCCAAGAAGTCCATACGAGGGAAGTATTTAGCTTTGAGAATATGAGTGAGTAAGGAGTTAATGTTTGTCATGATTTTCTAGCTTTGCTTACCGAGCATTGATAGGTTGACAGATTCCATATTGCGAAAGCCTAGACCTCCAAGACTTTTGTGGAGGGTTAACTTTTCTCATCTCATCCAATTAATACCGCGACGACCATTCTTTTTAGAGTCCCAATAGAAAGAATTCATCATCCTCTCTAACTCCTCACATAAAGAACTAATAATGAGAAAGGCCCCCATACAATAAATTGGAATGACTTGGGCAACCGATTTAATCAGAACTTCTTTCCTGGCTCGAGATCGGGAACGAGCGCTCCGAGATTGGCACTTCTTCCAGATTCGTTCCTTGAAGTAAGAGAAGACCGCTTTCTTGTTACGACCTATTATAGAGGGGAGGTCTTCGTGTTTTCCACTAGTGACACCAAGGATATTTGTGATAGCATTTCGAGAATCATGGTGCGTGTTTGTGCTGAATACAATGGGGGGTTTCCGGATGGATCACTCTGCCTTGTTGCATAGGGTCTCCTCATACCTCTTTAAGCCTTTAAAGTTACGAAATTGCCCTCAATAACACGTCTGATAGATAACTACCAGATGTTCAATTAAAAAAAAAATCATTTTGTACATCCGATAGATAGCTACCAGATGTTCATTTTAAAAAAAAATCCATTTTATACATCCGGTAGATAACTACCGGATGTTCATTTTAAAAAATTTCATTTTCTACCTCCAATAGATAACTACCAGATTATTGCCCATTTAACCTTTCGTTTTACATAAGAAACAAAGATCATCCAAACTTTCTATCTCATCTTCTTGCATCTATCCACTAGCTCACTTCCTCCACCATTTCACTTGGATTGCCTTACCAAACCACCAATCTTAACCCACTCACCCCACGCGAACGCCGAATCCTCACCGTCCAATTATCCACCATCATCAAAACCCATCAAACCTGCTAATTGATCGCAATTGAGTGAAGACTGACTCTATTTGTTCTATTGACTGTGATGAAAACTCAAAAAAAAAATTGCTCAAAAATCGCAAGGTTTAGAAGCATATTCAAGTTGAGTGCAAAATAGAAAGCAAATCGCTCAAAAATCGCAAGTTAGGTGTTCTTTTTTTGAATGGCAAAATAGTAATATATAAATAATGAGGGGTCAAGACCCAAAAAGTACAACAATAGAGCAATAAAGAGAACCCTAGAGAGATACTCCAAAAAATATACAAAAAAACCAAGCTACAACCACCCTAAAAAAGAGAAGAGAGAGAGGCAAGAAAAACCAAAAACAAAAAAGAAAACACATCCTCGACAAACTGACAGGAGCGGCTGACACACCACTACACCCCAGCTGAGGACCAGAACCCACAACCCAAACCCTCTACCGGAACCAGCACAGGACAGGTTGCGCCTCCCACTCGTAAAAGGAGCAGAGACTGACAGAACTCTTACCAGGAACCACTTCCAGGAAGCGAGCTTCACCTTATCTATAAAAAGCGCGACGGTCGGAGTCCCTCCCGCAAAAATAATATCATTACGAGAGTTCCAAATAGCCCACACAACAGCAAGCCAAACCAAACGTAACTCTAAAGCTACTCTCGTATTTAAAATAGGAAGTTTAGCGCATATTCAAGTTAGTACAAAGTTGAAATTTTTTAAAATGAACATTCAGTAACTATTTATAGAACATGTTATCAAGGGCAATTACGTAATTATAGGGCTAAAGAGATATGATGGGGCTTAAAAAACACTCTTCTTTGATATTCATATTGAAGAAGAAATCACGGTGTAGGTGTAATATATTCTTGGGTTCTGCTAACCAGTGTCTTAAGAACAATGATTAATGATGTCAACCATTTTTTTACTTTCATAGATTAAACATTAAACTTTTCATCAATTTTCAATGTATATAATTTCTATATTAATCTTATTTCATTATATTTTGTCAAAAAAAAAAAAATCTTATTTCACTATATTTTTATATTAAAGAAGAAAATTCCCATGGTTGTATAAAAAAATTTAGATTAAAGAAGAATTCCTCGCTATTCGCCGCACCCTCGTCCTCACCGGAACTTCTGTTCGTCTTTTGAGCTTCACTCACTACATTCATGTTCGTATTCCTTTAATTTATTCATTACTTGAAATTATTACACCATTTTTAAATTTTAATATTATTTTTGTGGGGTGAATCGTATATGGTTGAATTTGTAGTAACACAAAGAACTAATTTGAATTTTTACACTGATTTGTTTCATGGTTTCTTTTAATCATTGTAATCTTTGTTTTACTAGTCACATTCATAATTTAGAGTTCATTTCTGTTTTGATTATATAAATATTGGTTTGTTCTGTTGCAATTGTAAATTTTAAATTATGCAATGTAATTAATTCAAAAATATCTATTGTCTAATGTAGTGGAAGAAGCAGATATGGAATGTGTGGTTCAGGGAATTATAGAGACACAGGTGAGTGAGTTTGTATCTTCTTTGAAGTTTCACTTATTATTAAGAATATAGAGGTTGTTATGGAATATTTGATTTGGCTTGACCATTATGTTTGCCTTTTGCTGTTAGAATTTTTTGATTCTGCTTGTGTTGGTTACACGGATCCGATGATTCCGTAATTTTCTATCATATGCTAAGTTCTGATAGATTGTTTACTTCTAAATATCTTTTAATGGGTTGGCCTATTGATTTCTTTGGTCTTCCTTTACCTCTAATTACTGTACTATCTTACATCATGTTTCATATTACAGCTATAACATCTCAGTTTTGTCACTTTTTTGCAATGCTGATAATGTTTATTTGAATTCTACCCATGAATTGTAGTTTTAAGGTTCTAGTAATTCAAATGCTTTAGGAACTACGGCCAACTATTGAGTAGCTACCTGACTAGTTTCACATAATTTAAGTCACTTTTTTTTTATGGTTTGTTATTTGTGTTCTCCCAACACTGTGGGTGTTGGTTTCCCTAATATTGAAATTCACTTCTGAAATAAAAAGCAGAACCATTTTTCGAAATTTGTTTTGATAATTATTATTTAAAGTGTCATACCCAAGGAACCTATAAAATCATGTTGCATTGCTGATGTCCCAACTTGTAATATGCATCTTCAAAGATTGATTTTCTTTGCTTGCCTATGAAATGGATTTTGTTTCTCATTTAAAAAAATAGGGTGTCACGAATACGTTAAACATCCCACAAACATTGTATTGACATGACATTTTGTTATGAAACATGGAAGGCCAGCGTGTGGCTAAGTTTTGATTGATTGAGGTATTCAGGAATGACGGTGTACCTCTTTAAGTGCTATCCTTGATCCTTGCGGAAGGCTAGTAGTAGCACTAACTCACTTTCGGGTGTTTTAAAACATGAGGAAAATGGATAGAAGCAAACTTCTTTTATCCTTATCCTTACACTATAGATTTCTATCAATAATTAAAGATTCATCACAAGTCTCACATTTTAAATACCTTGTGTCCAAAGTGTTGTGGAGATAGAGAGATGTCAACTATATTATCCAAGTTGGGAGGACAAGAGGAAGGTATGCTTTGGGGGTTGTGATGGAACTAAATGTTGGGTGGTCAAAAGCCAACAAGTAAATTTAGTCTCACAGAATTGAGAATATTCCAAAGGATGAGTGGTTACACATAACAGTGTAAGATTAAAATTATGATCAATAAGAGACAGTTGTTGCAACCCCTATGTAGAGAAAATGGTAGAATCTTATCTTAGGTGATTTGCCTATCTTGAGAAGCATTTGTTAGGATTGTCTAATAATTAGAGGCAGCAGAAAACCAAATAAAATTATAGGCCAAACCATTAAGTGAGATTTAAAGGTTACTGGTATACCGTTGGATCTAACACATAACTCTATGGTATCAGTCAATCCGTGTAGTAGTCTTTGCCTAATGGGAATAGGCGTGGTGGTGGTAGTTGTTGTAAGGTTCACTAAATTTCAGGTTGCTACGCGCACAAAGTTGTGGTATTTTTATCATGTTTTTTTCTAATGGAAGGTTGATCATTTAAAAATTAAAAATTTCAACTTATTTGGAGCCCACATCTAGTATTGGGAGGCTTCACATTGAACCAAGTATTTGATTACCCAGATATCATAATGTGGTACGCAAACAATGATCTTCTTTAAGCTCTAGCAATGGTTATAAAATAAGAAGGCAGTATTTGAAAATTTCCTTGCCACTAGACATTCGATCATTTCATTGAAATATTCAAATGTAACATGTGGAATTCAAAATACAGTCTTCAAATATTAGAAGATAGACTTAACATACACAAATGTTCAATTTTTCTTACCAAGGATTCAAATATTACCTTTCTAAACTAGCGATTTCTAAATTATTCAATTAAGATTGTTGTTTGGTATCTCTATAAAATTATATGTGGGGACACCTTGTGTTCAAGTCATCTTTCTCCTTGTAGTACTATATGTGTTTTTCCCTTTGAATGGATCATAGTCGGTTGTTGCCTTTATTTGAAAAATAACATGATCTTCTCTGATGTGAAAGTGTCTAATGCTTTTTCACACTGTTGCTGTTGTGTAGCGTAGCCTCAGTATATATGAATATAATTGCTGTCCCATGGCTACCATCGCTCGCAGCTGCATCTACTTATTTCCTTTTGTACTTATTGGAGCACAGTAGATTACACTTTTTTATTGAATATATAGAATAAATTAATCTTTTCTTTCTCAATATATCTATGAATCCTGCTTTAACATTATTAAGAAGTATTAATGTTACATTTCATTAGCATGTCGAGGAAACACCCATGAATGGAGGACTCTATTCGAGACAACTTTGACGGTTGATATTTTGTTTTCTTTTACAGCACGTCGAGGCTCTTGAGATTCTTCTTCAAGGGCTATGCGGTGTTCAGAGAGAACGATTGAGAATCCATGAATTATGCCTCAAGAATGGTCCACATCTGGGTTAGTGTTTTCTTCCAATTTGTGGTTAAGACGTGGCCACTTCCCAACAATATTTCGTTGATCATTATTATATGGAAGTAATTTAATATAGAAAAAAAGAGGATCTTTGTTTTGAGATAAATAAAGAAAAATAACTCACTTGCGAAGAAGAGAAACAGATGTCACTACAATAAGGGCTTTAGTTGCACTACATGTCTGAGATGAGATCAAATCTGAAAATGTATTTTTATAAGTGGTGGATCACCATACAAGCCTGTTTTGTAAGGGTTGAGTTACCCCAACCCAAATTCTAAAAGAAAGCAATTTCCTGAGAGTGCTTGTGAGAGAACTGGATTGAAAAAAGAGAAAACAATTATATTTCATAACCAATTTCGCTTTCTGATAGAGGAACTGATTTGATTACTTTCACAGTTTTGTATGTCAGGGTTACTTGTTTACTCTTTTTGTGGTATGACATGGAAGAAATTTATGGTTTTCCAATATGTAGATTTATTCTTTATAGCGTCTTTCCTAGATGGAGTTTCAAATATTCAATAATTCCCAATGTCTTCGTCTAGTTTTCTTGAGCAAAATGTATATGTGCAGTTTTCGTGAGTATCTCATATTCAGGCCTTTTGTCAAATTGATCATAATTTTATTCCTTTTCACAATAGGCCCAGTATCCTCAGAGGTTCGACTTTTATGTGATCTAGAGCAAACTGAACCCTCATGGTAATCAACGCAACTTCAGGTCGATCACTTGTTGAAACCCTTTCTATATGCATATATGCATTTAACGCGTGCTTGATGACTTCTTCAGGACTGTTAGACATGTAGGTGGTGCAATGAGGGGTGCTGGTGCTGACCAAATTTCAGTTCTGGTTAGGACAATGGTGGAAAGCAAAGTGAGCAAGAACGTGCTTCGTATGTTCTATACACTGGGGTACAAGTTAGACCATGAGCTGTTGAGGGTGGGGTTTTCTTTCAAATTCAATAGGGGGGCACAAATCACTGTGAGGGTTTCATCAGTCAATAAAATGCTGAAGCTGCATGCGACTGACGAGGCCGTGCCAGTAACACCTGGCATACAGATGGTTGAAGTAACAGCGCCTGCTTCTGATGAAAACTATGCTGAAGTTGCTGCTGCTGTGCAATCCTTTTGTGAATACCTTGCCCCGTAAGAATCTTATATTCTCTTCTCAATTGTACATTTCTCGATCCATACTGCAAATCATTTACTCACCTTGAGAATAACCATCAATTTAGTTCCTAAAACTACCACTCTCTCCAATTTAGTCTCTAAAGTATATAAAATGTAATAAGTAGTCCCTAAATGTATGAAATCCGTCACTTTGTCCCTTTTATTAAGATGTTAGGAACTAACATGATGGCTTTTCATATACTTTAGGGACTAAAGTGAAGGATTTCATATTGATGGTTCATTTGTTTTGTTAGAATTGGTTACCGGTTATCACTGACTGGCCACACTTTTCAAGTCTGTAGTGGCAAATCATGTTTTTGGTTTGTTCCTTCATATTGAATTTCATCACTGATATGCAACTCTTTGGTGTCAATTTCTCAGGCTTCTCCATCTGTCCAAACCAGGCGTTTCAACTGGTGTTGTTCCTACGGCTGCAGCTGCTGCTGCATCTCTAATGTCTGATGGTGGTGGTACACCTCTGTAGTGGTCGAGTAATGTTAATGTATGCACATAAACGATTGAACAATGTTAATTGCTTCATGATAAAACAGTTGGTAGGTATAGGAAGAGTAACATTTTGCATCAGATTGTATATCAGGATGATCGTGAGCGACCCTTTCTAGTACATCTGTTTGAATGTTATTATTTTTATTTTTTTGAAAGACAAATATAAATTGAAAATGCATTTCACCAAATATGGAGAATGAGATTCACATGATTATAAAACAGAACAGAGGCAACAATTTGTGGCCGAATTTTGACTAAAGACTTGATGTGTCCTCATTTATTTCTGTCAGAAATTATTTAAAGTTTAGTTTTTCTTTTTTAATTAGAGACAAATCTTAACTTAAACCACTTGAGTTATTCAAGTTGTCTTAGTCTTTAAATATTTGACTGCGAGTGAAGGCAATATTGAAGACCATTAAGAGTCCCTCATTGAAAGTGGTATGACAATAACAAGTGTTAATAAGTGAGAACAATTCTCACCTCACGAACCGGTTTTGTAAAGTTAAGTTATGCCAAACTTAAATTCTAAGATAGTATCAAAGCCTATCAAAGCTCTTATGGGCACCAACTATCAAGTTTCCAATATCAAGCTACTTGGGCCACAGTTCAGATATTCAGTCCAGAGCATGATGGACATGGTGTTTATAAGTAGGAGTTTTGTGAGATTGAGTTAGACTAACTCAAATTCTAAGACATTATTTCTAATGAAATTCATAGATGAAGTTCACTTAAAAATTTGAAGAAAAACAATAGCACTTTTTTTTTGACCTGATCATAAGTGTAATACAAATACGTCAACCATCATTCAGAATTTTGTCCTTGTTAACATGCTTAATCTCAAGAAGATTTCATACAATTATAACTTCTATATAAACTAAACTATAATTTACATTGCCTCTATTTTCCCAGCTAGTTAAGCATTTTTTTTCTAGGTTGAAATAGGGACATACAAAAATAAGAAGATCGGATAATATCAGACCAAAGTGGAAATACAAGAACTTTGAATAAAACTATAGGAACAAATGCAAAAACAGAAATAAAATATGGAACCCATGACATCAAACCATGGAAATATGTTATGAAAAAAGACACACTAAATGCTATCATCATGCTTGTGATGGAAATGATTTGTGCAATCAGTCCACATAGCAACTTGGAAGGAAGTGACTTGAAATATTCATATTCAGCATAACTTGAGATGATGATAGACAAGAAAATCAGCATTGAAATTGAAGATGATATTAGTGCAGTTGCATTTGATACTGCAAATATAAGAAATGCTTGTTTTTGTAAATAGTTTGGTGTTCCTGTATTTTTGTTGAATCCACCAGGTATGTTAAATGTTGCTGTAAAAACTCCAGTGGAAATGAGTGTTGAAATTAGGATACAGTAATTAGCTATGCTCTCAATCCATGATTCTGCCTCTGTTAGTAGCTCTTTATGTTCCTCAGCAAATATCTCATCAGGAGTTTTGCCATTAGAATTTTTCTTCTTTATTTCTATTGGGGACATTAAGTCTTTAACTTCCTACAATGTCAAATATAATGTATATATAAGGTAAGGATCAGCTCAACATGTTTAGAGGTCTTAAATTTTTTTATTTTTTATTTATGGCGAAACATGTTAAAATAAAAAATATCACTATGCGTCTAGGTCTAATTGAATGTCTTGTAAACACAACTCAATTGGTAGCTGCAAGGACAATAATATGTAGGGGTCAGGTTTCAAACCTCAGACTCCCCACTCCTACACATTTAAATTGTGAGTCTCCACCACTAGGCTACTTAATAAAAAAAATATAGTAATTAACTGAGTTGGGCGCATAAATATATAATTGATTTATCCTATTATATACTTATAGCTAAATTTTGAAGCTTAATACCCTAGCTTTGATGTTTGGCCCTTGGACCGGCCCCGGTTAAGGCTTTCACATAAGATAGGTATGATGTCTACTATAAGTTAGCATCCGACATCGTCACATGTAATTACATCCCATTGCTCCTATTGTCTTAAATTATTTGTATACTAATGTCGATGGGTCAGTCGGTGTCAGTGTTAGTATTGCATCTTGTGTTCGTGTCTATATTAGTTATTCATAGGATATTATATGACATATGTATGGTGAAATGGTAGGAGATGTACCTCAAACCAGAGTATTTCATGTGTCATTTGAAGAGCTGCTCCTGAAATTAAGTTAAGTTGAGAAGGAGGTGCTAATTTTGCAGCATAATGTAATATGTTGTTTTTTTCATCATCCTCAAGATCTATAATTGAATCTTTGAAGGAGCCTAACTCATGTATTAGACTAAAGATGCTTGAATGACAATGTTGAACAGCAATGTGAAATATGCTTCGGTTTTTGTCATCCACTTCCCTTATTAAATCAGGTTCAGACCTCAAAAGCTCAGCCACAAAGTGAAAATTTCCAACTTTTGTAGCATCAAATGTTATTTTTGATGGTTGATTTATGATTGTCCTATGTGTTTCTGTACATCCATGATTGAGAAGTGTGCCCCAAAGACATCTAACAAGTTCTAGAAATGGACTTGTACTCTGCATGCCTACATACATAATTTGATTGGTTAATTATGTGTTGAATTATTCATGACTAAGAGGTAAGTTATAACATGTGATAAATATGATTTTGAATCCCATAAAATTAACAAAGTTTCTTACCCAAAAAAAAAAGTTAGGTTTTCATTTCACACTTGAGAAAATATTGATTATTCAAAATAATTGAAAGTATTGTTTATTTTTATCACTGAAAAATGACCATTATGCTGGTGGCCACAAAAAATTATTTTCTTTGGTAGTGACTAAAAACTTGGGGTGAGCATGGTTCGGTTCAGGATGAAAACTGAATTGATTGCTAAAGTCAAAATAAGTAAATCAAATCGAACTGTTTGTATTTTGAACCGAACCGAACTGTTTGAAACTAAACTATTTCAAACCAAACCGAATTGCTATTATTCATACCGTTGAAAAAACTATAAAAAAACCAAACGAAATTGAATTTTAGAAGTTTTTAAAACCGAACCGAATTGTTTCGAACCAAATTGATAAATCATGAACTGAACCGAACTGTTTCAGTTCAGTTCTAGAATTGTTAGTAATGTGGTTCGGTGTTTTTTGGTTTGTTTTGGTTCAGTTCAGCAATTCGATTAAGTTTTTTTTGGTTGTTTTTGTCCATATCTAATAAAAATAATGGTTTCAAAATTTAGAAGAGGAATTCAAAAGAAAATATTTTATTGGATCAAAACATATTTTATCCCATTGAAGGCATACAAAATTATAAGAATTTGATCAATGGCTAGAGCAGAGTGTATAGAAAAAATATATAACAAGAGAACATGAACATGATTTCTTAGTTTTCTAAATTAGCAGGGTGATTGTAAAGACTTACTAAGATCAGAAGGCTTTCGAGCCAAGATGTGTAAGCCTGTCTCATTGTTCCTATTTCGGACCAATGCCAGTGTTGATTGTTTTTGTAACATTTGCAAAGCTAAATCTGCAAAAATTTCCCAAAAATTGCTAGGAGTGCAATTACAGGTAATAATAAAAGACATCAACATGTTAATTCTAACTTTTATTTTTTGTTGTTCACAATAAACTGTGTGGATCGCCATAAGTTTGATTGTGCTCTTATATACTCATTGTATTCTTTTTAATTTAGCCTAAAAAACATAGAAAAAACATATTCATTTAGTGTATGTGCTACTTTTTTTTTATTTTTTTTTTATAAGATATGTAGTACTAATTTAGGAAATATTAAAGGTAGATTAAGATATAGAAAATGTTGAAGTTCTAGCCATTGGGGTGAATTTTGAAAGAGGATGAATTTCTATATGCTAAACTACATGATAAAAAACTTAAGATATAAGAAACATATTTGACCATGAAACATTCAACCATGAGAAAATAATGTATGTACTATGATGACTTGAAGTTGACTTTTGTTTTATTGTCACAATAAATCAGATCTATATCATTAACAACATCTCCAAAGAGGGTATCATAGAGATTTCATGATATGCATAAATGTTGACATGCAAGACTTCAATAAACATCGTCTTTCTCTTTCATAAATGTTGGTTCCATTGCATATTTTATTCAAATTCTTTCATCATATTTTAAAAAATAATTAATTATTGTTAAAATGTAATAATGTAAAATTATCAGTAGAAGCCATTTAATAATTATTTTAAAAATTGTTGGGTTAGAATGAATGAGTATTTATTAAACATTAACATTAAAAATGGAGTGAATTATCGACTTGAACTACCTCTTAGTAAGACTATCATTGGAGATGCTCTAAAGAGCCAATGACAAACTCATGCGCATTGAGTATTGAGAAATAGAGAATCACAAATTCGAACACACGTCTCAACATATAAAAGGTCTCTGCAATCTTTTATCACGTATGTAAGAGACTAACTCTCCGTTCTGGTGCTTCAATTTTAAAAATGTTAATCTGATTTGTATATCTTAATTATGGACAATTAATTTACTTACCATACAAATCATTGTTTATGCAAATGAAGAACAATGCATTCCATTCCTCCTCTTCCAATATGTCTACAGTATAGTCGTATAGATGTCTTGCAATGTCATTTCTTCCATAAAAAGCAGCCATAGTAAGAGGGGTCATTCCTTGAGCACCTCGAATATGTGGTAGACATCCATTTTTCGTGGTCAATATAATAACAATTTGTAGGTTTCCAGATACAGCAGCTAAACACAATGTTGTGTTCCCTTTATTGTTTTGTAGTTCTAAGTCTTTTGGGTTAAGTAGATTCACCAGCTCCTCTACAAAATGAGTATGATTTGTTTCTGCTGCAACATGTAATAGTGTACCATGATCCTTTGTTATTGCAGCGTTTAGGAGTTCAATGTCTCCATCTATCATACCCTTGGATGCATTCCAATCACCTTCTAGTGCTTTTTTATAAAGGGGTACACATTGATCCAAATATTTCCCTGAAGAAATTAAAAGAGAGTTTAAAAGTAACAACATAGCACAATATGTATAAGTGTATGTTTCGTTTCATTTTGTATAGGTAATGTGCTTTTTTTTTTTTTCCTTTCTGAAAGGCCATTTTGTAGAGGTAAAGTTGATTTCATAAGTACATAATTTACTTTGACATGTATGAATGTTCTTAAGTACGATCATGTCTCCACTTTACATTTAATTTACTTTTAGTGAAAGTAGGTTTTATAAAATAAATTCATTAAAAATCTATTTTTGTTATTACTAAATAAAACAAACACTAAACATATTAACTCATAAAAAATATAAGTCCGTTAAATTTATAACAAAATAAGCACCGAACATAACAAAACATGACAAACCTTTTAAGTTATTTAATAATAGTTGTCATGTACTTGATAGGAAACAGAAAACAAGAACAAAATAATGTAAATTTTACTATAATACCATTTATGTTGTCTATGAATGTAACTATTAATAAAGTAGAGAGAAAATTTGCACAAAAAAAAAAGGTAGAGAGAGAGGATGAGGGATAAAGGAAAAGAAAAAGAGAAGAGAAGAGAGAACTAACAAAACATAAATTATCGAGGAGAATTTAGAGAGGAAAAACATGAAGTCGTTTATAATTTTTGTAACTAATTTTATTTTTCTAGTAGTGAAAGAGATAAGAAGAAGAGGGGGATGAGAAAGATGGGAGAAAAATACGAGAGACACAAAAAAGAACGAGAGAGATCAAACTTTCTTTAATAACAAATGATATATTTTACATAAAAAAAAACTAATAAGATTAATAGGTGATATGTTAGGTGATATATATATAATTTGTAAAACTTTTTACACATATCCATTAAAATCACTCATGCAACTATCTCTACAAATATTTAATTATCGCAATTTAATTGAATGCATGTGTAAGAGATACATAAAAATTAATATGTATTCGGATAGAGATCAAACTTTCCTCATTCTATAAAAAAATAAAGAAAAATAAAGATAACTAGAGAGAGATCAAACTTTTATCTTGTAATAGGTGAAGGGAAGGGTCTCGACGTTGAGGAGTAGGGCATGATAATTGGTGAACCTCATGTGCTTGCAATTGTGATGGAGATGTCACTGAGTATGCATTTACCATCTCCATTTTTCTGTAACTAAAATTAACAAACAGAATTAATAATCAAGTGCATTTAATATAAATATCTCAAAAATAACTCAAAAGTGGACTCTTATTATTTTAAGTAAATATTATATCTTATATTAATAGAAAATGATAAACAAACTTGACCAAAAAAAATAAAATAAAAATGATAAACAAATATAATAAGATACACCTTTAGATCGGGGTATTTCCCTTCCCTTCAATCTTTTCATTATTTCATTAAAGATAATTATTTTTTTGCGCAGTTGTAACCTAGCTACTTTCTATTACTAATTGCAAATTTTCTTTGTATTTTTAATGAACAAACACGAGAAATGTGGATTAACAACCTTTGATGGAAATAATAATATTTAATTACTGATTGATATTTTAAAACTATATGGAAAATTGAGTATGGGAAATCAAAGGCGGCTGCTTCATACTCATGTCTTATGTTCTATCATTGTATCAACTTGCAATAATAGGACAACATGCATGCTACGTGTACTCACCTAGTTAGCTAGCATTTGCTTTCATGAACATCACATTATATATAGTCATTATTTGTTCTATACTTATATAGACATATTGCCAATTGACTTAACAAAAACTACTAAAAGTCTTTCCCTTACACACCTCTTTATCAGTTTTTCCAATACATGCCTTTAACCAAGATTTATGGTTGACTAAAAGTCAATACTACATTATCTAGGCCTAATTAAATGATAATATGCATTATATATATATATATATATATATATATATATATATATATATATATATATATATCACAATATGATGCTTATATACAAAAAGTGATCAAACTATACTGATCAATTAATCAAAATTTAAGAGAAAAAATAATAATCATTAATGCATGTTTTAAGCATATTTATTAGACGACATATCAAATAATTTGGAAAAAAAATTTGACCAAGAATAATTTCTAATTTTTGTAGAAGTTTACACTTTACATGAATAATCTAATATGGTATCCTCTAAAAAGAAAATCTATATGACATAAAAGATTCAAGTTTACATCAAAATTAAACATGGAATCCAACAATTAGTTTGTAAAATATGTACATGATAAAAAGATATTGATCGTGAACATAACTCATTTAACAGAGACAATGCATTGTAATATACAAGGGTCGAGATTGGAACCCTAGATACCTCATTTATTTACCATAAAAGTGAATTTTAAATCCTAGGTTACTTGAAAAAAATAAAACTATTGAACTAATATTATCAATATATATTAGTGTGTGTTTTCCGCTAATAAACTCGCTATCTGTATTAATAAATTGGAAAGGAAAAGTAGTTACAAATCAGTGATTTCAGTAATATACATTAATAACTTGTGTAAAAGAATAGGAAGAAAAGGAAAAGAGTCCTTCAAGAGAAAGATTTTGAAAACTCTACAAGCAATAAGAACATAATTTTTGGTTTATATATAAAGAGAGAAGAAAAAGATTTTGAAAACTCTTCAAGCAATAAGAACATATAACATAACAAATTTATAGGTGATTGGAAGAGAAAAAACAAAATTGCAAACAAAGGAGCAGTTAGTGATGATATAGTGGAGGTGGCAGCTAGAAAGACCTACAAAGAGGCCAAAAATACAAATTATAATATGAATTAATTAAACCACGTGTTTATTTTGAAACTTAACCCATGCATGCATTAAAGAACATTTAAAGCAGGAATTAAACTCAAACGGATTCTCAGAATTTTTTGAATGGAAAAGAAGGATTGTTGTGAGAATGGAAGATTTAAGAAAAAATATGTTAGGTTAAACACAAATGTTAAAAGAATTAAGAAAGAGAATTCGAAAAAATACTTAAAATCAGTGCTTAGAAAAAGTATACTTAGGTGAGTAAATTAAATTAGATACATTTAGCAATTTATGGAATTTACCTCAAGAAGCACTCTTAGAACAGAATAAAATGCTGATAAAAGAAGACACACTAATTTATCTTGTTAATATTATCTTCCAAACCCAAATGCAAACTTGCAATATTCAGGTTTGTGTGACTCATGTCCAAGTGACTTAGTCTTGTATGACTATGAATAGGTTATACTATTCTTAGTCAATGAAATAACATTAGTTAATTCATAATTCAGTGAAATTATTATATATTTTCAAAAATACAAGTCGTCGTATGAATGACGGTCATGCTTTATAGACTATATAGTAACAACCAAATTACACCCCATTATACTTGTGTGGGCCTTCAACTTTTTACAACAACAATGACCAACCAACCACGTCCACAATAACAAACCGACAAAAGTTAGGATAGAAAGGATTTAATGGACTTTTCAATTCAATGACCAAAGACCGTAACAACCAATTTTACATTATGATGCCTATGAGAACATGACTTGAAATCTTGTTCTTCCAAGAGGGTCTAAACTAACCATGTTATTAGTTTTAAGTATTACGAAGAAAACTCGTGATCAAAGAAGTTGAGAATGAGATAGTTAAAAATGATTTTTCCTTGAGTTGTAATGAAAGTATATCAAGTATTTATACTACTACATTGATGACCATGGTAAAATTAGCCACTTCTAGTGTAGAGTACAATAGCTTGCACTACAAGCAACGGCAATTAACTAATTCTAACTAACATTCCATAGAATCTGGGAACCCCTAACCGCCATTAAATGTTGTCATGTAAACTATGGTGAAGCAACTTCTTGATGTCGACTTGTAATTTCTCACGTATTACGTGTCAATTATTTTCTAAATATTTCGTACGTTCATGGAAAAAGAGATTGGCAACTATACAGGGAACTTTGATTATCATAGTAAACAACAAGTAATTGAGCACATTCAATCTGAAGATGACGAAGTAAATACAAAAGTCATTGCAATTCACAAGTTGTAACTACCAATACTCGATATTCTGCATGTGAAAAAGAGCGAGAGACTATAGTATACTTCCTTGTTCTCCATGAAATGAGGGATGTATCAAGAAAGAAGAAAAGACCTATAAGCTATACAATCAGCACAATCTGGATTGGAGAAACCAAACAATTGGATGAGAGAATCTCACAGGAAAAAAACAACAAGAATAACAAGTTTTTATGGGGGCCAAAAGCGAACACAATGACACAAAAAGCTCATACAAAGAATTTGCAGCAAGCTTGAGTCATACGCACATATGTCGTCAAAAACATTTTGTGACATGTCTTGGCCACCACAAATGACACTGGAAAAAAAAAAACAATACTCCCTCCGTTTCTTTTTAGGGAGCTTCTACGGTTCAGTCAGAAAACTGACTTTTTTGAAAAAGTTAATTTTGATCTTAATATTTGATTCATTTTTAAATTGTTAATTATTGATTAATGATCAATAGTAATTCATCTAGTAATGTTTGCAACATCTTAGACTTACAGGTACTATTTTATCGTTGGAATCTTTAACATGCAAACAAAGTTGATGATATTATGTGATAGTCTTAAGTGTTACACTTTGTGGGGTGTTACGCTTATAATAAGGTATGATAAAATTAGATTAAGTATAGTCTTATATATCTGATGAATTGACGATACTATGAGGACTGAACTTTTGATGTCACTGTACAAACAGTGGGGTGTTACTCATTACATTTTTGATGTTATAGTGTTAACTTTACTAAAAAAGTCATTTTCATGACTTCACCATAGAATTTTCCTTCTTTTTAAGTGTCGTTTTAGAATTTTAATTGACACAAAAATAGCAAAGTGTATTTTTGCACATTTTTTTTCCTATTATACCCTCATTTTAATCCACTAATAATTTCCTTTTTTTTTTTTCTTCACACACTTTATCTTTCCAATAAATTTAATATGTAACAAACAATTGTTAGTTACTACTCTCTTTCTCCAACAAATTCCTATTATTTTGCACGCTTTATCTTTCTCTCATAACAAACAATCTTCAATTTTCAAAATATTGTGCATATCTCTTTAATTATTTTAAGTCTATACCAAAATTATTCCAACTTCACATTAATTAAATGCTAAGAAAAAATTAACTTTCCTCCAATTCCTTTAATCAAAATTAAGGATTCAACTATAGCTTCAACCAATGTTAGATTCACACCGTGTGACATAGATTTGAATGTTGAGATTACTCTTTTACCAGATTTAAATGTTGTTGTTGAAACATCATTAACAAACCAACCTATATTTGATTTAGAGGAGTCATATGAAGATAACTTAGAAGAGGAGACATAAGAGAGCAACAATGGTACTTGTAACAAAATTTTGTTTAAAATTGAAGATAACAAGAAACAAATTTTGTTTTAAAACAAAACAAACAAACTTTGTTTTAAAAGAAATAAACTTTAGTTTTATTGAAAAATATAAGAGTAATTGACAACTGATATAATTGACAAATCGTACTCTTAAAATACCAAAACAACAGTTAAATAGGAACGAAAAATTCACCCTAAAAAGACACTTAAAAAGGAACGGAAGGAGTAACTTTTAGTTGCGGTTCAAAATCGTCGCAAATGCACTTTATTATTTACAAATAAATGTGTTGGTAAAAACAACGGCAAATGGACCTTTTAAAAAAAATTACAGCGGTTAGAAAACAAATTTAAAATAACAATTTATAATAGAAAACTTGTAAATATAAATAGTCTAATAGTCTATAATAGTCCAAATTCATCATTAGAAAGATATGTAGTGAAATAAATAAACAATATGTAATGGTATAGAGAAGAAAAATAGTAACATAATAATATAATAAATGTATTCTTATTCCAAAAATTAACTTCTTTCTTTAAAACATTCCTCTCTAATCTCTCTCTAGATTTTCACCATTTTCCCTCCTCCCTTCCATTTCAACCACTCTCTGTTGCGATGTAGATGCAGTCGTTGGGTGGTGCAACGATTGGCTCTAACCGTCCACATCACTCAACTACAAGTTTCAAAATCTAGATTGTGGTGGTGTTAGTTGCGTGATTCAAGACCGTTTTCTGATTCGTGCTGGTAGACCTAGATCCTCAGTTCTCGGTGGTTGGTTCTTCGTCCTCCACTTGCTGGGTGTTAGTCTTGCTTGTCAGTGGATGGTTTCTACCCTGTTTGCGAGTTGTACTTTGTGTTTATTTTGTAGCTTTGCGTATTGGTAACATGGAATGTGAATTGATTGTTGGTTACGTGGGTGATTGTTGGTTTTGTGTTTATTTTGTTGAAATGTTAATATCACTGGTTAACTGATTTGACATTCTTCGTTAGATTGTCCAAAAAGTATATAGTTGAGTTTGATGTTAGTATATCCGTTAAAAGTTTAAAGTTTAGTAAGTTTTTTTTTATAGTAAATTCACATTTTTTAAATGTGAATACATTGGTGGGGTCGAATCCTAGTCCTTGTATATGAGCTAAGATCACGTGACAAATTTAGTAAGCTAGCTTTAACTTAAGGAAAAGTGTTAGAATATTTGAATTATCTTATAATATCTTTGATATTATATATTATTGGAGCATCTTTGAGTATATCTAGTAATTAGATTTTATAGTTCTTATTTTTATTATGATTGTTTTTTTTT
>Ga0228710_1001108_pt1 | contig 39040 bp, 13 predicted proteins | sample MedpolnodulmetaG_FD_177995 | JGI IMG/M metagenome (GOLD analysis project Ga0228710, IMG submission 177995) | Root nodule microbial communities from Medicago polymorpha collected in Santa Monica, California, United States - pink nodules | ecosystem: Host-associated > Plants > Roots > Nodule...
AGGAGTGTTCTTGTTGATTCCATTAGAACAAAAATGGTTGTTGTGGTAATTTCAAGCAATTACAATGAAGAGTTAATACCAAAATTGGTGTTGGTGGTTTATTGGTGTTTGTTGATTGAAAGGTTGAAGACAAAGAGGAAAAAATAAAGTGTAGAGAGACTATGATAAAACCAATGTCCCTCATTAATCTAATGGTTAAGATTTACTTTCCCATGGTGGGAAACAACTTCCCTTTCCCATACTAAACCCCACCTATAAAGGAAAAGCACATGCAGAGTATAGTTTAAGTACATAATAATACTTTTATATATTTTTACAATATAATAATGCTTTTATATATTTCTCTAAAAAGAATACTTTTATATTATAATAATAATAACAATAAAAAAAATTAGGTTGGACATGGTTAAAATGAGACATAATTCTTAAATCTTGCCACTAAGCCAAAGGCTCAAACTTTAAATTTCTTCGCTCAAAAGGATATCTATAAGACTTAAATTCAAATATTGTGTTTTTTTTAAGGGGAAATTCAAATATTGTATTTGAAAAATGTAATTGATAAAAAAAAAAATTACAAATGAAAAAATTGTAAGATATGTAATTTATATTAAAATTTAAAATTCTAATACCTTTATTTCTAAATATAAGATGTTATCTTTACTTTTCATGTCTTTTCGTTGCAAATATAATATGCATTCTCGTACTTTGTACGTTTTTTTCTTCTATATATCATTGATAATATTACTCTATCAAATTTTAAGTGGTGAAATTTATAATTTATTTTTCTAAACTGATACCCAAAGAGGATCAAACCAATTCCATTTTCAGATTTCATTCTATCCAATATAGTCAGGTTCAAATTTTTATATAGGATCGATAGGTTGGTGAATGATCCTAAACATGAGGGTCATATCACGATTTATAAGTAGGATCAGTAGGTAGTTGATAGAGTTGAGAGGAAAAAATAAAGGAAACAAGCAAAAAATAACAGAGAAATTAGAGGAAAAATAGAGAAAACAAAGTAGAGCAAAAACAAACATGAGTAAAGTCGAAACACGATTGAGGTGTCATGGGATGTAGGATCGTAAGATCCTACGAGCAAACACTCGAACCTGACTGCAATGATTCTATATATACCTTCTCTCTAATGCGAAACCCTCTCAACCAAACAATCTCTTAAAATCTTCCTGATCAAAAGTTTGAACACCCTAACTCAGAATCCTGACTACGCCACTGAATCAAAGTTACGATCGGATAAATCTGAAGGACTTTTGAGCAATCCAATGACTTGGAGGGTAATCATTAATCACCATATTTGAGTTCCTTAGCCACGACCCCTAGACTAGATGTCACCGCACGTGCCCTATCCAGCCCGATAACAGTAACAACATCATCATGTGAATTTGTGTTTCAATTCATTCATTCAAAGTTTAAGGATATGGCTTCAGCTTTATCCTCTATCATCAACCAACCTCACACTGCTCAACGACTCAAACTTCATTCTCCATCTTGTCTCAGATTCTTCAAACACTATGCTTTTCACAAACCATCCTCAACTTCTTCTTTGTCTTCACGCCCTCTCATCACCGTTTCCAGAACCTTCTCATCGCTTTCCAACAAACCTGAAAACCCTTCCCTCCGCCACTTCGTCGCTCAAGCTTCTCTCACCGCTTCCCAACTTCAACAACCCCAGTAAGTTTTTATTTCAAAAATCTCTTTTTTTAATGTATCATTGTTCATTGCTTAAGATACTGTAATAACCCACTTCATAAAAATTCAATATTTTTTTGTTCTCTTACCGAATTCATCAATGCAAAGATATAGTTTTTAGTTAAGATTGATTAGTAATGAAAATATGAAGTATGTTCACTCATTAGTCATTGTTTAGGGTCTGTTTGGATTGACTTATTTGAGCTTATCTAGTGACTGAACATTTGTGAGACTGTTTAGGCGTTTTTTGACAAACAATAACGGATTGGTATCTTATACTGGATGAGCATACAGTGAATAAGCTATAAAGTCGTGAAAAAAATGTTAGTCTTTTTTTTTATCATACGAGCTTGTGAGCTATAAGCTCACAGTATCACATACATTGTTAGACAGAGCCTTAGGGCCCGTTTGGATTGGCTTATTTTTTAGCTTATGCAAAGCAGCTTATTTATTCACATAAGCTATTTTTCATAAGCACAAAAATAAGTCAATCCAAACGACCCCTCAGTAGAGCTTATGAAAACAACTTATGATATGTCCATAAGTTGTTTTTATAAGCTAAGCTCCCCATAACAGCTTATGAAAAATCTTATAGTTTATATAAAAAAAAAGTTTGAATTTATTTATCTTTTATTGTTGAAATGGTTTATACATTAGCACTTTTATATAAGCTCATGTGATAAGAGCTTATGTTGTACGCGTTTAATTAAGTTGTTTATTTGATAAAAGTCTCATTCATTTGTAGCCTTGTGGCGGATACTGAAGCTCCTTCAACTGGTCGAATATATCATGAGACCTATGGATGTCAAATGAACGTTAATGATATGGAGATTGTTCTGTCTATAATGAAAAATGCAGGCTATAATGAAATTGTGACTGTTCCTGAGAATGCAGAGATAATATTCATCAACACTTGTGCCATAAGAGATAATGCAGAAATGAAAGTGTGGCAGAGGCTTAATTACTTTTGGTTTCTTAAAAGGAATTGGAAGACGAATGTCGCTACTGGAAGGTCACAGTCCTTACGTCCTCCAAAAGTAGTTGTTTTGGGATGTATGGCTGAGAGGTTAAAGGAAAAGATACTCGATTCAGACAAAATGGTTGATGTTGTATGTGGGCCTGATGCTTATAGGGATTTGCCACGGTTACTGGAAGAGGTTGAGTATGGCCAGAAAGGGATTAACACTCTTCTTTCCCTTGAGGAGACTTATGCTGATATTAATCCAGTTCGGATCTCTCAGAATTCCATTAGTGCTTTTGTTTCAGTGATGAGGGGTTGCAACAATATGTGTTCGTTTTGTATTGTACCTTTCACTAGAGGCAGAGAGCGATCACGTCCTGTCGAATCCATTGTGAGAGAGGTGGCAGAGCTTTGGAAAGAGGGTGTGAAAGAAGTAACTCTTCTTGGCCAGAATGTGAACAGCTACAATGATGCATCTGTGGTTGAAAAAGAGGCTGAAGCAGGGTCCAATTGGAAACTTAGTGAAGGATTTTCCAGCATATCAAAGGTCAGAACCACGGGCTTAAGGTTTTCTGATCTGTTGGATCGACTCTCATTAGAATTTCCTGAGATGCGTTTCAGATTCACGTCTCCACACCCTAAAGATTATCCAGATGAACTGCTTTATATTATGCGGGAAAGACATAATATATGCAAATTGATACATTTACCTGCACAATCAGGAAGTAGCAAAATGCTTGAGAGAATGAGGCGAGGGTATACTCGAGAGGCTTACTTGAGTCTTGTGCAAAAAATTCGAAGTATTATTCCAGATGTGGCCCTAAGCAGTGATTTCATTTGTGGTATGTTTTTTAAGTATCTTTCTCCTTGTTTTCTTTTATTTTCTTCACTATTGATTAATTTGACTTTCTGCAATCGGAGCACCTTATTTTCAATTGATAAGTGATGGAGTTAAACATTTACTCGGTGTTTGGTTGGGGGGTAGGGAAGGAGAATGAGGATGCAAAAATCTCTTCCCACCACTCCTCTCCAGTCTCCACTATGGCGGGAATTTGAAGAGGAGAGAAAATGACATACAAATTGTGGACTATGTTGACTAAACTGTCCTTAAAATTGTTTTTTTAATAGAAAATTTAAAAAATGTTCTTATACTTGTTATTCTAACAACTATATTACTAAAGCTGCTTCACCTCTCTGACATTATTTCTTTGTCATGCAAATCTCAATTCTAGAACTTCTGGTTAATTCAAGTCATATCATTAATGGTTTTGTAGCTCCCTTTTACTCCACCTTCTATAAGGGATATTAGATTATTATTTTTCTTTCTCCCTTCTCCTTATAAACCAATTGAGAGTAAAAATTATTTCCCTCCTCCACCCCTCCCATCTTCTTCAGCAGGACTAAACAAATGGATTCCGTTTTCCCTCTTGACACAGAGATGAGAATGTTTTATGTTGGACATAAAACCTTATTAATGTTTCACTTTCTTAGAGCTATTTAATGGTTCACTCCCCAAGTAGTTTAGATTCATTGTATAGCAAGTAGAACATGTTCAATTTATCTTAGGAATTAGTACTTGCATCCTTGTGAATAGCATTTGTTATTTACTATCATTGTAATTTCCATGTATATAAATTAAGCAAGTATGTTGTTGGGTGCTAAGCAACTCAAGCACAATCAGAAATGGTCTTCTTACTTGGCATCAGAGCTCTTAATCTAGAACGATCTGCTTTGACAAACAGTTTTATTAAATCACCTGGCTGGCACCTTGTGCTGTCAGACTTTGTTTGAACTTAATTGGGAATATTTAGATTCATCTTTCCATAACCTTGAAAAATGTCCTTCAAGTTCCAAAACACGTCACCTACCTTGTTTTTATACAAAAACTTACAAAGGATTTACCATGCACCATGATTTTTTTAGTGATTATTGTGAATTTCGAGACAAAGATTGGAGGGGCAGGAGGTTTAGAGTTTAGAAAGTTGGACATTTTAGTTAGAGAAGGGAATGACCTTTATTATTGTGTGGAACCAAAGTTGTCAACCACACTGAAATTCTCACTAATTTGTGTCAGACAATGTACTCTCTTGTATATTAAAAACTTTGTTTTTCCAGTCTCAGTTAGGAAATCATTCTTTTGGAGGCACCACAGTTATGCTTCTTTCTATTATTATTTCTGTGTTTAATATTGAGAGTTTTCATTCTGATGTATGTGAAATTGCAAAAGACATTAAGTGATAAAAGATGCACATTTCTTTTTTATGTTGTTCATACTAATGTTTGGGGTCCATCTTCTATTCTGAATGTCTCTGGGGCTGGATGGCTTGTATAACCCTTTTAGATGGCTGTACTCGGGTTACTTAGATTTTTCTACTTCAGCGTAAGTCTGAAGTGGGCACCTCTTCCCAAACTGTTGAAGATGACATTGACCTCCAATTGTCATCAGAAAAGAACCCAGAAAGTGTACCATTCAGCCACTATACCCCTCTCAAACTACCTCAGTTGAAAATTTCTCATGAAGACATCAACCCACCAAAATTTTCTTGTAACATATACCTAAACTTCATTCCCAATAATGTTTTTGAGGTAGAAACAGGGCATGGGTATTGGAGAAGAATAAAACATGGGGCATAGTTACTTTACCTGAAGGAAAAAAATCTGGTTGCAAATGGGTGTGTAGATGATATAATGATAAAGTATAAAGCTGATGGGTCGTTTGAGCGGTACAAAGTAAGCCAAAGGTTTCACACAACCTATGGTATCAATTATTTAGAGACTTCCCAGTTGCATTAAAATGAATGCAATTTGAGTATCATTATCTCTTGCTGCCAATTATGGTTGGGAATTAGAACAATTTGATGTGAAGAACAAGTTTCTACAAGGGGAACTAGAGGAGGAAATTTACATGCTGCCAAGATATTGTGAAAGTGTTGTTGCCAATACTGTTTGTAGATTAAAAAGGGCATTTGATAGACTGAAACAATCACCAAGAGCATGGTTTGGATTGGAAGGTTCACTAAGGTTATGACAACCTCAGGAAACAAACAAAGTCAAGGATATCATACATTGTTCTTAAAACCCTCAACTTCTGGAGGAATGACGACATTGTTAGTGTATGTGGATGGTATTATTTTGACTCGAAATGATTGGAAGGAGCAACAACTCTTGAGTCAGTGTCTAGCAAATGAGGTTGAGATAAAAAGACTTTGGAGGCTAAAGTATTCTCTGAGAATTGAAGTGGATCACCCCAAGAGAGGTATTTTCATATCTCAACAAAATAAATCACAGATTTGCTCAAGGAAACAAGTAAGGCAGCTTGTAAACCCATAAGTTCACACATAGGGCCATAGGTTTGAGCCTTAAAACAGGTAATGTAGATGAAGGTTCAGCAGTGGATACGGAGATGTATCAACGGTTGGTTGTAAGTTTGGTTAGGGTGTGTTTGTTTTGGATTTAAAATAAATGATTTTGTTTTAAAAAAACAAGTTAAGAGATTTTTAATTTTTTTTTCTTTTCTTAAAATCTGAAGGTCTTGCACTAAAGTTCCTTGGTTTTAGAAAAAAGTAGATTTTGGAAAAGCTACAATGAACGATTTTTCATTTTAAGGTTAAAAATGATTTTTTTTAACAGAATGATTTTCTAAAATCTTAAATAAGCACTTTGATAAAAGTGATTTTTTGTTTTGAAAAAAATCCCAAACAAACGCACCCTTAGTCAATTTATGCACAGTCCTAGAGAAGTTCATTTATTGGTATTCTGACATAATTTTGCAATACCTAATGTTGACTATAGTTCCCTCTAGTGCTGAAGTTGAGTTACAAGCTATGACACAAGGTATACATGAACTACTTTGGCCCAAAATTATTTTAGAAGATTTGAAGATTAAATGAGATAAATCTATGAAGTTCTATTGTGATAGCAGGCCAGCAATCACCATTCTCTCATAATCATGTTTAACATGATCCAAAAAAACACATTGAAGTGGAGGAAAACTCGACTCTGTTTTTTTTTTGTACTCTGGACATGGTTTTACAAGGATAACTTTTGGACATTCTCACCAAAGGATCGAGCAGTTGAGTTTTTTGAAAGAATAGTACTCGTTGTTCAAGCTCGGAGTGGGGAATACACTTGAGGAGGAGTGTGGAAAATAAAACGTCATTTATGTTCCATTTTCCTATACCTATTTAAATTTTCACTCCCCAAGTAGTTTAGATCCATTGTATAGCAAATAGAACGAGATCAATATATCTCAGGAAGTAGTGTTAGCTTAGTTGCTCTCCCTTGTAAATTGCATCAGTCATTTATTATCATTGTAATTTTGTGAGATACCAATAAATGGAACATCATAAGACATGATAAGATAAGAAGTGTAATCAGTAGCGAGTGAATTAGAGTAGTCCCTATGGTAAAGAAGATAGTAGATACTTGTTGTAGATGGTTTGAAGTTTGAACATGTATGCAGAATACTTGTGGAAGCACCTGTAAAATGAGTAGACTAGACGAGGGATAGTCCAATTGGTAGACGGAGACCAAAGAAATAGGCCAAACTATTGAAAGAAGTTTAGAGGTAAATGGTCTATTTTTGGGCCTAATACATGTCAGGACTCTGGACTTTATGGTATTGACCTGTCCATGTGGCCAACTCTACCTAGTAGTGAAAATCTTGGTTGTTTAACATTTCCAACGACCATCTGCTTACATCTTCTACATGTGTAAATTTTGCACTCCTGAATTCATTAAGATCTTTTTCAATAATTTTCCGCAACAAAATCAGAGTTTTTTTTGTGGTTGAAAGAGGTCTGGGAAAGGGTTAGTAAATTCTTTATTAGTGATTCTCATCATCATTTTTTTTTTTTTTTTTTTTTTTTTTTGTATTATTGAGTAGCATACTGATATTGATCTGTCAATGCCGTATGATCCAGCATGCTTATTTTGTAAGTACTGAAAGTATATCAGCTCATTGATAATTTAGCTATATCTTCTACCTTATTGTTTGATTTCACAGACGAGTATTTTACCATACAAGCAGTTAGCCTCTGATTCCAGTCTTGTAATTTTTGCAAATTGCAATTCTAACAGGTTTTTGTGGAGAAACGGAGGAGGATCATTCTGACACATTGACTCTAGTAAAAGAAGTTGGTTATGATATGGCATACATGTTTGCTTATAGCATGAGGGAGAAAACTCATGCCCACAGAAACTATGTCGATGATGTTCCTGAGGAAACCAAGCAAAGGAGGCTAACTGAACTTATCGAGACTTTCCGTGAGAGCACAGGAAAGTGTTACGACGAACAGGTTGGAACTACACAGCTTGTATTAGTTGAAGGACCCAATAAAAGAGCTCCAGATACTGAACTAATTGGCAAGAGTGACAAGGGCCATCGGGTAATATTTGTCAATCTGCCAATCTCAGACAGGGAAGATGTTAATACAAAGAGAAATCCTGCGGTTGGCGATTATGTTGAAGTTCAGATAACAAGATCTACAAGGGCATCACTCTTCGGCGAAGCACTTGCTATTACTAAATTGAGTTCATTTTACAATAATTTGGAAAGAGAAGCTGTTGCTTGCAGCATGTAAAAGTAAAACTCTGCTGCATAAACAGTTTGTCGTCCCAATTTCTGGATATAGTCATCGTAATTTACCTCTTGCGGCGTTGTCTAAACATTTTATGAGAAAAATCCTGCAACTATGCAATGGAGTGAGACTATGAAACTTTCCACGAAAATGGTTTGAGTCTGCATCAAACTACAATGTATCACTGAGAACCTTATTGAAAACCTGCAATGCAACATCAAAACCAAATAGCCCAGGGGAGGATTGCTGTGATTTTTGTCTTTAAATATGTTGTTATAAGCGGGCTTTGATGAAGCACACGGAAGATTTAATATAGTCTTTGAATCATATTATTAATTTATTTGTTTAAATTTTACATCATAGTTCTTAGGAGTCTGATGTTATCACTCAATCAATCATCATATCAAGTAGTTTTCCTAGTTATCTATCCGACCACTTGTTCCTATGTTATGTCTCAAAGCTGCATGATGGAAAAAAAATTAGAAAACATTTGGATAATCTTATTTGAGGTTATCTTTTGACATGAATATTTATGTTAGTGTTTAAAAAAACATAAAAAAATAATTTCCTGATATGATTATAAGCATCTTTCAGCTTATTTTCACAAACTCCTCAAGATAACTTCATTTTATTAGTTGTTTTTAGTTTATGCTCTGTTTGTTTATCTCTATTACTTCATCAATTGTAGAAACAACTTACATATAAACTCTTGTATGTTGCTTCTACCCCAATTCTTTTCATGGATTGTATGCTATTTTTATAAGTTGTGTTAGCTTATGCAGAGTTTGCTCCAATTTTTTCACTATATACATCTTATTCTTTAAGTACTTGCTTAAATACAACCGTGTAATTAAGTTGTTTATTTAAACAAACCTTCAATTGAAAGTGAAAAGGGTTGGAAGGCATTGGCGGCCACCTGTTTCATATTTTAAATATGTTAAATGTGTCCTAAAAATTGTTTAAAGAATAAAAAAAATTAAACTTTTGCATAGAACATAATATTTTTATCGTTTTTTTATATGGATTTTTTAAATAATATTCTTAAACGCTTGCTTGTTAGCATCACACTTTAAATTTTTCATGTTATTGCAATTAGCAATTCTCTTTGGAAGGTGCAGAATGCATTAATCCTCAAAATGGTGACCAAACATTGATAGGAGTCCATTTTGGCAGTAGCTAGCATTGAAAGTCAAACTACATAGCATGGTCCTCTCTTAGCCCTAGGTCTCCCCCTCCCTCCTTTTGATTCACATGCAAAAATAAAACACCTAACTATTAAGTTCATGTTTTCGAGTCAAAAGTGTTTTTTTTGTTTTGTTAAACCCTTTATTTTTCAAGGAGAAATGATTTCGGTAATCTGGAATTTGACATTTTTCAAGGAAAAAAGACTTCGGTAATCTATAATTTGGCCGAAAGTTAAGTACAATCTAAACAAGAATTGTTCCATCCAAAAATAAACTCAAGTATTCTAAAATAATTTGTTTTTTGTGGAACTCGTTAAAATACTTTAGATCAATTGCTTGGTTTGAGTAAAAAAATGTTTGAAAAGAACAAAGTGCATAAGAAAGCTAGATAGTGTTGGGTGGTGTGGTGAAGACTGTGTAGTACTGATCTGATCAGCAACGACGATGCAGACTAGACGAAAGCACTAGTAATGGAAAAAGTGATAGATGGAAAAGATGTTAACAAGTTCAGTATTCTCCCTTCATTGGACCACAAGGTTTATCTCACGTGCACACTTGCAGCCTTGCCCAGGGTTAGTGCATGTGCATGATAGTACAAAAACAACACTATATTTTGGTATCTTTACAATTTTTATGATTCAATTGTGATTAATAATGATATATAGTTACAGTTTAATAATTCTGACACTCTTAGCAGATATATATATATATATATATATATATATATATATATATATATGAGAAACAAATGGTAAAATGATTTATATTCCTTCCTCATCATCACGGTGTGACATTGACAACATGCATCTGCAAGCAAGAGCACTGAGCATACCACAAACTCAAAAACGATTAGACATTTCATTGCCACTCCTCTACAACTTCTGCATGCCAACACTCTCCAAACAATATAAAAGGCAAATGTTCATGTGTAGGAACATATGAAGCCTTGATGCTATATAGAAAGAATACTTATAAAGTGAAAGACAATGATATTAATTTCTTCATTAATTTGCTCTCATTTCACAAATCACCCAATATAAAAATTATAATATGGTACTAGAATCATCAACTACGGATATCCACACATCAAGTTCAACAGTTCAAACGTGAGTGAGTGGTATCATGGTTGAAAGATTGTGTTAGCTATATTGGAAAAGTTTGAAAAATCAACATCTTTCTACAAAATAACTTGTCTTGAGCAATGTTTTTTTTACCAATCTTGAACAATATTTATAATCTATTTTTATTTGAAGGAATGTTTTAGAATCTATTAAATTGTGGTTTAGATGGTGGCTCAGTCCTCGTGAGCTTAGCTTAGTTGATAGAAACAATACATAAAATATGCAAGGTCTGAGGTTCGAACCTCGACCACCACCAAAAAAAGATGGTGGCTCAAAATATGTCAAAAGAATTGAATATATTTTTTTTAGAGGAATCAAAAGAATTTAAAGTTGAGCTTCATTAAAGGTAGACACATCCTATTTTGTGCATGTGGTTCTTACCTAAATTGGGAACCCCTTTTGGCCTTTCAGTTAGGCATTGTGACTTTGTAATTGTTTTTTTTTCCTTCCTTCCTACATCTTGTGTCTTGCAAAGTTTTTTTTAACGTTTTTTTTTTTATTAAAAAATCTTAACGTACTTTTTTGTGTGTGTAAACCTATTGTTTTTAGGGAAAAATCGTTATGATAAGCTAGAGTTTGATTGTGATGTAAGTAAAGATTGATTAAAAATTGTTTCACTCATAAATCAAACTGAAATTCTTCTGAACAATTCATCATATAGTAGAACTTTTTTTTTGAAGGAAATCCGGTACAACTTATTAACCACTTAAACTCATTTATTTGGTTAAATCTTAATGTATCCGGATAGCATGTAATTTTAGATTAATATTTTCATACAATCAATGCACTAATAACTTAACTTTCAAAAAACGATCCAACAATGAGTTTGTTGTAAAAATATTTAGTAAAAAGTTAACTCTTAAACAATAACAATTTTTTACAACAAGTATTACATTATTACACTGATATTAATTTGAATTTACATTCAATCGGTTGTATTCTTCTATACATCCATGGTTTGAATCAGCTCACAGAATGGATATACGTGTATATATATTCTGGATAGATATTTTTTTTAGAGACATATTCTTGATAGATAAATATTAGATAATTAATTGTTAGATTAATATATTTTTCTTGGTCAAAGTTTTGAATTAAGGTCTTTTAACTATTTTTAAAAAATAGGCCAAAAAAATTGCTTAAAACTAACGATCAAACCAAGATAGTAATATCAAAAAGTTACAAAGTTAAAAATTGTATGCGCATAATAACTGAAAATGAAATTATAGATAAAAACACTCTTAAACATCAGAATGATTGAGTACTCACAAATTAGTTGAATTACACTAACCCTAAGGGGAACTATATATATAATAGGTAGCAATGGCGTGGATGAATTTGGACAAGATGTGGGTAACATCTGTCTAAATTGAGTGAAGACAAAATAAAAGGAACGTGGCTCATAAGATCATGCCCATCTCTCATTACATGGATGGATGCTTTGGAGCCCTAGATGACTACCTAGATTTTAAATCCAAAATATCCCTTCTATATCTATACTAATTTTCAAAAGTTGATATTTATTCCCTTAAAAAAAATGTTGATATTTATTATTCTATGATTATATTTATATAAATTGGTAAAAGAAAATATATTTTGATCAAAAGTAAAAGTAAAAGTAAATATATTTATTCGATAAAACAAAATGATTAATTATATTAAAATAAATTATATTAATCAAAATAAAATTTATATTTTAGTTATGTCATAAAACTGACATCTTTATCAACTACTATATTTTTAATATTCATTGAATACAAAAAATTTGTAACAAAATACATATGACAAGATTACTAAAATATTTTTTGTAACAACAATGTTAAATATCATTCGTAGCATCCTAAATTTTTTATTAAAATAAAGTAAAATAATAAAGCAAAACACTTTCGGAGGATTAGACCGATGCTCAAGATAACAATCAAGTGATTATACAACAATTGTCTCGTTAAAAAACTGTACCATAAAAATTAAAGAGTGCAATGCACAACAATAAAAATAACAAATTTCTTAATCACCATTGCACCCTATCAATCTGAAACGCAAAAGTTGCAATCTTGATTAGCACAATGATTATCTTCATGGATTTTTTTTTAGTCAAGTAACTTAACAACTAAAATTTCACATATTATGATGAATAAGTGGGGTATATGAGATATTTAAACCCCAACTCCTACACATATAATATAATATCTGGTCAATTGAGTTAAGTTGACGCGTAAACCTTCATACAAATTTAGATACGAATATACATGAGAAGTAAAATTGAAAATGAATATTCTATGATATGATAAGGAACATTGAAAATTACCGTATCTAGAATAGTACGTATTACTTTGTACCCAAAACTTAAAAAAGAATAAAATTACCTTTTTTTTTTATTGTTACTTAAAATATATATAATTTTTTGACTGAACTTTACAATAGATTATAGATTCCCACTCTTATTTATATATACTATATAAGTCCGGTCAAAAATATTTATACACTTTTTTTTATGAGCTAAAAAATATTTGTATATTTACTATAAGTAGATTGATCTCCAAAGGGAAGTTTCTTCCTAACTTAAATTCTTCTGACTTGTCTTTATTCCTCTCTTCTCTCCCCTCCCCTCATCTTTTTCTATTTCACTCCCAAGAAACAAACAAACAAGAGTGTTGATCGGTCAAGTACAGCAAAACAGGTAGCTGGAACCCTTTATATATACATACAAAATCCAGTCTGAACTTATATCTATATTTATAGCCACCTTTTCAGAGTCATATATATCTTCTAAGTACGTGCTAGTTTATCGAAAATTATGGAATGGTTTATAGGTGTATGTGTGAGCATAATTGTATTGTTAATGAGTTTGTGGTTTGTGAAGAAGGAGAAGAATAATATTACGGTAAGAAATGGAATTAAAATTCCAAAAGGAAACTCAGGTTGGCCTTTACTTGGAGAGACTCTTGACTTCATTGCTTCTGGCTATTCTTCTTGCCCTGTCACCTTCATGGAAAATCGCAAGTCTATGTAAGCCTTAATAATTTATTTAATTATCCTTATTATTGTTAATTACTATATTATTTTATTTGATCCCTTCTATCACAAACATGGATGATATGATTTTGATTTATGATTCTTAATTGTAGTATTTTGCTTTTTCATATTCTCATATCCTTTCATAATTTCTCCACGAGGTCAATGGCATGCATGCTCACCAAATAGTGAAATTTGAATCTTATTATTTGGAACCACAAAAATTTTAGTCTTAATTAAGAACCATAATAACTATTGACACCTAATTAGAACTTATATAAATTTTTATGATATAACTTTGACCTCATTTATTGAAAATTTTGGATTAATCTTTGCCACAAAGTGACTATATTTAAATTTTCAATGAAAGATGATTGTCGGCGGTCAAAATTTTGGCGCATTTCACGTAGCATATTGGTCTAGATGTCAAGTATCCAATTTTTCTTTTAAAAAATATTAAAATTTGTATTATAATCTAAAACGATCTCGATTCAATGGATACAAATATGTGCTAACGGCATGAATCCATAAAATTTGGAATCCAATTTCATTTTGAATCTAGTGATCGCAAAGTGGCTGGAAAGGGTACTTCATTTTTTTGACAGAAGGAAAGGCTACTTCTACCAATAGCTATATTTTATAAATAATCAGCTTGCACATCTCAATGGAGTGTGGCTAATTAAACCAATGCAGATAAAAAGTTACTATAAACTCTCATATTTTTAATCTCATACCACACACATCCTCAATTTTAATATTTTAATCCCTTGCCCCATGTTTTTATTTTTCTAAGATTAAGATTTTGCCAATGTCACATGAGAGATCTATTTCCAGCTAGAGTGGACTGTGTGGAAGGAAATAATAATAGTATCCATGGGATCTATATGATTAAAGCAATTATTTTAGTAGTTGATGGTAGAAGTAGATGAGTACTTTGGTACCTCAAATTTTCGAGTTGAACAATGTCAATCAATTTAGAGCCCGTTTGTTATAGCTTTTTTAAGAAAAAAAATCACTTATTTTAAAAAAATAATCACTTTTAAGAGTTTTGCATTCATTTGTTACAGTTTTTAAAAAAAATCAGAATCTAAAAAAAATCTAAAAACAACTTCAAATGAGAAGCTGTTAAGAGCAGCTTCTCAAAAAATAGATTTTTTTTAGAGGAGAAATAAAATATGGTTTAAAAGTTGAACTAATTTTGTAACAAAAAATCGCTTTTATATAGCTGAATCAAAACAAACTAAATTATCTGTTTAAATAAAAAGATTTTTATCGCGGTAAACAAACGCAAAATAGATTCTGATTTTTCATAAAATCTCTAAAATATAATCTCTAAATTATTTTATGTCAAAATCACTTTTATTTTAATCCGTAACAAACGGGTCCTTAGTCATATTACTTAGGACTATAAATTTTCGTTCACTTTGATAGATGTTTATTAAAGAGATATTGATATTCTCTAGTTTAAAATACTAATTTGTTATTTCGTAAATTTGAAAGAATAAATCGCTCGACCTTACATTTTCGAGCATCGAAATGTTGATAAACTCGACTACATATTCATATATAATTAATTAATAATCCCTTTCCATTAGTAAAAAGAAACGTGGTTTTATTTACATTTTGTATATATAAATGCAGTTATGGGAATGTGTTTAAGACAAACATTTTGGGAAGCAATGTGATAATTTCAACAGACCCAGAAGTGAACAAGGTGGTTCTACTGAATCAAAGGAACATTTTTGTCCCTGCTTATCCAAAATCAATTAGAGAATTAATGGGAGAACACTCTATACTCCAATTGAACGGGACCATGCACAAGAAACTGCATTCACTCATTGCAGTGTTTCTTAAGTCCCCACAATTTAAAGCTCAAATCACTAGAGATATTGAACACTCTATCAAACAATGTTTAGCATCTTGGACCAACAAAACAATATTCATTCAAGATGAAGTAAAAAAGGTCTCTCTCTTTTTATTTAATAATGATATTTTCTTTCACTACTTATTTTTATTTGAATACATTTATTTTCTCCTAATTATCTTTTCTCTTTTGAATTTTCTCCTAATGGATGTGCATATATACCAGATTACATTCCCTATTTTGATTAAAGTTTTGATGAGCGTTGGTCCTGGTGAAGATTTGGACTTGTTGAAAAGAGAATTTGAAGAATTCATCAAAGGCTTGATTTGCTTACCCATCAAGTTTCCAGGAACAACACTATACAAATCTTTAAAGGTCCCACAAACTAAATATATATAATTAATCTGATTTGTAATAAACATTTTTTTTTTTTGCGGAAAACATTTTTATTAATTCAAGTATATTAGCTTACATTACTTTTTGACGTATTTAAATGTATTATTATAAAATATAGTTGAATAAAATAGTCATATAAAGTCATAGTCTCTAAATAGATCATGTTAAATCACAAAATATAATTTAATTTCATTGACATATTAACTCGTTATTCTATTTAAACGTGTCGAATTACTTATTTGAATATATTTATATAAAATGGACTTTTAATTAAGCTTGCAAGTCAGAAAGAACTAAAGTCTATAAAGAAACCTATGATAAGTAACATGCTAGACTTGGACTTTAAAATTTTTTATCAAGTTCAACTTAGGTCTTGCAAAACCTACGTGATTCAACCTACTTTCACATATAATAACAATGTCCTTATAATAAGTATGGTCTTAATTGTTAACAATAATATGAAGTTGAAATTAATTAGTTAGTTTGTGATTAAATTGTGTAAGTAATTACGCGTGAATATATTGTGCAGGCTAAGGAAAGGATGATGAAGATGGTGGGGAGGATAGTTGAGGAGAGAATGAAGCTAATAATGGATAATAATGCAGAAGATGATGAGAAGGTTGGTGTAGTGAATGATGTGGTAGATGCACTCCTAAGGGATAAGGGTGAGTTGTCTCAATCAAGCTCAAGTTCAAACCTGATGGTGGAAATGATTAGCCAAAATATCATCGAGTTTATGATCCCAGGGGAAGAGACCCTTCCTACGGCCATGACCTTGGCCCTCAAATTCATCACTGATTCCCCTCTTGCTCTATCGAAACTTATGGTAAGTTCACTTAGTTATGTTATGTACTATTTCTAATCATTTTTATGCCATTAAGGGTGGATATACATTGGGTTGAGCTAGGTTTTGTAAAGTTAAAGTATAACTGGCCAACATTCAAGGCATAAACCTAACTTCTTATGTGTCATAAGCTTATTATTGGACCTAAGCGTAACCTTTTTAAAAGTCTAAATATTCATTTCTTATTAAATAAATAATATGACGCATGTTTAAATAGACTAATGAATATAATATATTAATGACATCATGCTCTATTTTGATATTTCAAATGATATTTAATATAACTTTATATGATATCATATTTTAATTTTATTTTAAATAATACATTTAAAAATGTAGTCTAATAGGCTTAAATTATTGAACATATCAAATTTATAATTTAAAATAAATTACATAATCTAATATAATAAGGTTTAATTCAGCCATTTAAAAAATAAGGTCTAATTCAACCAGCAATATTAGGATTTGTGTTTACTCATATTCGAACATAAGATTCTCCCTTTGTGCGTGTGAGTTTTACATACCAAAAAAAAAAGTTTGTTTCTTTTGAATACTTGTGTAGTAAATAAGCTTAAATGAATCAATTCAAACATTCCGCAAGTCTATATTACTATGCTAAGCAATGAAAACTTTGAAGTTATTAATCTTGTCGACTAAATACACAACCAAATAAAAATTTCATATATGATTTATCCGATTCATTTATTTTCTTATTAGGAGGAGAACATGGAATTGAAGAAGCAGAAGACTAATTGCCTAGATGGTTATACATGGACCGACTACATGTCACTACCATTTACTCAAAATGTGAGTCTCCAATGTTAGCTTTCATATATATACAACATCAGCTGGTACCTTATAAAAAACGTGATTAGCATTATTTTGTTCATTGATTTCTCTTCCATTTCCTTTCTAAAAGGTCATCAGTGAAACTCTTAGAATGGCCAATATAGTTAATGGCATTTGGAGGAAAGCAGTCAAAGATGTAGAAATTAAAGGTAGTGTAGTTATTCACAAGAGAAGTTATATTTGGCAGAAGTTATATTTGGCTTAAATCCATACAAATAAAAAATACTAATGCAGTTTAAATTTATTTGCATATGAATGCAGGGTACTTAATTCCAAAAGATTGGGGTGTTATGGCATCTCTTACCTCTGTTCACATGGACTCAAAAAACTATGAAAACCCTTATAAGTTTGATCCATGGAGATGGGAGGTAATTCAGCTTCTAAACCTATATCTAGTCATGTTTATATAAAGATCATATACTTACACGAAGCAATTATATATACGATGTTCTATGCTTGCAGAAAATTGGACTTGTGGCTAGTAACAACTGCTTTACCCCATTTGGGAGTGGACATAGGCTGTGTCCTGGGTTAGAACTTTCCAGGCTAGAGCTCTCTATTTTCCTTCACCATCTTGTTACTTCATATAGGTAATATAATAGCTAACCTATAATTTTTTTGTTCATAATGTTTTGTGATTTTAACATGTGATTGGTTTCTACAATGCAGATGGGAGGCTGAGAGGGATGAAATAGTTTACTTTCCAACGGTTAAGATGAAGAAGAAGCTCCCAATTAGAGTGCAACCCATTACTCCTTGATTGGATTAGACCATCAAGAAAATCTTTTTTCTTTTTTGACAAAAGTAAACTCAATTCATTTCAATAATTAATCAAAAGTTATTGAATACAAGAAAATCTTATATAGAGAGAAAAATGTATTTATTTACATTTTATATTTATTTCAACCTGGAAGGGTAGCTATCAAGTAGACAAAACAATAAGGGTGCTCTTTCACAAAATAGTGTTTACTATTTATTGTATTAGCAATTGCATAACATCAATATTCAGAAAATTAAGGTGCTTTTGAACCCTATTGCTATCTTTAAAAATTAATTGCAAGTGGGAGATGATTGAAGCTAACTCTCAGATCTTGTGTGTATACATTACATTACTTTATTTGCTTGATTCCAATGCAACTTTTCTGGTGAGTATGTTCTCCATGTGGGTTTTGCAGTACTCTTAGCCACTGTTTTAAAACTCGGTTCGGACCGGTCGGACCGTGAACCGGTGGGTAGGTCGGTTCGAGCCAACATTTGGATCGGTCATGCAGTTGACTCGGCCGGAACCGGTAAAAACCGGTAAAAATCGGTGACTCGGCCGAGTTTTTGGTCTGACCGGTTCTCTATTTTTTTAATTTTTTTTTTTGCTTTTAGCTTTACAAAAACGACGTCGTTTTGGATTTTTCAATTAAAAAAAAGAAAAAACTGGAATTAGAAAGGTCAAAAAAGGGTAGAAAGACTCCAAAACCTCACTCCCTCCATTCACTCCTCTGTTTTCATGTTTTTTTTAAATTATTATTGTTGCTAATGACAATAATAATTATATAAATTTAATCCGATTCAACCCGATTAAATTTATAATAATTAGCCTTTGAAATTATTATTGTTGGATAGATTTTTTATTTTACAGGTGTCATTATTTTAGTTTTTAAAGTGACCGAGTCAATCCGATTCAATCCGATTTAATCCGGTTAAATAACTATATAAATTTAATCTAAAACCGAGTCATCTAACCGAGTTATCCGAGTGGTTCCGGTTCAGTCATGCGGTTCGACCAGTGACTCAGTGGTTCGACCATTGACCCAGTGACCCAGTACCCCTGCCGAGTCGATGACCGAGCCGAGTTTTAAAACTATGCCCATAACAGATACCAAATTTCATGTTTACTTCAAACAACAACAATTTCTACTGTGATTAGGATATTTCTAATGCAATTAGGATCTAACTACAACCTTTTATTATATAGTGGCAATCCTTGTTATTAGTTTCTTATAAGATCCCGATTAACTTAAGCCTCATATTGCCTTTGCAGGCTGATTATAATTGGCTGGACAAGCTCCAAAACCATATCAGAAACTGGATCAGATCAGGTAATTTATCCTTGAATTAGAATTTTGGTTGGACCCAATTCAACTTTACAAACCCTACTTGTATGGTGAGGACTGCCCCACATATAAATATATTGTTATGTCATATATTAAATATGATATTCTTAACACCCCATGATTTGGACCTAATAGCGGTAACCAAATAGCAATACCAACAAATCTTGATTGAGCTTTGATGACATATTATAATTTTGGTTGAATCCAACTCAAACTTATAAAAATGACTTGCAAAGTGAAGTCCACCCTAACATTTTGTCGGATCATATCTTATCGAACGTGGGACTTCTAACAAAATGATCATATTTTCAACCTATAAATTAATTGTCCTTGGAAGCTATTATAGCATAGTTAGGGGTGGGTACGGTTTGATTCGGGATGAAAATTGAATCGAACCAAACTGAACTGTTTGGTAAATTTAAAATAACTGAACCGAACTGTTTTGGTTTGGTTCGGTTCAATTTAGCAGTTCAGATTGATTTTTTTGCCCACCCCTAAGCATAGTAACATATTTTCTAGTTAATTTGAATTAGACCAATAAGAATGTAAAAGTTTGAAATCATCCAATAACAAATAAATAACAACTAACATTTATCATTAAAAAATTCATCTGTCTATATTCCATCGAGATATTTAGAGATGATTCTGTACTTCAATGTAGAGTCGGGGAGTGATGCAAATCATTCCTTCAATTGGAACCCTCACATGTAATGAATGAAAAAGAGTTAATAGCTATCTTTAGACGTTGGCTAGGGAGCAGGGTGATTAAGATTGGAAGAGGAACAATAGACTTGCCAGGGTTATTGGTTTATGACCATCACTCCTTTTTTCTTATTTAATTTGCAATATGTATTAAAAGCTAGGCAAGAACCTAGCTATAGTCTTTTTCTTCGTGGCAGTTGCATTTTGCTATAACACATGTCCTTATAATTCCATGAATAAGCCCAACACTATTCATGCTAAAGCTAAGCATGATACTGTTTTTTGTCTACAAACCTCTTATGACTTTATATCATATATGACTTATAATTAGTTTCAATTCTAATTCATGTATTCCCATTGATTTAGATAGTTTCCGAAAGTAATTTCCCTAATTCTCCACTCAAGACTGCTAGTTTTGACTAACAGATTACAACAGAGTTCCGATTTATTTTTCAGCAATCATATTATTAAGTTTTCACCAAAATTAGTCATCGATAAAAATCTAGGTACTTCACATCAATAATATATTACAAATAAAAAAGATGAATGAACCTATTAAATCAAAACTTTATCTAATATGCACAGACAAATCACTCTTGCATCATGCACAAGTCTATTTTTAACATTAAATCAATAAATCTTATTATATTTTATTTAATTTAATAGCAAAATTTATTTATTCAATGGTAAAAACAACCTTATACATGATGCAAGACTTATTTAAATCGAAACTAGAGATATTATTGCCCGGTTGTAATATTGAAGCCAGAGTGGTTTTACTATGCTTGTATCTTGATTTGGTTGTTTGAAACATTTGGACCATTATAGTACATGATTGCCTGGGCTTGGCAAAGCAATGGATAGTGTTGGTAATTTTGAATCACTTCACCTGTGCCTGTCCTATTAAGAGTGGGTTAGTTAATGCTTGACTGTGTTTTGGGAACAAACCGTGAGACGAATTTATTGAATTTAATTCAGGGTCAGTTTCAGAGGTGGGTTCTACGTCTCAAACCAATTACCCTACGTTGTGACCACCCTTTTTTAAGGTATGTTTTAGACTTAATATTTCACAATCAAAACATATATAAATGGATATATTGTTTCCTAAACTAAATTATGTTTTGATTGCTATAACTAGATTGATATTGTCCATGTTCATTGAGAATACAATTTACAATTTTCCTTAATATATTTCTGAGTGAACCATCAAATTCGTCCCTGAATTTTCACGCATCGGCCAACTCCGTCCCTCAATTATGCGAAATATCAACTTAGTCCTTGAATTTGTCAGACGTCCATCAAAAAGGTCCCTCCGTCCAAGTGCCCCGTTAGCCATGCTGAGCTGTCGCCCTGCATGTTGTGTTGTCTTGTACGCGTGGCAAGAAAGAAGCCACGTGTTCAGGGACTAATTTGATTGAATTGGAAAAAGTTGAGTTTTCACTTTTCAGTTTGTTTTTATGCTTTTTCCATTTTGCCCATGTATTACCATACCTCCTTCTTCACATTTCAGAACATCAAAAACGTCCTTGACCCTTCTTCCCGCTAAAACTTCCTCCATTTTCACCCCTCCAAAATCATCATCATCTCCGGCGATTCTGACGTTTTTGAAGTTTGGTTGTGATTAAAGGTAACACCTTTCCTGTTGTTTATCAAGTTTTTGTGTCCATATTCACCTTGTTTTTGTCCGTTTTTATGTGTTTTCATTTTAAGTTTTGATCATGTTGTTTATTTTGTTTCTGTGATCGTTGATGCTCACCTTGTTCTTTGTTTGTGTTTGTTGCGTTTTTGAGACAGTTGTTTTCAAGGATCAATTTGATATCTGATTAAACAATTCAGGGACTTATTTGATGGTTTTTTATATAACGTAGAGAAATAATTCAGGGACTAATTTGATGGCAATATTATTATAGTAAGATTACATTTCTCAATCATCTTCAACCTCTTTTCATTAGTTAAACCAACCTTTGGCAGAGGGCAAGCATAGAATGGCCTTCCTGGGTTTTTTGAAGTATTGGATTTTCTAACAACACAAATTGTAGGGCACCAACATTCAAGCACTCTCACAACACCATTAAACTTGGAGCTTGAAGATGAAGCTTGACTTTCATAATTGTTTTTTCCCATATTCTCAACCCCCCCCCAAATCATTTCAGATTCAATTTCAATAGTTTTGCTTTAAGAAATTTTGAGGATTTTGGCTTTCAGATTCAATACGAAAAAAATTAGGTTCAATACGAAAAAAATTAGGGTTTGAAGTTTTTTGAATTGGGGCAGAACTGGACTACTTATTATTGGAGGAAATTTTCGTGATTATAAAGTGTAGATTGTGTAATTAGGGTTCCAATTTTATACAATTGAGGAAGAAATAGCTGTTGGGGAAGAAAAGAGCCATTTGGGAAGAAAGCCAAAACATTTTATGCAAATCAATCAATTTAGTCCTTAGAAATGTTTGTTATTATCGGCCAAATTAGTCTCTTCCTACGTGGCGTCTGACATGTGAGAGGTTAACGGTCACGTCAGCCCCGTTAATGCTCTGTTTGAACAGAAGGACTAACTTGATTGACATTTAACAAATTCAGAGATTAAATTGATATTTCACATAATTGAGGGACGAAGTTGGCCGACCCGTGAAAATTCAGGGACGAAGTTGATGATTCACTCTATATTTCTCTATAAACTATAGTCTTCATGCCTCCATCATTATATGATTACAGGAGCGTAAGCAACACTATTTTTTCAACACTCTCTCTAACATTATTTACTTCGCTATTGTGGAAAACCAATGTGGTTTTTACCATTTTATGTTAGATCTACTTCCATAATGTGAGTCTACATTGATTTCGTCCAATAATAAAGTGAATATTAGAAAAAATGTTTGAAAAAGAAATGTTTCCAACACTTCTCATACTCTATTAAAAACAACTATCATGTCAACCATGTTGAGTCTATTGGAATGAGCTAGTCTCTTGCAATGTAGCAAATTAAGATCAAATTTCAGACGTGAGAGGTTCACATTTAGTGAACAACAATACTTAGATTAAATCCTCTAGTAAATAAACCTATAAGAAACAAAAAAATATTAAACCCTCCATCCTTATCCTTATCCTCTATAATTTGAATGAAAAATTTAGAATGACAAAATGGCAAGTCTAGAAATTTGTTACAGGGAGGTCGGCCTAAATATGAATAATATTATTTATTACTATATTATATATATTTTGTATTATGAATTTGTTAACTTTTTCAATAATTTAAGCTTATTAGTGTACATTAGTTTTTCTCATATTTAAATGTATTACTATAAATTAGAATTGAAATATGATATAATATATATAATTAAATTTTGTAAAAACTCATGTTAAATATCAAAAGTGAATTTAAACTCATTGATCTATTAATTCGTTAGTCTATTTAAACTTATATTACATTACTTATTTAAATATGTTCATAAAAAATAGGTTAGCATGTCATATCAGACTTTTAGAATGTAGACTTAGGTCTTAAATTTTTTGACAAGTTAGGCTTAGACTTTGCAAAGTCTAGTTCGATCTAACTTATTCCCATTCTTATCTATTGACTACAAAATAACTGTCGATTTGGGATTTACTCAAGAACTCATTAAATAAAAGTCATATATATGGATAGATAGATATATATATACACATGTTTTTTCCTATATTAATAGAAGCTTTTATTTCACTTATTTGAAATAAAGTTTTTTTTGTTGTTGTGAAAGGATTGTTTGAAATAAAGTTGAAGCAAATATAGTTTACACAAACATGAAACAATCTGCACTTGGACATTGCTTAAAAACTTTTGGATATTTCTCTTGAGTTGTGGTGCTCAACACATTTTGTGTTGATCACACTATAACACATACGTGTTCTTTTAAGCACACAAACTTCTTTGGGTTTCAACTTTAGATGATTTGTATGATTTTGCAAACACTAACATGTACAAATGTATTGGACATGTGCCTTTGAATTCAAACTTCTGGATTAAGGTTCAATGGATAATACTATTGTTCTTTAGACAATAACTTATAGAAAATCTTTATGAACAACAATACCAAAAGATGAATTACTTAATCACCATAGCATAAAATTCATTATTATTCAGATTGTGATTTAAATATAGTATATTTATTGATCTTAAACGAATCTTACATCATATGCTTAACAAATAGTTGATCCTTGATATTCGTTCACCAGATAATGAGCTTAATGATTGTCTCTAGATGACATATCCATACATTGACTTTACTTCCCACCATTCAATCACATTGATTTAACACATGGAAAAGCCTTCAGAATTAGTGACCCAAGGTCAACACTCACACTCAGGGATCCTTTTAGAAAGAGGTTTAATGTCCATTATGAATCACCTACATCACTCCTTTTGAAAACAAGTCCAAAGTTGACTCCACGATAGACCCAATCAACGAGGCGACTTTCCACCTGGCAGGTACCAATCGAGATCCTTTAGAATGCCTCTCTGAGTGGGACCTAATGATCTGGGTCTCATACACCTACCAATCAGGACATCCTATTATAAGGTTGAACTATCTGTAAGGATCATCCCAGCTCCACTTCCATATGAAAGCCAAGTTAAACACATGCATATCCCTCACCTTAAGACCTCATTTATTAAACTGGTTTGTAAACATCATCCCATCAAACCTAGGGTGTTTTTTTTGTCCCCTTCGGAGGCCCTCACACAGTAAGCACCTTTGCAACTAGGCAATATGTTTCCATACTTTTTTAGATATCTTCGTGAATGAAGAGAGAAAATAGGAATACTATTTAAGACAAAGTTGAGAAGAAAAACTCTATCACTGAGACCAATATACATATTACTTCACAACATAAGGCGTCTAAAACAAAACCTAAGAACTCGCTCAAGGACTCGTCCTTCCTAATAAAAGTACTAAAAAGAAGAAAGCCATACAATCACACTATTTGAATCCCTTTGGATATTAATCTCTACCGTATGAGACCCATTAACAAAAACTGAAAGATTTATTGAAAAAACACAAGCATGAATCCAGGATTGTCACATATCATTATAACAAGGTCTTGGGATTGGTAATGTTGGTTTTTCAATTAAAATGTCTTAAAATGGGTGGATTTACGGAGTTAACACCCAATGTATCAATTTCCTTAAGTTAGATTCCTTTTACTTTAGGCAATTGACGTTGAGGGAGGAACTTTGTCCCCTAATTATGGGTTCCCTGACTTTTCAAGTAGAGAGTTTTGTACGATTGGTTCCCCTAATTATAGGTTTTTTAAACTATATTAGAAAATGCATAAAAAAATGATAAAGGCAGAAAGATAAAGAGATAAAAATGCAAAATTAGTTTGTTTGATTGGATGTCTAATTGTAGTGTATGAACTGAGTTTTTATAGAAAAAACATATGCATATTAGCTGAACATCGCGGTCTATGGTGATGAGCCTTTGCTCGGCTAATTTCACGGATTGTGCTTGATATCTCCCTTTATAATGGGGATTGTGGCACCCCACGTTTAGCTTGATTATCTTCGTTCTCGATGTGTTCTGTTGACCAGGTCATTAGTGCTCAACTCAATGGAGATCGTGTCTTCTCTCATATTCCTCAAAGTTGTTTAGTAGAGCTACTAACATGGAAGGTGTGTTTCTCGCGTCATTGTCCAATCCCACTATGTTTTGACTCAATCTTTACGCTTTGATGATCCATGTAATGAGTTAGTGGCCTTGAAAAAGAATATGCTCCCTTAGTAGTCTACTCACCTATAAGTCGAGGTCAACTAAAATGCAATTTATAATCACCTTAGTAATTTGATTTTCACTCCTTTAGTTGTGGTGGAAAAGGGGGCCCTTTTCGCTTCATCGTGGGAGAGTTGCGCATCGTCTGAAGTGGCAATTTTTTTCTTGACAAATGTTATTATTGTGGTAACCGATACAGTACAATTTAGTGGGGGAGAGGCGTATTCGGAGATAGCATCTGTGTTGTGTTTGGTACGAAGATGTACGAGAGTCGGAAAGACACTTGTATTCTAAGTGTGGTTTTGCAAGTTCTATTTGGTATGAGGTATTTATATGGTTTGGTGTCAAGTCGGTGTTGCTCGGAAATTTGTTCACTTTGCTCCGAATTTTACTTCTTTGGTTAGGAAGGGGAAAGGGTTAAGTGGCATTTTATTGATTTGGCATATTGTGGTTTGGCTCATTTAAAAAGTTAGGAATGACTTTATCTTCAAAGCAAAGGCTTCCAAAGTATAAGAGGCGATAAATTCAATCCAAGGCTTTCTTGGGAATGGTTTTTGGTTAATAAGTCGGTCTACTCTTGCCTTTATTATGAATGGGTTATATTCCGTTTTGATTGTATGTTAAGGTAGTTTCTGCTTTTTCGAGTTCTTGGCATTTGCTTGTTCATTTATTTGAAGAGGGCTGAGTACTAGTTGTATACTTAATCTTTTAGTAAAGGTTTAACACCCCTTGCACTTTTCTTATCTTTCAATAATAGTTCAATTTGCTATTAAAAAAAAGCTTAGTAAAACTTGTTTATGTTATGGTTTTCCATTGACTCAGTTTGTCTTTATTCCTTCATTATCTTTCTTACACTAGCTATATGCACAAAAGGTTTAAAAAAGCATGTAAACTTTTCAGACGAGTAACTATCTAAAGACACAGTCAACCAGAAAAAAGAAAGTTCCAAGAACAGGGAAGAAAAATAACTAGGTTTGCACTAGAAATAAGATTTAACAACTTTTTGTGTGTGGCCGCTTGATAGCAACCAAACTAGAAACTTTTGAATTTATATTTTCTTATGCGTTTAAGTTTAAGTTTAATTTTTTTTTTTATTCTTGCATTACAAGTGAAACACAATATGTTTTAAAAAAAGTGAAACACAATATGCTGGTAAAATAAAATAAAAAAGTTCCAACATTGAAAAGGGATAAAATTTAAAAACCCAAAGTATATCAACTAGGAACGGAGTTAGAAGAGGGACTAGCAGAGGTCATGATCTTCCGAACTTTTATGACAAAATTATAGTAATATGTAATTATATTTTTTTGTTCCTATATATATTTTTTATAAGGCTTATTATATGATATTGTCTAATAGTTTTTTTTATTTAATATATTAGGTCTTGAATACCGACTTTTCTAGACTTGATTGCACTAATACTCGACTAGAATCCGTAACAGCGAAAAAAATGTTTTGTTGGAAATTTACAGAACAAACTAATTAATCCTTAACTAGAATCTAAATATATGATTCCTCATTGCTATTTTGTTTAGAATATCGAATCACAGTCTACAATTTTGTTTGTGCATGCACTACCAACAATTCACTGGTCTCGATTTCATCCTGAATATATCCTCATACGCTTGCACTTTTCGTTGTTTCACATTTTCTTTCGATGATATATATTCAAAAATCGTTTTACTCTCGTCATTCTTAGGCAAGCCACGGGGTAGTATCATCTTTCTTATATCCTTGAAATTTATTATCATTTTAAACATATTATAATTTCTTAAAAATCTTGTATATATTCTACATTTAAAAATTATTTTTTTTCTTCATTAAATCATACTTTCAACTTGGTTTCTCCTACCCTTAAAAAAAAAACTCGGTCCCCCCTAAGCTTAATATTTTTCTGGCTTTGTCCCTAATATCAACTCAACCCTTTCCTTAATATGATCTACCACTTATTCCCCGCTGATCTGCCACTCTTGTACTTGTTTTGAACTAGCTACTGACTTTTCATTTCGGTGTTGGTATATGCAATCTTTAGGTGGTAGATGATGAATTTGAACAATATGTTTCACTTATATTCCATTTTCTGCTCAACTTTGTTGAGTTTTAGAGATATAGATAGATATGGTTGGAGTATGATTTAAACGCGTGCATTTTAATCTCTTTCAAAATATTAATATTGTGATGCTAGTCCCACGGCACAACACACAGGTATAATAAATAAGGAAACGCAAGATTGGAATAATGAAATTGATTGTAGGGTTGCCGCAACGGCAAGATAATTTACAAACTAGGCATCCAATTGAGAGCAGTTGGAACTTGGATGGATGCATTTCCCTTTATTGGTTTTCAAGGGAGGGGAGGATCCAATCCAACCTAATTCGCAAGTCAACTTGTCACATCACAATGAATGCTTTTGCAATTTGCAATGATCTTTATAAACTATGCAGGGAAATCGTAGCCAAAACTTCTTTAACAACTTTGCTCTTTATTATCAAACCAGTGGAGCCAGCCAGCTGATTCACAACTGGTTTTGTTAAACTAATAATTATCTTCGTACATAGCTTTTATTAGAACCGCTAGTTTACATATTTATATATAGAAAAAAATGGAAGAAAGAAAAAACAGCTACCAAAAACCTTGGCAATGTTTCACAGAAAGAAACCCTATTTAATAGAAAACAATCACAACATAACAAGACAACCATGTTTGAAAACTTCTGTTTTATTTGATTAAAACAGCATACATAGGTAAGTTGTAGTTTATATATACATAGGTAGGTGTAGCCCTGGAATCCTAATTTCTCATTCCTCAGAGAGTTGTTAGGGCCTCTGAGACAACTTTATCCTCCACGAAAATGTTAGATTAGATGACAATCCCATTTAAGATATTTTGGCAAAATGTAAAAAAACTCAGATTAAACATTTTAATCCTACATCTTGCCCTACTTGTTCATCTCATCCCTTTTATTTTACCTTTAAGTTCAAAATATCATTCATTCTCTTTAAGCTATATATAGCTAGGTTCAAGTAGACATTATTTCATTGAATCAATGATTCCAGATTTCCAGTAACTTTCCACCAACTTTAACTATATAATACTATTGAGTATAAACCACTACACCACTTGTGTAATCTGTTATTTCACACAGTTTTTGGAATAGAAATCAGTTTCAAAAATCAAAAGGACTAAATTTCTTGTGTAACAGCAAGTGCAACATTGAACTCATACAGCAGTTCCAGTTTGCAGAGGAAGAGCATATACTCAAAATTGCACAGGGATTTCCACCACCTGTGCACATTCTCAGATAGATGTTAATCATGTTATATTATAAGTTGATCAATTCATGATAACATATGCAAAGATCAGTTCAGTATAAATTTTGTATCTAATAATACTAGCAGAATAAACCCTATATCTGCTGATCCAACATTCATTTCTTGTGTAGAATAAACCCTAATCAATATACAAATGAGGCAAAATAGGAAATTAAATGGAGTAGATAAGAAATATTGTTGCAATTCCTTGTACTGCCTTCAATGCATTTAATTCAAAAAAAATAATAAGAATTTGAGTGCATGAATTCTTATGCCCTAATCATCCATTTTGATCTTGTTCAGATACTTCAATAATTGGCACCCAGTAAAAACATACTTGCTTGGCAACTCATTTATAATACATAGGTGTCTTGCTAATGATGTTATTAGGGCACTCTAGTATCTTACTAATAAAGAACTAAGTTTTAATATTGGAACTTTTGTTTAGGTAAATGTTAGTGATTAGTTTAATTTGTTACAGGGAGGGGGGATTTGTTAGGGTCAAACATCTTAATACTCATTCAAGTTCTAATCCCATACCATTGTACTACACCTTATGACTTGAATATTGGAAGTATATAGTTCAAGACCAAATCACAATTTAATGGATGATATGGATATACCTTTGGTTTTTTTAAACATATGTATAGTTTTCCATTTGCTCTCAGCATAGAAAAAGAAAACATTTTGATGGAACAGTGCATTTTATATATGACCACTGAAAAGGGATGGAGATTATTCCCCTTGAATGGCTGGTATTTATACAAAGGAATCCTATGGATACTTTCTTTTTAACACTCCCTTCAACAATCATTCTCTTATTGGGTGAAAATATTGTATCACCCACCACTTTGAATCGAACCCATTTCTAAAGTGTGAGACCATCATGATTTAAGCCGATAAAAAAGTAAGTGTTGAGAGAGTGTTTAAAAGAGAGTGTTGTTAGCACTACTCATTTATATATTTTTTGATAGTCAAAGAGATTATTATTATTATTATTATTATTATTATTATTATTATTATTATTATTATTATCAGTCCTAATATTGAAGGGCTGCTAATGAAATTGAATACCATAAATTGATAATTTATATTTCATCATCAGAAAGCTAAAATTTAAAGTATTAAATGTATTAAAACAGGTCTTAATTTTTATAAAGGCACAAATTAGTAGAAATTACTGTGTCTCATGACCATAATTTTTATATTAATTAATTTTTTTTATATAGCAATTTACAAAAGAGACATTAACTTCTTAAAATAAATTCTATATACATTTTTTACTACTTTTCTATTTAAAAAATAACAATTTAAGTAGGTAGTATTTTTCAAAAAATTTGTTATAAAGAATTTGAGATATTTTACTAATTTTTAATTAAAGTGAATTACATAAATGGGTTCAAATCAAAAATATTGTGTAGTTTTATTTATCTTATAAGAAAAAAGATTTGTAATTAAAATTCTTAGATCTATACTTTTTTTTTTGAAGGAATTAGATCTATACTTATATTCAGCGAATTAACACCTTCAAATTAATTTTTTAATTAAAAAAAAAAACTTATGATGCTTATGATTATCAATTTGCTTAGGAAAAACTACAACCATAACCTTTTAATTTGAAATTTGATGCTGAGAGACCTTGAAGCAAAACAAACTATCCAGTGACATTCCTTCCTTACTGCAAACACAATCTAAAAAAAATACAGTACTTTCTCTGATCCATGATTTCTTCTTGCCCCTACATCACTGAGTTGAGCATTGAATTAGAGTAACCATTTATAATAATATAAAATAAATACTTAGTGAGTGGCTCCAGAACTTTCATCAATCAAACTTTAAAAATTGAGCATATATTAAATTAAAAATACAGGCAGGACGTACAAGGACGCAGCAAACCTTTATGAAAACTATCATATGCCATTGGCTGGTTGGTTATCATCAAGAATCAATACAAAAAACATTGTAAAATGGGAATATAGGGCACAAAAAGGAAAAAACTAAAGTAGTGGTCACTGAAAGAAGATATGATGATGATTACAAGGCAAATCACTTGAGAGGATTTATTCTGATCAGATATTACCGAAAACTAGCAAATTAGTGTTGACTCTGATTCTTTCGCTCCTCCCAAGATTTTCCAACCTCTACAAAATCAACACCTCAAACACATTAATTAATTACACTTAAACATTTTCCTATAAAAAAAGAGAGTTTGATTAAAAGTAGTTTGAGAAGAATATGATTAATTAAAATTAATTATTCACTCTGGGTTTGACTGAATCAAAGTAGCACTGTGATTTTGTTGAAACTTGTAAAACTTTTGTTAAAATCACGATGATTCTCTATGATTCTTTCAAGCTCACCGTGAATTCAAACATTCACTTAGTTAATTACTTACCACGGATTCAAGAAGCATGTAGATAGATTCACAGTGGCTATTCCACAAAAGTTGGAGCTAGTCTCCCAATTTGGAGTTGAACAAGGGAATAAGGAGTAATCATTAATATTGTGGTTGAAACTTGGTAATTCCTTAGTGATAGTAGGAATTAGGTTTTGGTGATGATATTGAGAAGAAGTAGCAGACATCATGTTCCTTTTAATCATAATGGATTCCTCAATCACATTAAATCCACCATGATCTCTAGGTATTTCACTATCCAATAGGTTATGATGATTATGAAAAGAAGGGTTACTATAGGTCTGAAGTTGAAGAAGCTGACGCCATCTTGCATAAGCCTCAGTTTCAGTACTATCAACAGGTGATGTTGAAGATGACATCAATTGTTGCAGAATTTGTTGAGTATTTGTTGAATCTCCAACAGGCCCAGGGTACCTAATTTCTTCTTGTTGCATTCTTCCACTGCTACACATCTTGTAACAAGTCCTTTCTCTAGCTCTTGCTCTTGCTCTTTCTCTTGACTCTTTTTTTGTTTCTTCTTTCTGTGTCCATTTCAATTTTCTCCCTTTAGAAGAACAACTACCATCGCCGCCACCACCGCCGGAAAAAGATTTGTTGCTATTTGAATCAAAAAATGGGCTGTTGTTGTAACAAGCAGCGTTTTTAGTTCTAGCTAGTTCTTTGATTGCAGTGTCAGATTTAGTGAAAAGCCACTCAAGTGTGTTACTTGGTTTGTCAAACTCTAACATATCTTGAAGATCAAAGAACTTTCTTGCTATTTCACTTGACAATCTTACCCTTCTGTCTCTCAAACCCTGTGATGTGTGAATCTTACTGTGCCTATCTTTCTTTCCTCCTATAACTGCTGCTGGTTGTTTCTGCTCTGTCACAACAAAATTTGGAATTGGAAAACTACTAGTAACACCAAAGTTGTAGCCATTATCTTGTTCAAACATTGCAGTGTTGTTACAATCTGCAAAATTAGCATCAGGGAATGGAACAACATCATCAATATGTGTTGATGTAGTGAAAGGAATAGAAAGTAGTGAATCATCAAGAAGAGTAGTATTGTTATTTGGAAAATCATTATTTTCAGGATTGTCAATGAGAAAAGAAAGGGTACTACTAGGGTAAGAAGAAGAAGATGATGAAGGGAAATTATTAGGGTAAGAGAACATTTGGAACCAATGGTTGAAAACCCTAGGTATTGTGTTGAAAAGATCACAATTCAACACAGTGGTAGCTTCTCTGCTCCTATACTTAACGGTCCAAGTACAGTCCCATAGACTTATATATAATCATTTATCTGAGATACCTATCTCTTTCTTTGAAAGGATCAGACTAACTAACCACTAAGTACCACGTACTAACTATACTAAGTACATTTTTGAAAATAACTATACTCAGTAGTAAGTACTATCATAACCATTTAAGACTTGATTTATTTTTTGAAGGGAAAAATAAAATTGTGATGTTTAAGGAAAGAGAGAAAAACAAAAAGGGAGATTTTAGTTTAGGGCAATGAAGTACTTTGCACATAGCTACATTTATTTTGTGAAATGTAACTATACTGTTACCAATCTGAGTTGGCGCAGACGGACGAAAATATAGCTCAAGTATATCACCACATCATATAATTGATCAAAAGTACACATACTTTTTATATTATTTTTTATGTAACCCACTTTTTTTTAGGTACAAGGACACACATACTTCCCCTAAAAAAAAAAGGACACACATCCTTTTTAATAAATCGAGAGATAATTTTTTAATAAATTGAGATGATATTGTATTGGGTTGACGGCACCATATTGAGATAGCACATTCTTGGCCATATAATTTAATAAATGACTCTTATGTCCATGCATCAAATCAAATCATGTTACAGTGCCATTTCTTAGACTACTTATCAAAATATCTAGGTTTCACTTACGTGACTTCGACTTTTGATAATAGAATAATGCTAGCAACACTTTCTTTTGAATATTTCTCTAATATTTACTCTCTTATTGGTTTAAATCAATGTGAGTTTATACTTTGCAAATAGAGCTCAACCAAAGTAATAAAACATACATTGATTTCATCCAATACAATAATGAATGATAGAGAGAGTTCAAAAGTGAGTGTTGCTATCATTTCTCTTGATAATATTGGTGATATCTACATAGTGGATGTATGTGTAAATGAGTTGTACATTGTTGATGTATGTAATTTAAATTCTAATTTTAAAGACAAATGTAACACTACATTTATTCATATGTGATGATTTATATTATATAAATGTTGGAGTACACTTTACACAATGTTCGTCTGTCCACTTTTCTCAATAAATAAAAATGAAATTTATAAAAGTTTATGCAATTAAATCGGTTTTTGTAAATAAAATAAAAATCTAAATAAAATAGAGTTAAGTTGATATCACGAAAAGTCTAAATAAAATAGTGTTATTTATATGTTTTATGTAAAACAACTCAATAACAAATAAAATAGTTCAAATTAAGGGTAAAATTGTGCCATAACAAAAATGTGTATCCCTCTTTTGGATCAAATAGCTCAATGACGAAACTCAACAACACAAGTAAAAATAAGCGATGCATTGCAAGTTTGGATCTGCGCTCAACATATAAAATGTCTATATAATTTTTAACCATTTTTTTTTTTTTTGAAAGAATAATTTTTAACCATTTAAACTGTTTTACACGGACATTTACATCCTTTTTATATAGAAGTATAGATGCTTGAGTATGAGTATACTCTTGGATTAGGTTTTTTTTTTTTTAAATATATATTAGTTGATTTTATTTATGAAAACCCTAAGGAAAAGTAGTAATAAAGGAAATTGTAGTAGTTATATACACCTGAAAAAGTTGAAAACCCTATCCTTATGGATCTAGCTATGATGGTTTTTATCCGAAAGACAATGAACTTTAAACCGTACAAAGAGTGTAAAAGGTAGGTGAGAGGCTGTAATAGCTGCTTACCTGTCTCCTTTGTATAAAACTCAACCGCAAATATACCAACTCAGTCAGAAAAATTGCATTTTCATTTTTCTGAAAAGGCTGAAATGATAGTACAAATTGGTAATACAAACTTCAAACTCGGTATTCTTTTTGAATGCGCGCCCACATAACTTCATTTCAATCCCGAAAAAAGCTCTTTCTTCTCTGACACCCATTGCACCTTCACTTGGATACTATCTCAATGTGTACTTGTTTATATCATATACCAGATGAATACATACATACTTAAAATTATAATCAACTATTTCTTTTTTTTGAGAGAATAATCAACTATTTCTATGTTTACTTGTTTATATCATATACTAGATTAATATGTACATTCTTAAAGTTATAATCAACAGGTGTTGAAAAAGTTTGACTCCATGAAAAAATTGAGTTCGACTAATGTGTCGTCTATTTGAAAGATAACTCAACATGCTCAATCGTGGTAACACTTTAGAGCACCTACTTGTATTAAGATAATAAATCAAATACTATTTGCGGCATTTAAGTTAGATTTTTATTTATATCAAATTAGTTTTAAGTTTTTTTTTTGGTTACAAATAGATCTTTTAAGTCATAAAATATATACATCATTATTTTATTTTCATCAAACTCGGTTAATAAGTGATTACGTAGATGTTTAATATTAAGTTGATAGGTTCAAATTCACCGCTCTTAAAAATGGGTTTATAAGTGTGTTATTCAGTCTTGATTTGAAACAAAGTCGATCGATTATTTGATTTATATGGTTGATGATGAAATATTTATCAGTAAAATTTGACTTGAATTAAAAAATAAGAATAAAGAAATGTGTGTAATTAAGGCTACCAATTCAATGTTAAATGGTTCATAAGCACTTTCTAACGAAGTTGACAAAAAAATTGGTAACGGTGAAAATATTCTATAAAAAATGCTTACGATTACCCCAAGGACACTCTTTAACAACTTAAATAGTAAGTTTTTATAAAAAAAAAGTGATGAATTTAATGGATTGGAAATTAAATTGTTTGACTTTTTCAATAAACATTTTCTTAATTAAAAATTCTTAAAGAGTGTCCTAACCTCATATTCTATTACTTGAAAGACCAATTTAAAACTAAAAAACTTAAAGGACTATCTTGTTATAAACATCTAGCTTAAAGGAGTGCATTAGTTGTTTTTCCAAGATTATAATTGAAAAAGTTATAATCATATTTTAACAATTTTTTTTTCTTCTTGCAATCGTGTATTTACTTACTTACATAGTAGCTATAGCTATCCCCTAAAAAAATAGTACCTATTGCTATTAAATTTTTATAAGATTTCAATTCCTTAAAACTTTAATTCAATTCTCAAAACTTTTCATTGAATCTTGTAAACTTATATAGTGTATGGTAATCTGAAAAAAAATATAAAAATAATTTTTTGAAGGAAAATAAATATAAATAATGGTTAACCACAAAAATATATCAGTACTCGGTAGACTATTATAGACACGTAATTTATATAATTTTTTTTAGGTGGGTCTGATCTATATAATTTTTTAATTAAATTAATACAACTTTAAGTATTTTACTATAAAAATTATTATTATATTACAAACTGGCTTTATTGTCCCTTGGATTATATATTGGGCACTTTACCTTGTTATTTAGGGTTTAGGGGAAATTTATTTTATGTTTGTATAAAGGTAGTTGTACTTTCATTTTTTATATTATTTCGCTTAATCTCACCCCTAAAAAAATATTTTTTTACTTAAAAAAATCGATTATGATTAGTTATTATCAAATCAATTAAGCTGGAGCTAGATATTTTATGAAATGAGCTCTTGCACGAACTAGACATTGCCATTGGTTTTGTTTAGGCCCAACATTATAACGTGTGAAACTGATGTGTTGTTGTAAAATCATGGACAAAGCCTCTATTATAATAAGCGTGACTTAGTCAATAGTTTGCACATTAGGCTGGCTGAAAATGAGAGCTCAAGCGAATGGTGTTTATTTCCTCTACTTAAAATCATGGACAAAGCCTATATTAGAATAAATTGTGAAGCAAAAAGATAAGGTAAATTACGAGAAAAATGATTAGTTTGATTCATTGTGTATAAAATGAGATGCACAATATATCCAAAACATTGTGGCCTACAAAATCTAACACTAACCGGCATATTCAGTTATTTTCACGGGTGGATGGGTGCGTGTTAGTTCCCGTTGATGGGTGTATGTGGCTCTCCACATTTGGTTTGGCTTCTCCTTGTTTTCAATTCGTGGAGCTATAAAATGATAAGTAATGATCTCCCATAGATTGTTGTTTCTACTTGGAAGTTAATCAATACTTAAATAAAAATTAAAATTGGGGGATTTTCAAGAGTTGGTTTGCAAAAGAAAATAAAAAAGATTTAATTCAGAATGCTGAATCTCCTAAACAATAACAATTTGAGTTATATGTTCCTGGTTGTTTAACAAAATGGACCAAGACCAATTTCTTGGCTCAAAGTCCCGTTTATCTAAAATAAAACCCCTAATATCTTAAGTGAAATTAACTTTATAAAAAGCTTTATTGACTGTTAAGCTTTCGGCCAACTAATTAATTTTCTATGTCTAGATAAATTAATTAGATAATATTATGCCAATTTTAAGTTACAAAACCTAATGTTAATAGCAAATTACAACTTAGAATCGATTTAAAGTTGATCAAATAGTGAAAAACATTAAACACGAGGTATAATGAATAAAGATAGTTTAAACTACATTAATAAAGGACATCCTATATCATATGGTTCAAACAATACCATAAAGGTTCATCATTTAATCATAATCTTAATAACTACTCATAAATTATAATGTTAATAGCTACTCATAGTTGTAACAAAACAAATAATCAAAAGGTTAAAGAGTTACACATACAAATAGAGTGATGCATGTCTTCAATATTGTTGCCAATGGATGAAAATAGCCATTTTAGGTTGCTGGAATTGCACTACAAGCCAATGCATTATCAAAATTTAGAACTCTTTCTTTTCGGAAGAATTGTCCATAAAAAGATCTATTTTTCTCTAGCATACACCGCGCAAAGCACGACACATGCCACTAGGGGTGTACACGGGTTGGGTCAACCCAAAAAACCTGTCAAACCCACCAAAAAAAACCCAAAAAAATGGGTTGGGTGAATATGCTTTTAAAAAATGAAAAACCGATAAAAAAATAACGGATTTTGGGTAAAACCAAACCCAATAAACCCACTTACCCAATAATATTTTTATTTTTATTTTTATTTTCATTTTCATTTTCATAGGGAGGCAGGAAATAACAAAGGTTTTGGTTATAATTTTTCTTTAAAAAAATAATTTTGGTTATAAATCAAGTCTAATTTCTAAAATTGACACAACACATCCTCTATATTGAAAATCAAAGTCTAATTTCTAAAATCGACACAACATATCCTTTATATTGAAAATCAAAACATGTTAGCGTTACAAATTATGATGTTGCGCTTTTTAGTTATTTTGATGTTAAAGCAATTTTACGTCATCCAACTTTAGTTTGTTACAAGTATTTTAAGATGAAATTTGTTATTTAATATTATAACTTATTATTTTATAAAGCTAAGATATAGTGAAATAGGTTACACAAATTTTCTAAGAAAATAAAAAGTTGAGTAATTATTATGAAAAAAATATGAGGACTCGTCATTTAGTCATTTAATATTAACAAAAAAACAGAAAATTAATTTGGGTAACCCACTACCCAACCCAAACCAATCCGAAAACTAGTGGGTTTGCCCAAATCCACCCATTAATATAACGGATGGACATTTTACCTCATCCAAACCAGAGTACCCTATATGGTTCGAGTCTTGGGTTTGGCCAAACCCAGCCCAAACCCACCCACGTACACCCCTACATGCCACACATCCAACTTAACTTGACTTGGCATGTTGTGAATGTTCAATTTATGTGTTGCACACACATGAGAAAAATTTCCATTTGCGCACTTCCAGTGTGGGTCGCGCAAACTCCATGAGCGGGGCGCATGCATCTGAAGTATTTTTTCACTTTATATATCTACTCTTTATGGAGCTTCACCTTTTACATGTGTTTGGGGCAGAATTTACCCAAGTTATATAGACTTCATATCTTCACTGTGATTGGTCTTCATATCTCCGTAACACTTCTGATAATCTGATTATCTGTTATTCAGGTAGCTCGGGGGTAAATGGCTCCAGAGAGTGTCTTCCAATCGGATAAACACATTGTTCTATATAAAAAAAAAAAAAAACAA
>Ga0228710_1001109_pt1 | contig 39040 bp, 19 predicted proteins | sample MedpolnodulmetaG_FD_177995 | JGI IMG/M metagenome (GOLD analysis project Ga0228710, IMG submission 177995) | Root nodule microbial communities from Medicago polymorpha collected in Santa Monica, California, United States - pink nodules | ecosystem: Host-associated > Plants > Roots > Nodule...
AAAAAAAAAAAAACAGGAAAATTAAAACATGTTAGCAGTCAAAAGAGTCAATGCCATAATTTCAAGAAAAACATGAAAAAGTTGAGAAACACTCCTACATACACAAACCCCATACACAAAACCGACACCTAGATGTGATTGAATATAATCCCATGTGTTAGTGTCGTATCGGACAATGACACATGTCAAACAATAACTTTTTTTTTTGGAAACTTGGTTTACGGTCCAAGGACTAACTAATCCGGGGGACCAATCCCACTGTCCCATTTAAAGTTAGAACAAAGTTTTGTAAGGATTATCCCACATGAATTGGCATCCGGACACATGTCAAACATTTAATACACCTTTAATATGAAGTGTGAAAATAAGAAGGGACAAACCTCAGATTGGAAAAACCTCAACCTTTCAGGCCACAACCAAGTAACAATAGGTCTCCCAATTAACTTAGACAAAAAGAAACACGAAGAAGCTCCAGCAGTAGCATTGAAAACAACCAACATTATTCCTCTAACAACTCCAAAAAGTGCCCCAGCTAACAATGACATGAAAATCGTTCCAGGAATCATAAACGTCTGCATAAAAATATACGTTGAACAATAACCAATAATAAACTGCACTGGATTCTCATTCGCATATGTCGAAAATTGATCCCTGCACAAACCCACCAAAAAAATATCAACAAAAACACTGAATTTTAATACCCATGAAACAAAAACCTAAAAAGATTGAATTTTTAAATGAAAATTTCAAAAGGGGCAAAAGGGGAAAAGTACTTGAGAGTGCGAAGATCGGAGAGGGTACGAGGTAATTTGAGGTTAGCGGAGGTAGTAGCAGGCATGGTGAGGTAAATGCAGAAGAGAGCGGTGGAGAAGAGGAAGAAAACAGCGACGGCAACGGCGAATTCCCATGAATTGAGTGGGAATTTTTCCGATTTAGGTTTCTTGGAGGTGGGGGAATCGTCTTCCAGCTGGTCCATACCACCGCTTTCTTCGTCTTTCACCGCCGTGAAGCTCCTCGGCGCCGCCATCGTCGGCACGGTGGATCCGATCTGAATGAATCACCGCGATCCCATGAACTAAGTTGAGCTGAGACTTATTTTTCTTCTAATTTTGATTTGGTTTTGGTGATAGAAGAAATTGATGTGAATGAATCTAATAATTGTATGAAATTTAAGGTGCAATGTGATTTGTAAGAGATAAAGTGTGAAAGGATCTTTTGAGGTATCAAGAATGAAGAACGAGCGTATAAAAGAATATTGATGGATACTTTCTATAACAGTATTTTCATTTTCATCCAAATGTATCTTTTTTATGTAATAACAAATTATTATGAAGGCTAAATACAATTATGATTTCTTTCAACTGCTCTTTTGACTAGATGTCTTTTTTTCTTTTTTTTATCTTTTGGACAAAGATGTCTTTTTTCCTTATTCTTAAAAAAAAATAAAAGATGTCTTTATTCAAAATAACATAATTAAGTTTGACCATTTGAAACTGATTTAAGTTGGTCTGATACTGTTATCGTTTTTATAGTCTTTTTCTTCATAGTGTTCGATTATTTCTAATGTTAATTTCAATGTGTTACTTTATTTTTATTTTTTTAAAAGTCTGATCGCTTATTGTAAAAAAAAATTGATCAAAGGAGTTTGACTTTTAGATTCTCAAAGATAAAAATCTTGGGTAAAATAATTTTTTAATGAAAGATTAGATCAAGGATATTAATAAAAAAATGGATAAAGAATAAAAAGTGTTTATTCTAAAATAAAAGTTTTTTTTAAGGAAATAAAAGTGTTCTTTTGAAGGGATATTAATAAATGCTTGATTGACTCTAATTTTCTTTTTGTGAAATAAAGAAGGTAAAAGCTCAAAACAAACCAAGGAAATCAAACCTAGCTAAGCAAATCATCCATAAGGCAATCAGCATCACGTTACAAACATTTAATTGAGAATATAAGTGATACTTACTTATGTGCTAATCCAATATTCCATTCAAGAATATATAACACTTGACTATCATTTTATGTGTCAACTAGTACAGAGTGGAAACTTACATGTATCTCAGGTGGCCACCAAAGAGCAATTGGCATCCAGAAATCGTCACAAAAACCACACATTATTTCTCAAGAATTGTATCTCATTGAAAACTTTCTAGAATTGTTTTTCCCAAATCCTATTTGTGTATCAATAAATTAATACTCATATTTTTTTTGACAAAAAAATTAATACTCATATTATTTCTCAAGTTAATTAATATACAAGTTCAAACCCTTTTAGGTGGTTGTGGTGTTAAAAGAAACTTTAAATCATTTAGGTGGATTGTGTAATGTCTTGAAAATTTTGGTGTGCGATCTTGAAATGGCTAGGTGTCGCACTCTCTATTTTTCCTAGTACACTTCATGATGGGTTATTTGTTTCTCACTAATTTTTTTTTTGTCGTAACACTCTAGTTCTCGGGGATTCAATTGATCTAAGGTAAGTAAAATACAACTAATAACTGTTTTATTTAAAAATTAAACCCAAGTTCTTTCTAAAATCTATCGTTTTGAAGTAAATTTATAGAATCTATGATTTCCTTTTATAGATCATGTTTTATTTCTTTGATATGATAGGTTTAGGATGGAGCATCTTCAATGCCTCAAACATATATACGATAAAAGAAACCTAATATTTTTCATTATATTCATTCAACACTTCATTTTATTTCTATCTCTTTCGTTCTATCATATCTATCACATAACTTTTATTCTTCTTCATTATAAGATGTATACATCCATATAGAGTGTACACCGAACATTTTTCATGATAGAATATTATAATTATTGAAGTTGCATGTTTTACTTGTAAAGGTTTCTTGTGAAATGTATATAAGAGCACTAAATAAAACATTTAAGAAAGGTAAGTATGTTGTCTTGATTATACATTACACAAAAATTCTATAATAAGAACAATAAAATATTATCATTTTTTTTATAATTAGTTGTCCTGTAGCATAGCCCTCTTAATTAAATAGGATTTTCTTAATATAAAGTATTTACCATAACATTATTTTTTAAAAGTCTAACATTATCTATGCACGCAATAAACTGAATTGAGGTATGTTATTTGAAGAATCATTTGCATGACAACTCATGGGATAACCATGAATTTACAAAAAAAAGAAGGTATTGACACGACAACTAAAACAATAGAGAGAGAAACTAAAAACATAATGTGAGTATGAGATAGAAAGTTGTCACAAAAGTTTTCATAAAATGATTATACAAATATCATTTCTCAATTGGAGGAGTGTTATCCGAACAACCATTTTATGAGACATTTTATGGGACAACTAATAATATATACTATATATAAAGAAATGTAAATCTTATCTAGAAGTCCTAGCTCAACTGACAAAATGCCGAAATTGTTAGGCCGGATGCCATGACCGGGGTTTGAACCCCGGTACCTTCACTTGTGTGTGTGAGTTTATAATGGCTTTGTCATTTCGTCTATCTACCAAAAAAAAATGTAAATCTTAAAATAAAAACCAAAACAACAGAGAGAGAGAAAATGACAACATACAAAATACTTGTTGAAATATCATTTCTCATTCTATTACCTTCTAATTCAAAGTTAAAACTTAAAACTGTTCATTGATGTCTTACGTGCCCATTCCATTAGGCCCCTAATAATTGGACTTCGCTCCACTTATACTTTGTAATTTAGCATTCAGATTGTTCACACTCCACAGTTCACATGTATCACAAATTATAAAAGACAATTTCGATTATATTTTCAAAATATTGGTGATTCTATGTCTGGTTGACCATGCTCAAGTCAATGCCAGTGACACAATTAGCCTTTTCTCTTTGTTTTCTTTCTCCATAACAGGTCACCAATCGATTTTGTGCATGGTGCGCTGAAGGATGTGGTCCTCAACCTCATCTTTGATCGAGAAATTTGCCAAAATGACAACATTTCAATGAAAAATGCTAAAAATATTTGCTAAGAAATGTAGAGAAGAAATTTTATATTGAGAGTGGTGAAAATATTTGCTAAGATATCCATAGAGGAGAATTTATACTGAGAATGGTGTATTTAATACCTTAAAATTTTAAAAATTAACCTTTTTAGATAAAACTTACCATTTTTCTAAAATTATTTTTTTATATAAAACTTATCATTGAGAGTGGTGTTTTACGACAGTCGATAACATGATCATATTTTAAATATTTTTTTACTTAATATATCAATTTATTTTTAACAAAATTGAAACCGACATTTGCTTGATATGTCCTCCATGTATTTATTCTTCTCTATTTAATGAGCTAGATTTTCATTGTAAAAATAACTACTTGCAATCATTATTGGCCTAAAAAAAAAATGGTTACAGTTATTGGCCTAATTAAAGGCACTAAAAATTTTACCAAGCAAAGATTTAATAAAATTTTAGGTGGAATGATTGATTATTGACCAGATTGTACTTATCTTACTGTTGAACTTTAAATTCTTGACTAGATTATACTCATCTTGCAATTGAATTGATTACTAGGGCCATCTTTCGTTGAGACCCAAAGGCTTAACATAACTATTTTTTAATAAAACTATGCAATGTGTCTTGTAAAAAAAAGTGTGAGCTGATACATACAGGTTTTTTGATCAACAAAGAAGATTTTATATAAATAGACTAAAAGGTTACACAAACTCATAAAATGGGAAAAAGAAAAGGAGAAAGGAGGAAAAACAAAGGGAGTTCAAGGTGACCAATGTATACGCCCAACCAATGCAATCTATAGTCCTCTCTTAGTCTTCGTTGGAGCCTATTTCCAATTGAGTTGATATATGTATGAACATGCTCATGTTATAGAGAGTCACGGTATGTTGATACTTGATACCAAATAACAAACTTGACATAACTACACCTCTAATAACTTTGGGTAGAATACAAAATTTATAAATTCAACCGTTAAATTAAAATATCTTACTAATTTAGATCAAATATACAAAGATTAATATTAGAAAATGATTTGTGTACACTCATACGCTGCCATTCAACAAGTTAAGAGAGAAAGAAATAGATAGAGTGATATGGTAGATATGATATGTGAGTCATGTGATATCAAGAGAAAGATAGAAATACAATAATTTTAGAATGAGTGTTGAAAAATTACAGGTGTTTAAATATCGGTGTTTTTTTATAAAACCTAAAATTATTTGATATACTTAATCAAATTACTTTATTTTAATCGATAATATGATGTTTAAAACATAAATAAATTATATGTACTATTAAATGACATGAATAGAAATGTTCAAATTATAAAATAAAATAAAAACTTATAGTATGGTTATCAACATAGTAATATAAGATGAATCAATGGTGGAACTAGTAAAATTAATATTTTACACAAAAAATTTAGAACTGTAACTATCTCAAGTTGATGGTTGTTGTCAAATGATCCTAGCATAATAAGAGATGAGTAATAATGTAACAGTTAATGAATAATATACTGGTGGCCTCTTCCATTAGAGATGTAAAAGGTATTACAAATTAGATACAATCTCTCATGTCTTGTAATGACAAGGAAAAAAAATGATATTGATACATAAAGTGTAAATATGCATTGACAACACTCACAGAATTAAGATAATGATGTAAAATAGCTTAAAGCAAAATAAAGCCACACTATGCATGCAAAAAAAGAGAATGTACATTTATGAGTTACATAGCCAAGGACACAGTACAAAGTTAAACTTATAATTGGTAATCCAAAAGAAGGAAAGAAAAATAATAAAAGAAAATTATGAAACTCTAAACAAATTATGGAGCTAGGTCACTCTTCAAGTGAATCTCCATTATCACTTAAAAAATGTATATAATATCAGAAAATTCTAAATTAGCTTGGTAGTAAGATGAAATGGAAAACTAAGATATAATGAATCCATATCATCTTACTTATAAAGAGACTTTTACTTATTGGCTATAATATATGAATATATATATATTGTCACACTCAAGTTATGAATCAGGAAAGCATCCTAAGATATGATTAGCTTGATTTTGATGAGATTGTAGCTCATGTTGACTATGAGGTATCATCAATGGCATGCTATTTTGATTTGAAAAGTAATTAGCTGTATCTGTAAATTGATTTGAAGTGAACAAATTGTCCAAGCTTTTCCAATCAATTACTTGTCCATTGTTATTATTATTGCTCCTTTCTTCACTGCAATATTCTTCAATTGTGAGTCCATTTTGATGAGTATTTTCTTTGATTGCAAAACTTGTTGTTGGACTATCTAACTGTGGAAGTTCAATGAGTTGTTTGTTGTCCATAACAAGAGTACTTTGGTTTGATAGAAACTGTTGATCAGTGCTAAAGGGGTGACTAAAACTTGTACCTTCAGCTGCAGGATTTTGAAGGAGTAAACGATTTTCATGCAAAATATCTGTAATTGATAAAGGTCTTGTTGTAGCATAGTTTTGATCATCTGATCTGAAATACTGTGGTTGTTGTTGATTACTATACCATGGTTCATAACCTGGCCTATGACTTGGACTTGGCTTTTTAAATGCCCTGCACACAACCCATCCTTCTTCCTGCAGTAATTAATAATTTCTAATTAATTATTACAGTCATTATTTTGAAACAAAAGTTAAATGGTAAAAGTATGAAAGAAGATTTGAATGCAAAAGTAACTTGCCTGTGGAGGACCATGTTCAGAAGTTTGATGTCTATATTCATGCATGATCCAATCAGTTTTCCTTCCATTTGGGGCACGTCCCTTGTAAAAGACAAGTGTCTTCCTCATTCCTATTATTCTATTTTTGGAAGTCACAGCTTTATCCCTTCCAGTAGCTTTCCAGAATCCAGCAGCAGTGGCTCTATTAGTTCTTGTTCCTGTAGGATACTTCTTATCTTTGTGGCTGAAAAAGTACCATTCATTCTGTTGCTCATATCCTAGCTTGCATCTATCTGCATTTTTTCAACAAACATATCATTAGTAATTAACTAACTATATAATGACATGACATCAGGCTCCATAAGGTTGATAAGGATATAAAATTTCCATAGTCAACTTTTGATTATGAACACAATCACTATATATATGTGTGTACAAAATATTAAATGTACCTTGTATGTCCCATGGTTCAATTTTGTAGAGATCAACCTCAACAATAACATCTAGATCAATTTTGAGTGAGTTAATCTTCCTGTTGAGGTAATACCCTACAAGTTCTTCTTCTGTTGGATGAAATCTAAACCCTGGAGGTACACATGATTCCATATCCATTGATGGTGATCTCTCCTGAAAGAAACAAAACAAAATGATTCATTCATTATATAGGATCAATTTTACCATATATGTTTTGGTTTTGTAAATTTACATATGATAAAAAAAAATATCAAACATATATTTCTTTTTTAGCCAAGGCCTAATGGTAATTAAGACAGCATTAGAAGATAAATATCTCAAGCTATTTATTTGTCATGATAGTTTGTACAACGTCATAGTTCTAAAAAATTACACTAGCTAGCTAGGGCTAAGATATATAGCCATAATGATGATGATGATGATGATGCAACTTTAATTTTGGACCCAACAATTGTGCAGCATGTGCAATTCCAAAATTGGCAGACCATGTGTGGATCCCACCATTAATAATATATAAAACAACTAACAAACAAGATAGATAGGTCTATAAGTCTATTATTTTTAATTAACCCTAAGAAAAGTTGTTTTTTATGGGTTTAGTTGCATAAAATGAATTTGATGAAAAAAGTAAATTGAACAGAAAAGTTGGCCGAAAAGATTGACTTTGCTGTCACAATTACAATATATCTTTGAGTGCAGTGCACTCTCTCAACACTTAAGTTGGTGGTGGAGAAAGACCTTCCTGTGGAAAACAATCGTTGATCACACAACACATAAGCATAGCATGGCATGCTAGATAAAGTTCCACTCACTCATAAGCATAAGCTTGTTTTCACACTAATTTTCCAAGGACATAAATTATCACTACAATACTCATGCTTCTTATATATTAATTTCTTTAATCCATCCATAATACTGATTTCAGTAATAGTTTTAAGATTTTCATTGATGATTTGAATATTTTCAAATCGAATATCATTTCACAGCTTTATTCTACTGTTGAGGAGATCATGATATACCAAATGATAAAAACCAAAGCATTTCCATCAGACTCAATTTTTATTTAGAAAACTAAGAAATGTGAAAGAAAAGAAACTATATATGAGTTCATATAACATTTCAAACTAAAAAAATAATAGACATGGATACAATATAGCAAATCAAAAGCTTGATCAGTTCTCTTGAGAAAAATAACCAAATGGTTTCAAGTGATGTATAAGATCATAAGACTAAGACTTCCTTTAACAAACTCATCTGAGAAGAACAGAAGAATATATACTATATATTCTACACTAAGGATATATACTATATATGGAATGTACATGTACAAATATATAAATGAATACTCACAGTAATTTGATTAGATGTCATATTCTTCTTGAGGATGCTACAAGTACTGGAAGAGAACAGAAGAGTGTGTGTGTGAGAGAGAGAGGAAGAGATATGTGTTATGAGAGTAATAAGGTGGTGAATGTTTGTTTAAAGAGAGGATATAGAGCTATATATATATGTATTAACAAAAGCATGAGAATGTTGTACAGAAAAGAAGCAGGAGAATAATATATAGATATACAAAATAATAAACATATATATAAGTTGTTGATGGATGATTGCGCGTGGGGTGGCAGATAGATAGATGGAAAGTTGTTTGTAAATTGTTTGGACGGCGTGACACCGAGCTTTCACGCCACCCCCCCCTCTTAGTTACACCTCTATATTCTACCCTAAGTTTTTTAACATATATAAACACTGCTACTACTGTTTATGCTGTCTTTATTTTTAACCAACTTAACTAATATGCATTATTAATTTACTTTTAATTACTTGCATTACATTCTATAGGCTATATATAGCTAATTAATATATATGAATCAACTCACTAAATAACACAAACAAGCATTATGTCACATTTGTTTGGGAGTCGAGGGAGCGCCGGGAGTAACTAGAGTTTAGTGTGAATTTTCCACATCCTATATTTGCACCGTCGTTAACACAACTAGATCGAACACGCCTTCTAACTACACACAAGTAAAAATTTTGAACAAGGATCCACTAGCTCTCTTCCATTTAGTTGAATCAGGGCTATCATACCACTCAATTAATTATTCTTGTGTTTGGTTTCATTCGGTACTTATGTAACTCAATTTGTTAAAGAGGTCTATATTGGATGAGATTTGGTCTTCAAATGTGTTAATAAGTGTGGGAGGCAACCATCACTTACAAGTCGGTTTTGTAAGGATGAGTAAGTCTCAATATTGAAGTTGTTTGGAGTCTGACATTGCTCAAATTCCCAAGTTGTTGGATGTATAAATGTATTTGGACATCCTCACCCTTTGAGCTAGCTTTTGAGATAATCCAAACCAATTTAACATGGTATCAAAACCGAGTTAAGTATTGCAATGTTGGAACTGGACTCAGGCCCATGCTAGCCGTGAGGTGGATCCCACATTACTCAGATTTTGTGATTGTTGAATGTATAATTGGACTCTCTCTCACCTTTTGAGCTAGTATTTGGGATGAGATCCAAATCTATTTAACACATTTGTCATTAAAAACAAATTCATTATTCTCTAACTTCTCAATGGAGGTTAATTTCACTATATAATTGTCTGTTTGGTGCGCTGTCCCATTTGGCACCATTGCATTTGTTTACACCTGGAACCTATGCAACCTGTCCACATCAAACTGTTTATGATCATCATTTGTATTAGTAGTACTGTTTTCATATGCTTACCACCTTAGTTAAATTTATCCTGTTTGTTTGTTTATGTGGTTCTTGTTTGATTTAGCATTCTAGCACAAGAGCTCCACTATAGTTCATCTTCTAATTGTCATCAGTTGCTTTCAGAATCATACCATCGAATAATATAATATATCAAATCCATATATTAATGTCGTAATTAAGGCTTCATCAGTATTCTAGTATATGTCAGCCTAAGAGTAAGTGAGGCCTAATAAAGCCAATTTTGAGAGAAGTTTAACATTTTTGTCAGAATGTGTGACCTTTTAATATGTTAAATACTATACCAAGTATATGAACATTTTGGACCGCATGTCTAAGCCTTATTGTGTGATAGAAACTTACCTTACCCTTAATTTGGCTAAAATTCAGTGTCTATATACACAACAATATATGAAACAAATTGGACAGTTGGAGCTGTTACTAGACCACCTGCTTCTGTTAACAAAGTTCCAGCTACATGACTTGATTATTGAGAAAGAATGCACATTTTCATATATTATCCTTAGCTAAAGTAATAGTAGTATAACTCTGATGCAGGTTTCTTTGAGAACAATGCACCTCTTTTCTTATATTATTATTATATTATAAAAAGACTACTCAAGAGTAGACAGGAGAAGTATATTATACTTGGATCAAAAAGGCCATTTTGGGATTTGTGTGAAGTGGGTTACATATATATATATATAAATACACAAAGGATATAGAAGTTAATTTGTATTTATATGCGTCACATTAAGCCTAGATTAGATATGTTAGATTACCAACTATATTGTACTTTTCAATGGTTTGTTGTCTTATTCTGTTTGGGTTCTTTAATTTAATGCAAAAATTAGCTGCAAATCTAGCACATAACTCATATTTTTATCTATAAAAAAAAAACTCTTTATTTCTTGTAAATAATCCCTTATTTTTATTTATTACAAGAAGAGTAGTGATCGAAAGCTTGTATAGAAAGCTTACTATATACATGTATATGAGTATAACATACCAAAATAACATTATATACACCTCGAAAGTACCTTTTACAACTACTGCCTTCTTCTAATAAAGACTCTTTTTCTTATAATCATGTTATTTATTGTTGCAAATTATTTACTAATTTTATCGATGATTAATCTACGTTAGAGAATTCAGACAATCACACGTTTTTTTATACACAATGCTTGAATACGAGACCTTTTACTTAATTAATCTAAATCCAATTTTCCTTGAACCAATACAATGTTGATACTTTTTTAGGGCTCTATGGACAGATTAACAACAAGGAAAATGCTTCTTGGCACGATGGCCAACAAGCACGACACACACACGACTATTTGAAGCCGTTAGATCACCCCATCAACATGTTTTCCTTTTTTTGTTTATTTTGTATATCTTCCGCTTTTTTTGCCATCCCTTTAATATGCATGTCGTCGAATCTCGTGTGGTTTAGGTGTCGTGCTATATAGCACTTTCCTTGCTCTAAATGAGACTATGATATTCGTCGATTTCGTCTAATGATAATTCGCACTAACAAGCATTATCCTGTTAACTATTGTTGTTAGGGAAGTGCTATATAGCACGACACCCAAATAAATATATGTTCAACAATTCCTTGTCCTATTAAAAAAAACCTAAAAAAATCTTTGTTGTAAGTGTTCAAGACAAGGTTATGGAAGCATTAATTACGACCTAAATTGTTGTGAAGTAAGTTTGAGTTAGAAGTCTCGCATTAAATTAAATAGAAAAATGAATATTAATATATAAATGAGACGACTCATATAACTAATACCTTGATATGGATTGAATGTCACTATTTTATTTTATTATATGGTTATGATTATAAAACACTCTACTACTAAGTTCATTAAGAGAAAAAAAACTCTAATCCGTAAAAAAAACACTCTAACACTAAAGAAAATTAAAAGTTTGAAATTATTCTACTCACAGTAACAGAATAATTACCATTATATAATTCACCACAATAATGAAATGGTAATCATTTCTAGTCATCAACAAAAGGAGAAGTTTGCTTTGTTTTATATGCTAAAAAAATTGATTGTTTTATTATAGTGGGGAGACAGTAAATATCAGTAGTAGTATTATTTATATACTTTTTTTTTTTTAATGGCAAAGATATATATATATATATAAATATAAAAAAGAACGGAACAGTACAAGGAACACCAAAGGGGACGCCGAAAGGCGCTCCAAAAACAACCCAAAGGATCGGCCCCAAGGACAACAAACAAGCCCGGAGACACCACCCAAGGGAAACACCAAAAACACCTAAAAAGAACAGCAACAAACAAAACAAAAGAAAACCAACGGGGCAACACCAACGGAAAGCGGGACAGCAAAACCAACGCCAAGCACCTGCAGCCAAAAACAAAAAACAGAGAAAAAGCCCAGGAAGTCGGCCAGGCAGGGAAGAGACAGAGAGCCCCCTCCCAACCCCCGAAGCGCACCCAGGAAAAACCACCACCACAAAACCCTCCCGATGCAAGCAAAAGACGGGTTGCACCTCCCACTCATGGTAAGTGCAGGAACTAGCAGGGCACTTAGCCATGAACCACTTACAAGCTAAGAGTTTTGCTCTATCCACCACAGGCTCCTCAAAGTGATCGCCACCAGAAAAAACTAGGTCATTCCGAGAAGCCCAGATGGTCCAAATGACAGCATGCCAAACAAGAATAAGACCTAACCTAACTCTCTTCCCCCCTCCTATACCTAAACCGATAAAGGTCTGGAACTAAGTTTATACTAAGTTTTTATTTTTTTTACAAACTAAGTCTTTAATTATATGAAAATTAAAGTATCAAACTATTCAAAACGCCTTAAGTGAAACCAAACAATTGAACTTAAATCATTAATAAGTTTCATTAAATGATGAATCATTCAGAAAAACCTAAATTTAATTTTTAAATTGAACAATTTTTTACTGGACTTTGTTTACCTCCTAATCGAACTTCAGATTACTAAAACGCTTCTCATATGAATTGAAGTTTTTTTTTTTTTAAAAAAACACCTCTAGTGAAAATCAATATTTTAAACAATATCAAAATAGACATTTTTTGGCTGTTGGTTGAAGTGTGAAGGTTCATTTTAATAAGAATAGGATTTGAAATTACATAAGCCACCGAAATATAAGTGTGTTTATCGTCTATAATATAATTCTTTTAGCGGTTCAATCATTGTTCTTGATATGTTAATGTTATTTTACTTTGACCTAGTCTTAGGAAAATAATGTTACAATATTAGACCAAATTATTGTGTCTAAACTCTAATGTAATTTATTTGGCGTCAATGTTTTATATTAGGACTACAATATTAGCACTGCAATAGACTTTGGTGATATTATTATTGTTATGTATAGGTCTCCTATTTGAGGAAAAGGAAATTTGAAGAAAAAAAATGGAGGAAATTTGAAATATATTTATGCGCCAATAAAAGGCATTCGAGGCAGACCTCTATCAAGAATGAATCATAGGTTAAATGAATATGGAAAGTATTCTTTGCTTCTAAATATCTCTCATGTATATTTTATTTTGTGGTGTTGAATAGGTTGCTTGTGTATGAGCCCTGAAATTTTGTGAATTGGTTTATTAGCTTACAAACAACTGCAAAGACACAAATTAAAGCTTTAAAGCCTGGAATCTAAGGGTACGGATAGTTCATTCTAGAATCAATGTTTCTTATTTTGTTTTCCATTACATCCTTTGTTTATTTTAAGAAGATGAAATGTATAAAATATATAGATTTCATGATTGTTTAGGTCCCACTTGTGAACTTTTGGAGGGCCTACATTGGGGCCCAATTAATTCCTATTTCTAACCCCACCTGCAACCAATGATCAATTTGATGAAGACGAAAGAAGGTATGGAACAAAGATCAAATAGTTAGGGTTGGAAAGTTTTCCAATGTAGTATCATAGAGTGCTTCTTAAGGTTTTGATAATTTATCGTGATTTTTTCTTTATACTTTAAGTTTTTAATTATGTATGATGTCAGAGTTTTTTTTTCAACTTTTTTAATTTTATTTTTCAAATAAGTGTTCCCTTTCTTCTTAACTAGAAGCCACCTCCAAAAGATAATCTTAATAACATCAATTAATTTATTTACCCTTGGATTATTTTTGGAGAAAATAACAATATTTAACATCATTTTCTTGCCTCCTAAATCTTCCATACAACAGTATGTGAGATTAGCATTAGAACTTTTTTATGCTTAACATTCGAAGAGGAGGAGAAGAAATAATCAAAGAGAGAAATAATGTTTCTTGGCAAGACCACTCTATTTCAACCCACTTAAAAATTTGATACCAAACCAACCGCGAATTGACAGGTAAAAAACAAATTTTAAATCTTATTTAATTCTTCAATCAGGCTTAACAAATTAAATATAAATTAATTATAACTTTATTTTAAGTTACAAAATAGAAATAACAATGTTAAATGATAGAGTTGTATTCAAATGTTCAAGCTTAATTTCCGTTATGATTAAGATCAACTATGTTCTTCAATTTAGAAAAGGAGACATACAACTACTCGGTCTTCAAGCTAGTTGTTTCTAATTTCTAAATTAAAATAAAAAATAACATAAGCATGGAATCCTCCAATAGTGAAGGGTTGCAGGTTGTTAAGATTGTTTCTTTAAAATAGATTTGAATCTCACTTTCAAAAGTTAGTTTAAAAGATGAGGGTGTTCAACCACATATACATTCAACTGTCTAAAAACTTTGACAATATAATCATAGGTGCAACTTCGACACCTACCATCATGTCTAGTGTGAGTTATGAGTTCAATTCCTTCAATTACTTTTTTAATCCGACTCTAATTACTTGTTAAATTAAATGAGCAAAAACTAACTTAAAGGATGAGAATGACCAAATACACATGTAAGTCTTCAATAGTTTTGACATTGTCAATTGCCATAATTATAAGACATTTTTTTGTTGTTAATTATTTTCAAAAAAGTCATTCATATGCTAAACATGACGTAAACATCATGTTAATCAACAATAGAAATAAAGTTAAAGTCTTAAAGATATGTGAATGGTACAAAAACAAAATTACATAAATGAAAGCTATGGCCATAAAATAACTCTATAAGTTCCATAATTGTCAAATCAGTATCTTCAAAATGTGATTGTCTTTTTTCTTTTTAAGATATTAACCTATCAACTCCTTCTTATGTACTAGTCGGTGCACAACACTAAATTTTTTCAACGGAAACAAACAAAAGCATAGCTTGATTTTGATGTTCACAAAGCTTAATTTTATTACCTTAACAACCTTTTACTACTTTTTACTATAAAGATGAAACATTTCTTTAACTACCTAGCACGTAGTATTTCCTTAGTTAATTCAATCTTACCAAATTAAGAAGAAGAAAAATATCTAATCAAAGATAAAAGAAAAGTGGGTCCCTTGTCAAAATTCTTATAGGTCACAAAAAAATCATGAATCCAATCTAATAAAATCATCACAATAGATATGATCAACCGACTTTACATTATGAATGATATTTTAATTCTGTAATTATTGGCTAATATAGATTTTCCACTTCTGATTGGTTATAGTTCACTATCATTTGCGTCTACCAAATTGGATTAAGAAATGCTAAGTTGGTTTGAAATTCTAATTTTGTCTTTAATTATTTCAGATAGGCTATCATAGAACCAATTATCACTATTTAATGTAACAATTAATAATTAAGAAGAAAACAAGTGTCATTATTATTATGGGCGCATGACCAATTGAGTTTAATATTTAGAGATCTTATGCTAGATACTGTTGTTGTTGAACTCAAATTGTCTGAAAGTGACTATAGTCCTCCTTCACATTGATCACACCATAGCAATTGCTTCAATTTGAGAGTGTAGAATACTACTCTGATGTATGTAAACATTTCAACTTCTATATGAAGTTTGTTACACAAACCTTTCTCAAATACCATAATGCTGACACTGCATGTGCTAGACTATAATGTTATGTACAATACACATGCATATATATAATTCAAGTCCAATGCAAAGATTGATTAAATTTGTGGAATTAATGAAAATTCACATCTAGCAACAATTAATTAATGTTTTGTATAGTTTTGTGCATTGTCATATTTTGAAGATCAAAGTTTAGGCTAGCTTTGTCTATAAAAGTATAATACAGGACCAACCATTTTTTTGTAATTTTGGAAATCACTTTATTTATCTTTTTGGTGATTGTAGTTTGATATGAAAGTCTATTTTGCAAAACCATTATTAGGAAAATGTCCTACCTAAGGTGTCCACCACTTGGACCACACCACTAGATATTTCGTTTAATGAGTACTGCTATAATTTCAGAAAAATAAAAAATAAAATCAAGAATCTAGCTAGGTTTCAGTGCAAGCTTGTGTGTGAACAAGATACACAATTCATTGGCTGAAAGAAAAAAGAGCCATTATTATTTTAGCATGCAATATAAGGAACAAAGGATGATCATTGCCATATATATATCCTGTTCCTTTGTTTTTATTCAGTATAATGTAACAACAGAAAAAGGGTCATACATTTTATCTTTTGTTATTTCTTTTTCTTGTCTTTCTTCAGCTTTTGGACACACTCCCAATTAATTCACATATTATAGCACATAACATTGTAACTACCATTCACACTATTTTGAAGTAACTAGTTAGCCTTGTAGTAACAAATTAAAGTAGTTGAGACATCATCAAATTTTTGTTTGATCTTAGTAAGCATTAAATTATAACCTCCATTCAAATAGGTTGAACAATTGAAAATCCATTGTGTGTTCAAATGTAGTCAACTTAAGATAGTGAAGAATTGAAATTGAAGAAGTCAAAATCAGTAGCAAGTGAGATTGATCATCAAATTGTCATTATCATGGCCGGTAACCAACTAGTGTCAATGGTGACCTGACGGCACCAGGATCCAGTGATATTCCACCAGAGTGGTCTTAATAGGAACTTGCAATATAATCCTCCCTTCAACTCCATTTGACTTCCATGCTTAGAATTGCTTATTTTGGCTAAAAATATATCATTTTGCTAATTATGTTTGGTATGACTTTAATCACTATATCCCTCTAATATGGAGCTAGCATTAAATAGCACAAACAAACATAAATAAATTGTTAAAGACAAAATCAGTAGGGTGGAGACCATCTATCTTGCATTGCATGACGGGTTTCACTCGATAGACAAAAATTAATCTCTATTAACAATGGTGCGTATCATATCACATGTGTAACGAAAAATGTTACAATTTCATAACATTAAAGTTATGAGTAATGATATTATTTGTTCGAATAGATCAATGTCTTTGTCGTATTGTCTCTCTTATTTCAGTTGATTTAACTACTTAACGAAGTCGTTTTTCCATCCAAAGAAATGGTTTTGTCATTTTCTCTAAAGAAATTAATAGTTCTTATTATCATAATTTATGCACCCAAAATTATATTAATAAAATTTCTGCTATTTTAGAAACAAAGATAATCTCTACTCTAGTTAAAAACTTATAGCTACTTGTCAACTTTTGTATGATTGAAATATAAGATTTGAAATTTATAAGATTTAGGTGACCCTGACATATAAAGCTAAAAATTCCACCAAATTTCTTAGTAAAAGACAAATATATAAACCTAAGAAGCCAACACTTTTTCTCATGTCCTTTTAAACAGAACAAAGAGAATCTCTCACTTTATCTTATTCTCTAGATTTAGGAGGAACCAAACCTTTGTAGACAACTATATGAAGTCTCTTTCATTGAAGCTGAACAAAGGGAATGGATAACCAATAGATTGTTAGGAAAGCAGCCGCAGAAAAGAAACTATTGGAAGGTGAATTGTGGACCCCACGTTATTAGAATGCAGCATTTCTCATCATTTTGATAAGGGGGGTGTGGTGGGGTTGCTTCATCAAACAAAGAAATAGTGCATATCAAGCAAGTTGTGGCATTTGGGGCGGTTTGTGGGACTGCAAGAGGTTGGGCTAATGAGTCCCACATAAACATTATGTGTATTTATAAAGCATAGTACATTTTCAACTCTTCTCATTATATATGTCATATCTATGGATAAGAAATGGTAGTAACAAAACATTTTGTTACACTTTTTTAATACATCTTGTGTATTAATTTGGTGAGTTTTATATGAATCTTGTTAAATTATTGATTTGGATTCATTTTTTTATTCATAGGGTAAGATATATATGGAATTAGACCATCAATAAAAGAATAATTTTAATACTTTTCTAAATGGATATTTATCTGTAAAAGAGAAAATTTGGGTACATTACGTGCATATTTTAACAGCATAGTTTCTAGAAAGAAAATTTAAGCTAAACCCAACTTTGATAATGACATGCCTTGTGTTGCAACCCATCTTGTCTCCCTTTTAAAATTTATCCTAAGAATGTATGTGTCATAGATGAATTGATGATTAGTAGTGGTGATTATTCCTTTTGTCTGTTATTGTTCCTATCTATAGCTAGCTATATATTATATTATTATTCAATCGTCAAAAAAAAAAATATCACTCTAGAATACTAGCTCATCAGCTTGCGACAAATATTATTTTTGTACACATCTGATACGTAGGCACAAGTTTCTCCATCAACGCTATATATAACTATTCGGATTTGATCCCCGTGAGCTTAACTCGGCTGGTAGAGATATTGCATATTATATGCAGGGGCCGGAGTTCGAACCTCGGACACCCCACTTTTCCACAATTAAATTGTGTGAGCTCTAGCCACTAGGATACTTGACAAAAAAAAAAACTATTCGGATTTATATTTTCTTAACCATTTCTCTCTATCCCAAACAAATTAACACTTATAATAAATGTATTTTTTTAGCAAGGCAGAACTAATTCATTTTATTAAAGAATAACAGATACAATGTAGATGGTACTTCATGAAAAATATGGGGTTAGGGTGAGATAAGGAAGCTCTACCTATTTTATAAGCTACCCTATTTGTTTGCCTCCTGACATAGTTCACAATAAAATTATTGCAAGATGACAATAGATCCTTACATCTAGAAATAATATCTCCAAACTTATTGTTTGGAGTAGATTTGGAGTTAATAGCATCAACAAATAACCTACGGCCGGACTCAAATATAAAAGATCGCATGTGACAATTAATAGCAATGTTTATAGCCTCAAATAAGCCTAGCGCTTCAACTTCTGAGGAGTAGATTTGAAATAGGAATACTTCGAGAAGCCTAACAACAACGCCCTAGAGGTGTCTCTAAAGCATATGTTAAGACCCGTAATAGTGTTGTTGTTAAAGAATGCACAATCCACATTACATTTCACCATGAGAGGCGAAGGTTTTTCCCACAAAGTTTGTTGATGTGTACCTTGATTTGGTTAACTTGTTTTTTGCATATACATCCATTCTTGAAGAAATTTTTTAGCCTTCAGCACAATAGATTCGGAAGGTGTGTATATGCCTTCCCATAATAAATGTATTTTATTCTTTCAAAAAACATATTTTATATGATGTCTTTAAACGATGTTTAGATTTTGCCTCTCAAAAATTAAAAAATTTGTGTCAAAATATCGATAAGTGCCGAATTTATCTAATTTACAATAGTAGGCACTAATTACTTGGTTTGATAGAATACAATTGACTTTTCCAGTTATTGTATATATTTAATAATTAGGTTTTGAGACATAAGAATAGTTGATTTGTGCATTTTGTGTTTTAATAGGTAATGAGAAGGAACACTCAGAGAGGATGAGTTAAGAAATGAAGAAATCGTGGCTGAGTCAACTCGCTAAACAAGCTGGATGTTGGTTTAGCGAAGCAAGTCGGAGATATTTGGAGTAAAATAAAAATAGGGTAAAATTCACAAAGCTGAATTTTATGATTTATAATTTCGCTTAGAGAACCAAGTTGGTTTAGTGAGTTTTGAGTACAACTAGGAAAATTACTTCAAGATGAAGAAAGAGCACCTTGCTAAGCGAACTACAATTCAACTTAGCAAAATCAAACTTAAAGTTCAACCATTGTAAGATATACACAGTTCGAACAAGTGCACAACATAGCGAAAATAGAGAGGGAACGTTGCAAGAGTATGAGTATTCAATTACTGATATGTTTCAATTTTGAGGGAACATGTTGCCTAAATCGATCCAAAGTGTGCAGTTTGGTTTGGGTGGGATTTGCACATTTTTGAGGTAAGGCTCAAACTGAATCAAATCGATAACAACGAGTTGGTTTGATTTGGATTGATCAGGTAAAAATATTTGAAAATTGTCAAATATAAAATAAAATCAAACATAAAAAATAAAACACTTCGATAGACAATGTCTCATGGCAGAAAAAAAAATGTAATTAAAATAAACAAGATATATTGTTTTGATCCATCCACCACCTTTAAATATTCCAATCGAACAATAAATTTATATTATATGCATTGTTAAATAATCTGAGAGTGCATATGTTATTTGTCATAGAATGTTTAAGTATGAATAGAGGCCACCTTATGGTTTAGTAGAAATCCACTCACCCATATTGTTTTATATTTCATATATATTAACATATGATAAAGATAAGGATGCTAGCGGCTTAGTGATATGAGTACTAGAGCATTAGAAAAATCGATTTCATGTAATCCCCTATAAATTGTATCTTGCCAATGTATTTTTTAGGGCAAGTTTTTTATTACCCTTGAATTTTGACTAAAAAAAAAATTTCAGTTATCCAGCATCATTTATAACACTCTAAATGGTATTCTGAAAAACCTATTTTGCAAAGGGAGAACACAATTTTTAAGTAGGGTTAGTTAGGTAAATGGTCCCTATAAATATTCAGAACTTTGTTTTTATTCCCTACAAAATAAAATCACACTTTTTAGTCCCTATAAAATTTTCTATCAGCATTTTTAGTCCCTTTGAAAATTTCCCATTAGCTTTTTAGTCCCTTTAAAAATTTTCCATTAGCTTTTTAGTCCCTGTCAAAAAATTTCATCAACATTTTTGGTCCCTAAAATGCTTAAGGAAAATGTTATAGAGACTAAAAGTGTGATTTTATTTTGTAGAGACTAAAAGCAAAACTGTAAATATTTATAGGGACTAAAAACTTAATTAACCATATTTTGGAAGTTTTTAATACATTAGTTGTGTATTGAGGTACAATTGATATTCACCGTAACATATCTGACAGTTTACCTCAATTTTATAACCAGAATAATTGAACAGTTATGAACTGTCATTCTGTCAATTACCTTTTCTTGTATATGCCAGAAACCAGTCCATTTTACATATAAAATCATTTAATAGTGACATGGCAAACTAAACACAGCTTAATGTTTGTCAATTGCAATTGCAATTGCAATTTCTTGTACCTGTCAAAACAAGTTCATTGAAATTGTTTTACAAGTTAACACATAATAACACAACATTATCCACCTCATACCGGATAACCATAACTGTGTAATAGTGTGGTTTGCACCGCTCTCATTCTTTTACGATAAAATAAATGAAATTAAACAATATGACTGACTTGTAAATTGTCCATATTTCATCAAATGCAGCCACATCAACAATTTATGTTGAGTTTGGAAAACGGATTATATTAGTAAAACAGTGAAAAACGTGAAGTGGAGAATCTAATACTTGGATCCATATGCAGTGTGGTATAAGTGATATTTTTTTAGACCAACGATGACAGTAAAACCACACAACCAGTTAATCAAATATATACTTTACACCAGACACATACTATCTTCACTATTTTTCTAGCTATAACCACGTGCAACAAACATAAATACTACACATAAACATGCTTCAAAGATATACATCTGCATAATTTATGAAAATTGTAATCGAGCCAATTGCAGACTCAGAACTCTACGCTGCATTTGAAGCACGTGATTGTATACAACACCTACTGATACATGTGTCAAAAAGGGAATCAGCCTCTGATAGAATTAATCCAGAATATAAAATAAAAATAATATGCATGATGAATGAGAGAAACTGACCATCTGGCAAATGAATAATCCGATCTCTAAGAAGCTTGTTGGACATATCTTTGACCAGACAAAGTGATTGACAGATGACATGCAAACTGACTCTTGATCGAATCAAAGGAAGTTCCTTTGAAAGTTTCCAGAATTAAACCTTGAAGATAATCCCTCAGACATGCCTTCTGCATCAAGTTTTACTTTCATCCTCCCAGCTCCCAGATCCTTTTCACGGTCCCATGGCTTCCATGGATGTTGACCCACCCATTCTCCCTTATCTGTCTGTTGTTTGGACTTTTTCTTGGATTTGCTAGCAACCTCTTCTCGATGTTTTTCCACCAACGTTTTTGATCGTTTTGCTTTGTTATATTTGTCCACCAAATCTGCATCCGTACTAGCCCTTTTCTTTTCTTCTTCGTTTGAGGCTAGTGCAGTGGCCTGATTGTATGCTTCCAAATAACTGCAGTGTAAAAATCATTTGTTTCCATAAAGCTATTGTAATCATGGAGTGGACTATACAGCTTGAAAGAAAGGAAAAACCATCATCAACCAAATCACATTCTAGATGAAAGAAGATACATACTTCATCTTTGCTTTCTGAGCTCTGTCAGTCGGGGTGTCTGTCCAAATACTAGTGTCTCCTCTACCTTCCTTTGTGCCCCGGCTAAATTGGGTCGATTGCATACTCACACCACCAGGCTGAAGTGCATAAATACATGAACCAGTTGTTTACCAAAATATCCAGAGTTATTTAAAAAAAAAACATGTAAATTAACTACAATATTTGCTACTCTGTTATATTGTTGATGTTTTTCCACCTTTTTTGAAAAAGGGACTGCATATCAAGCCTCAATGCAAAAACAAGCCCTAGAAGAATAGAGGTCTCGAGGACTAATCTATACAACCAAATATGTATTATGAAAAATACTCTGAACTAAAATATTATACATGAGACTACCGTAAATTAGAATCAAATGTAATGAAGAAAGACACTGTTTCAGTAGTCAAACAAAACTGAAGGCAAACATCCATTCATATTCCTTTGGTTTAAATATTGTTTTGATCCCTGTAACATACTATTTTTTTTCTTTTTGCTCCATATAGAAAAATACTCTCAAAATGGTCCCTGTAATTGATTAATTTTTCCATGTAGTCCTCGTTTTGGTTCAGTCCCTGACTCTGTAATATACTTATTTATTTATTTTAGTCCCTGTAATATTTCGTTTATGTTTGTCTGCATGTGATAGAGACTCAACAATAACAACAACAACCAAGCTTTATTTCACTAAGTGGTATAATGCTCTATCATATACCATATTTCTATCCAACTCACTAATCTCTAGATCTTTCTTAATAGTCTCTCTTTTAGTTTTTCTAGGTCTTCCTCTACCTCTAGTGATTTGACTACTATCCATCTAGTCTACTCTACTTACTACATAATCTACAAGTCTTCTCTCTACACAGCCAAACCACCTAAGCCTAGTTTCCACCATCTTTTCAACTATAGGTGTTACCCCAACTCTATCTCTAATGTGGTCATTTCTAATCCTATCCCGTCTAGTCTTACCACACATCCAACGCAACATCCTTATTTTCGTGTTGGTTCTTGATAACCCAACACTCTGTCCTATACAACATCGCCTATCTTACAGTTGTCCAAGAAAACTTTTCCTTCAACTTGAGTCATACTTTCATATCACATAAAACATCTGGGACCCTCCATTTCAATCATTCAGCTTGAATTCAATAGTTTACATCCCCTGTTTCTCTGTCATTTTGCACTATGGCTCCAAGATATTTAAACCGCGTAACTTGTGGTATGATATTTAAATCGTTTCTGTCAAAATTTGGGGCCTAACTCATCCTTACAAAACTGGCTTGTAAGGTGAGGAGTGCCTCCTCTTTATAAACTCTTCTCAAGAGTGCTATCTATCCGATGTGGGAATAAATCCACCCCCTCAAAGCCAACACAATGAAGGTGTTGGAGGCTCTGCAATTTAGGCGACTAGGGACGGACAGCAATAAAAGCGGAATTTCCAACAGTTTCGTACATATGATAAGAGACTCAAATGAAAATAAATAAATTATATTACAGGAACTAAAACAAGGAAAAAAGTTCAGTACAAGGACTAAAGCAAATATCAAAAACTAAAATGAAAAATATATATTATATGGATCATTTCAAGGGAAACATTATATGGACTAAAGCAAAAAAATAGTATATTACACGAACAAAAAACATTTTCAAAGATCTAGCAACATAACACTAGTAGAAACTAAAACCCAAAAAGAAAACGCAAGATAAATACTAAGACCCAATATGAACCCAAGCTAGATTACAACTTCTAACTGGTACATACAAACTACAAAGTCAACCAAAATTTGTCAAGACCAATTCTTTAGAAAGCTAACCTAAACTGACCCAGAAAATTCCAAAATTCAATATTACCCACCATTCACCAAATATTATATAACTCTATTGTATTATAATTTCTTACTTAAACTACATTTGGACACTACTCTATTATATATCATATACAAGGCTTGTGTTTTCTCAAACTTCTTATCTCCTACTGTACTTATAAAGCTTGTGTAACAGCCAAAAGTAATTGACAGTACTTACTTTCCTCTCCGGAGGCAGTGTTGTCATCCATTCATCTCTTTTGGGATCCACTTTAACCTCTGTCTGTGCCAGAAGCTCATCATCACCCTCCATGGATATACCTGTCATAGATTCCTAGAAATCAGATAGCAAAGTACACACCTAACAGCACCCAATAACACACCCCTCCTTTTTTTTAAGAAATCATTAATCCATATACAAAAGGGCATGTTATGTCATGCCAGACCACTTAGCAACCTTGAATAGTCACAAGACAAGCAAGACAATTATTCGGCACCAAGAAAAGGGAAATGAGCATGCCAATATCATTCCAAACACGACAAATTAAACACTATCACTAAATTATCAGGAATATTTCTATTTATTAATTAATTGACATGTGACAATATAGTAAAGTACCGTCTCCCATCGGTAAAAGGTTAGATCATCACAATAGGCAAAAAAGGAAGAATAAAAGAGGGCTTCTAATATGTGATTAACCTCTATTAACGACTATAATGAGGTAGATGTATTATTTAAAACAAGAGAAATGATATTTGTAAAACCACTTTATTACAACTTTTTGACAACTTTCTCTCTCATACTCACATTATATTCTTATTCTCTCTCTTCCTTTTTCTCTTTCTATTGTTTTGGACCAATGAGAAGAGAGAAAATAAAAGTTGTCATCAAAGTTGTCCTAAATAGTTGTACATATATCACTACTCCTAAAACAAATAGAAAAACTTCTCCACTGATTCACTCGTTACAACCTCTAAATATGTTTTTTACAACCTCCAAATATTAATATTTGTATTTTGAGATTAAACATGTTTTTTTTTCATTAAAAAAATGGAGAATTGTTGTGTTAGAAAATGTAATCTTCAACATTAACTGCCAATTATAACATCTCCTAACAGCAGGTTGCTCTTATAAGTTATAACATCTATTGGAAAAACCAAGCCCCACATAGATAAGGTCAGATAAAGTTTATAAAGAGTGGCCCCTCTCACCATACAAGTTGGTTTGTAAGGATGAGTTAAAACCAAAAAAAAAAAACCAATATGGTATCAGAGCTTATTGATTGGGTAACCCACCATTTACATCCACACAGCCAAGTCCAATAGTGTCGGGCCTGAGGCAGTGTATTGGAAAAACTAAGTCCCGCGTAGATTAAAGATAAGGCTTGATTAGTGTTTATAAAGAGTGGCCCCTCACCTTAAAAGCCGGTTTTGTAAGGATGAGTTAAACCTAATAACATCTTCCAAGATAATTTGCATTTTGCATTTGCTCTTAATTCATTTTCCTCTTCATTTACCCCCTTTCACATTTTACTTCCAAAGTCTCTCCATGGTTTGATCAATTCTTGCATAAGCACATACCAATTGGGCATAACCGATCATCACAAGTTTTAATGTCCTTTTATTACTAACATAACATCTTAATCTTACGATTGATTGTGTCTATAGTTATTCTTCTGACTTTCCCGTCCTAACTCCAATTTTTTCCTCTACATAAGTTCCTATCACTCTCATAGTAATATTGGCCACTTTATGCAGGAAAAATGAATAACCTTTGCCTGAACCAACAGCATCAAAAAGCTATACTGTTGGATAAAACACATGAATGACTTCTATATCATATTTCTAACACAAGTCCATCTACATTGCAAAAGCTCACCTTGAGATCTTCTCCACAGTGCAGCCTCTCGCATGACTTTAAGTTCAGCCTGCAGTCATGTGTCAAGGTATTAGGATTCCAAAACTAGCACCATTAGACAAGTAAGTTCAAATTACCTTTAAGTCCTCCTGTTCTTGCTTGAGTTTGATTTTCTCATCCATTTCTTTCCGCTACACAAAGCACACAATCCTTGTCAATTGAAATTAAACAATCAAACAACATTGCATTGCAGATTGAAGATCGGGAATAAAACAAAGAATCCAGTTGATTAGACGTCAAACATGAGAACAAAGGATTTGTGGAGGAAAAAATCAGATGCCAAAATAAAACATCATTTTAAATTTCAGAAATTTTATATGTAAAAATAAACGCTGAAGAGGTATATAACTTCCATGTTTAATGTCAAACTAATCCCTTATTCCCCATACTTTTGGTGGCATCAAACATGAAAGGAAGTAACAATATGGGTCAAGTGCAAGCAAATACTAAAACCTTTTTCAAATGATTCCAGCTAAACGTTGCCCTAATTTACTAATTACTCAAATTCACAGGTTCTGCTTTGCAAATGAATTTTCAGTAAACTCGATGATTTCAAGCATTCAGGGTCCTTGCCACAGTCATATCTCATCAGCTCCCCAGGATCAGAAGCATTTGATGTATAATGTTGAAAGGGTCAAAACAAAAAAGAGGTTTCAAATTATCAGTCCTAGATAATAGGACTTCGGATAGAAGGGTCTGTTAGGATTAGCTTATTTGAGCTTATCTACAGACATAAACACTTGTGAGACAGCTTGAGAGATCTTATGGAAACAGCTTATGACATGTTCATAATCTGTTTTCAACTTATTTCCAAAAGCTCTTCCAAATAGCTTATGAAAATAACTTGCAACTTATATAAAAATAGTTTGACTTTATTTTATCTTTCGTTATGGAAATAGCTTATACATAATAAGTGTTTATGCTATAAGCGCTTATCCAAACAGGGCCTAAAGGTAGATATGTGTGACTTATATTTTAGAAATGTAGATAACAATCTCCCTAGTTCAATTTCTAATTATCTAATTCCTATGTGTGACTTCAATAATGGATAGTGTTGTATTCTAATTTTCTTTATCAGTTATAATACAAATTATATTTTTTCTTCCATTGATAACAACCAACCTAGGAACTCCTAAAGGTATAGATAAAGTAATTAATTGAGTACATGTCAATAAAAGAAAGACATTAAACCAATCTAAAATCCAACCAAAAGCTACGTTAACTTCAATAATAAACAAATCTCCTGCAAGGCTTACCTTTTCTGGATCTTGTAACTCTTTGAAAGCTTTATTTAATTTAATAAATGCTTGATTGGCTTGTGGATGAGAGCATTTATCTGGATGAACTAATAGTGATATCTTCCAGTACCTAAGAAATTAAAAGAGACAAGATTAGACAAAATAAATGTAAAATCCTGTCAAATGTAGTTGTATGATGGCATAATACTAGGTTGTTTTTGTTGTTATCTGTATAGAATATAGAACGGCACATATTTTAGTGGTTTTTCCTTTTCAGTTCCAAGCACATACTTCAAAGTCAAAACAAATTAGTTATGTCTAGTCACGTTTTGAATACCTTATTTACTGCAGTAAAATCATGTCTTAAGTTTGGAACAAGTTACTATTGTCTATACTTTGACCATAACATGATATTGTAACGATGATTTGAAATATGCGAATGTTACATTCCCAAACTCACATTCTCAGGAATAATTTCATATCACTTCAAACAAACAGTCTTAATAACTTATTTGGACCTTAGGCAGGAAAAACTGAAGAATCATTCAGGCAACAACCATATACCAATTAAGTGTGCTGGGGGGTTGAAACAGTTGAATCGGTTTCTAGAGTGATTATTATCAAAATACATAGTAGTTAATAGCGGATAGCGGCGCGTAACGACCGACCCCAAAAATGCTATAGCGGGATAGCGCAATGACCGCTATTTCATAGAGAGCAGAATAGAGTTTTATATGAACAAAACAGAGGATTGTTTGTACAAACTACAAACAGAAACAGAGAGAGCAGAATGGAGTTTGGAATCAATAATAACAAAGAAAACTAGAACAAAAAAGTAACAGGACAACAGAGTTTGAGATTGTTAAACAAAAAAATAACAGAGAGAAGATGCTGAGAGAAGATGTGTTTTGCGTTTTGCAGATAAACGCCGTTTTGCGTAAGAATGAAAGAAGGAGGAGAGAAGCTGAACTTTTTAGGGTTTGATGAAAATGTCAAAAATACCCTTGTTTTTTTAAAACCAAGGACAAATTTGTATTTTCTTTTAAAATGAAATAGCGGTTCTAAACCGCACCCCGGCCCGCAAAACCGCTACGAAGCGTTGCGCCGCTATTGGCCACTATAGCGCCGCTATCTCACACCGCAACGCTATTGGCTGCTATAACACCGCTATTGACTACTATGTCAAAATATAATGCCAGAAACTGTTATTTCTTTGGACAATAAAATAAACAGATAAAGGAAAACATACTTTTTCTTTATGTTACCATCGGACATATTATGGTTAACTCCTAGAACATCATATGGGCTGTTGATCTCAACTTCCATTATCCTGGTGACCTGATACATGAACAGGTGATTATTAATACTTCCACATTCAATTACAAAATAAATATCTACAATTTAATTCAGTAATAAATCAACAGGAACAAGTAAACTGAGAATCAACAAGCTTCCCCCCTGATAATTCTTTTTTGAGAGAGAGAGAGAGAGAGAGAGAGAGAGAGAGAGATTGCAAAAACTCAAATGATCAATTGTCAAAAAGAAAAACCAAACATAAAAAGACAAAAAGAAAAACTATATAAAGATCCCCGTCTTCAGAGAGTCAAACTAATAAGCCCCCTCCAATAAATCCCCTAAAGAATCCATCACCAGAGGAAACCAAACTATTATATCCGTAACAAAAACAAAAACATGGCTGCCTATAAAAGATTAATCCAACTTAATGCATCATCAAAATCGGATAATGCCACCACATTAAACCGGATGGACATACAGTTCACTTCAACTTAAGGAAGCCAATGGCTACATAATCAAGGAGACTGTGCTGGTTCAAAAAAATCAAGGAGACTGTAAAAAGCATATAACACCAAATTAAAGTTCTTTCTCATTTTCCTCCAATAAAATCTACACTTACAATTGAAATACCATGGTATCAATCATTAAACCCAATTTTACTTTAACACTTGAAGAACAAACAACAATTTGATCCTAATCAATAACAAGTGAAATTAAATACCTCTTCAAAACGTTCCGCTTCATTAGCTGATTCTGCTTCAGAAACCATAGCAGGAGGTGGAGGTCCCACAAATAGTTCAGTATCGTCATCCAAGTCAGCTTCTCTAAAGACATGAGTTTGAAAATGTCATGAAGCATCATATGATACGAACTTAGTCAACCGAGTCAGAAAACATTCAACAACAAAAAAAAAAAACACTTTCAGAAATCGGTACCTGAATTCGTTTTGTGCCTCTGTCAATTTGGCAGCAGCAGCGAGTAACTCAGCAGACGGCATTGCAGGGCCAATCACCCTGTGTATAAAAAACAAGTTAACCAATTATCATTAAAAAATACTTCAAAAAGAAAAAATATCTCAACAAAATTACTAAAGAGAATGGCAACCTTTTTCTAGGACCAACAGAATGATCCTCAGGAGGTTCTGTCGAATGGTCATCTGCCACCTGCTCAGCTGGAACGGTACATGTTTCAGGCAATTCCGCAGAAGGATCAGCTCGATCATTTCCCGGATGCATAGATTGAATTAGAGGGCCAACAACATCTAAAGTCGGGGAAGCTTTCGAAGGAAGCAAAAAAACTCTATCCCCATTTTCCTTAAGATTTAAGGAAATGAAAAGCTTCTTCAAATGCTTAACTAGAGATTTCTCTGATATATCCTTTATGTCCACAGCTTGCCCATTATCAATCATTTGCAATAGCTTAACACAACATCACAACAACAAAAAAAAAAACTCAAAATTCATTCAATTAAGCTACCAATTGCTAAAAAAAAACTCACTTTAGGGTATATTTTTTGCATACATATACATTTCAATTTCATCATGTGAACAATTTAAACCCTAAAATTTAAATTATTAAATTAAAAAAATCCAAATATGTTGATACCTGCATCAAATCATTGCCAACATTGGGAAACTCGGTCATCATTTCACGGAGTGCGGTTTGGGGATGAATTTCATCGTCGGAAGATTGGGACTCATCGGAATAGTGATGCCTCTTGGATTTTCTCCTATCTCTGTCTCTCCGTTTTCTCTTTTCCTTTCTCTTGCTCTCTCTTTCTCGCTTGGAGCTTCCGTCGCTTTTTCTGCGGCGGCGATGACGGCGGCGGCGAGAAGAGTGGTCGGAGTCAGAATCGGAGTCAGTGCAGGGAGAGGATGAAGAAGAAGGGGAGGTTGAATCGCGCGAACGACGGTGCTTCTTTCTTTTGTCACCCATTTTCGGATGCTGAAGCAGAGAAGAGAAGAGGAATTTCGTGAATCAAACAAACCAGTGTTTGTATCTTAGTGATGATTATTTTCACCGCCAAACATATGGTTTTTACGGTTGTCTCGTTAAATTTTTCCTTTTAACTTTTAAATTACGGGGTTAATTAAGTTTTAGTCCACGTAAATATTCACAGTTTTTGTTTTTAGTCCCTACAAAATAAAATCACACTTTTTAGTTCTGTGATATTTTTCTTAAGCATTTTAAGGATCAAAAATGCTGATGGAAAAATTTTATAAGGACTAAAAATGTTGATAGAAAATTTTATAGGGACTAAAAAATGTGATTTTATTTTATAGGGACTAAAACCAAAACTATGAATATTTATAGGAACTAAAAACTTAATTAACCCTAAATTATTTCCCTAAGTTAACACATTTTTTTATCCATCTATTATGTAAATTTTAATGGAAAAAAAAAAAAAAAAATGTGTTGTAAAATATGTGTTAAAATGTGTATAGCTAACATTATTTTTTATTAAAACTACATTTAAATACATTGTCTTACTTCTATATATGTGAAATCCTTAAGGGTCTTAATTTGAGTTTTCATGTCTACGTGGTTTTGATTCAAGATGTGAAAGATTTGATGGAGCAAAATAATGTCAATGTTTACCACACTCTTAGGGAAGGTAATCAATATGCGGATTTCATGACCAAGCTTGGAGCTTCTTCGGATGCTGAGCTGCTCTACCATTCCACCCCTCTGGATGACCTCTTGAATCTCATTAGGATCGACGCCACTGGGACTTTCTTTTCTAGAGAGTAGTCCTTTTTTTGCATTCTGTTTTTCCTTTTGTGTTTTTCTTCTTCCCTTTGCATTGTAAACAAAAAAAATATATATGAAATCCATGTTTCAGAACTAATATATATATATGCGAAATCTTAAACTTTTTATTCTTCTTCTTCTTCTTCAAGTAAGACTATATCATATGCAAAAATCTTACATTCTTTGCTCTTGGATGAGTGTGTGTGTGTATATATAGGGGGTTGCTAGCTTACTCTCACCTAAAAACATGAAGGAGTAAGTTAGCAAGTCTACTTCCACTTGCTTTTTACCAAAAACTATCTTGCATCTTTAGTAAACACCATTTTAATAGATGGGTATAATTGTAATTTTCTTTTTGTAACTTTCTTTTAAACATTGTTTGTTTATTTTTAACGTAATGGCACCACCTTTTTTTTTTTACAAGTAACTGCAAAAAATTGTATTTTTTACATTGTGTTTTTTGTGGAAACATTTTTTAAAAACTGAAGTTATTGCCTTGTTTTGATCAAATGTAGAATAATTTGGGGTTCTATTGCAATTTTCTACAACAAATTTTTACTATTTCTTGATTGTTGATTGTCTTCTGGTTTATGCTATGGTGTCGTTTTTGTTGTTCATTTCTATTCTTTAGAGTTAAGTTCGTAGAATTTTTTTTCTAAGTTTAGAAGAGGATGAAAATGGCACGCTTTAGCCTTTAAATGGTGCGCTTTCGCTTGGTTGACGTAACGATGATGCTCAGAGCCCCTTTTTAGGGTTGATGGAGGATTGGCGTCAAAGCCTTATTGCAAGGTTGACGGAAAGTCGACGCCAAAGTTGAGAATGTCGTCTCATAGCCCTATCCAGGGTTGAGAATGTCGTCTCAGAGCCCTATCCAGGGTTGAGATTTATTTTTGTCGCCTCAGAGCCCTGTCCAGGGTTGAGATTTATTTTTTTGCCTCAGAGCCCTATCCAGGGTTGAGAATGTCGTCTCAGAGCCTTGTTTAGGGTTGAGATTTATTTTTGCCGCCAAAGAGCCCTATCCAGGGTTGAGATTTATTTTTGTCACCTAAGAGCCCTATCCAGGGTTGAGATTTATTTATGTCGCCTTAGAGCCATATCCAGGGTTGAGATTTATTTCTGTCGCCTAAGAGCCATATCCAGGGTTGAGAATTTGTTGTCGATAACTTTGTGTTCCTGATGTTGCTTTAAAACAAAGTTAGCAAGTATGATCAAGGCAAAACAAATATTGAGAAAATAGGGCGCCTCGTTAAAAACCTGCAAAACAAATATCAAGGTCGAAAAAATTAGGATAACTCATCGTTTCATCTTCCTATTCTTAATGGTGGGACTGTTGCATATGCATTCTTTTTGCACCATTTTATTCTCGGCATGTTGTTTGGTGAGTTCTTTTTTTTTTTTATTTCGTCCTTGTCGAGTTTGTCTGCATCCTGTCCGTGATTTTTCTGAAAAATAATGTTACTTTTGAACTTCAAAGTAACCATTATAAATAAAGGAGTCTTTAATCATATGCAATCATATCCAATGAGAACTAATTACTTGTTGTCTTCTCTTATCAACTCGCTTATATTTTCTATTCAAAATGACACTCAAGCATAAGTGTATATAGTATTCCATTATAACGAATTGTAACAAGATCACCTAGATAGCGAGAATATTAATCATGAAAGTTGAAGAGACATGGCGCGCTCTCCTCATTTGGGGTTGTTGGCATTGGGAACAACAAACTCTTCTCGATAGCCTCCAAGCTTTCCTTTGATAAACGAAATGGGAAATTCTTCCTAAGCTTTGTTCACCTAAAACAAACAACATATTTCTCCATAACTGATACCACCCCATCTCACCATGACCCTTCCACCAACATCATCCACAACCTCCATCTTTCCTGCTTTCAACAACGCGATCTCCATTAATGCTGCTACACCTTCATTTTTGACACTCATCTGATCACCTCCCAAGCCACCATGGAGGTTCCACGGTTTGTTGCTCTTGGCCCCTTCATATATGGCTTTTGGTGCTTGTATTATTCTAGTATAAAGCTGCACTATTGGTGTTTGACAAAATGCCTCAAAAGGATTATGTCTTTTGGAAGAAATTAGCTGGTGTATCTTGGCAATCCATAATGGCTGAAAAAGCTTATGAGGCTGATGATGACGTACGAGACAACAGTAATGTGAATAATGAGAAATTGGTTGCGTGATGATGACATACGATGAAGCTTGCAAAAACTTTTGTTTCAAGTCAATTACAAATTTACCCTTTAATTCAAAGTGACATAAAACCATATAAGAATTGGCTTTTTTGTTAAAATAAATTGGATGTAGCTTTGCTAATTTACTCGTTAGTGTTTATAGGTGAGTGTGAATTAACAACCCTTATATATATGTGTGTGGTTTTTTTTAGTAAGCTATAACATTTGAATAATAACAAGGATTCATAGCAATATTTTTATTTATTATATTGATTTTTCAACTTATTTTTATGATAATCTTACTTGTACAATCATATTAAGAAAGTACAATTGATAACATAGATCTTTCAATCGTCTTTAAATGCAACAACATAATTGTTTATCTGGCTGACATGCTCCACCTGCGTAACCAAAATATCTACAAAAGTCACCACAAGTACCTAATGCGTTACCACATGTTTTCAGAAAGCAGTATGTTGTTGCGTCTACTCCTGTAACCACGAAATAACCAATGTACATAATTACAAAAAAAGTAAAAAGGAGGAGGTTGATGTGGGTTTCTATTCTATTTTAATTTTAATCTTACATGGTTTACAAGAAACACCTTGCAATATTATATATATATATATATATATGTGATTTAAAAATGCCTTAAGTTTTTAAGAATAAATTATTCACTATATACTTTCATATTATTGAATTTCCTGCTTTTCCATTTTGTAAAGAAATAATAAAATTATCCTTTACCTATCTGTGCAGCAACCATGTGTTGATTTCCAGTACTATAGATCTCCAACTGAAAAATTCCATTACAAAGGAAGTAGCAACATGAATTAGTATAGGTGACTCAATATTTATATTTAGGCAACGAAGAGAAATAAAATATAGTGAAATAAATAAATAAATAAAGTATATATAAAAGAAGTTAGCCTAAAAATGGATATACATAATATATATGATACACATGATAAGAAATTAAGAACCATTTAAAATTGTACCTCTTGGATAAGGATGAAGCAGAGAAGTACCAAGATTAGTGTGTTTTTGGTGAAGGCCATTGTTACCACCTAGGAGAAGAAATTAGATTGAACAAGTTTTAGACCGAAAAAATGGGTGTGAAGTTAGAAGTTATGAGTGTGGCTATTTATAATATCAAAATAGTGGTGGTTGTTATAATGTACCATCTGTATGTATCATGAAGAAAGTGATCATCGTAGTTCAACAAACTTCCTCTTGGACTTTGAAAGTGACTAAGTGATTGCATAAACTTTTGTTTACCATTTTCATAGTACATAGAAACGTATTGTCTAGGTTATTTCCTCGATGTAGGATTCTATTTTAATTAAGTAAATTATTAGATGCATTGGATTTTTGTTGGTACTATAACCTCTAAGTAAAAATGAAAAGTAATCTGGTAACTATACAGTAACGTCTGGTTATAATTTATAATGCTATTTTTTTTTTTCTCAAAAAAAAATAGCATTATAAATTATAACCTAGATAACTGTTGGAAGAGGATTTGGTCCATTAACACAATTCCCAGACACCAAGTTTTCCTCTGGAGACTGCTTAATGATGCAATTCCAGTTAGATCACGCTATGATGCAATTCAAGTTGGGGATTAATTTTGAGAAGCATAATGGGTGTTTTAAAGACTGGTTAGAGCATATGATTAACACTGTTGACAAGGAGAATCTCATTTATCTATCTGCCTTATCCTACAACATTTGGTTTGCTAGGAATTTACATGTTTTTGAAGATAATGATACCCCAGAGGTGAATACGATTTCTAAAAAAAAATGAAAAGTAATCAAAAAATTTACTCAATATTCTTCTCACTTGTTGGAAATATACTTTTTGTTGAAGATAAAGCATTAAATAAAATATTAATTAATAAAAAAATAGTCTAATACCAATACTATATATAAAAAAAATACATGAATTTAGGTTGTCTTTTTTCCTTTCTGATTTTATCCTTCATTTAAAATATTTTATTTACTATTTCATCCTTTTTATAATATTACACAAGTTATCAATTTAAAAAGTAGCTAAATATCATTAAAATAGGAATCATCTCACAATAATAGGAACAATATTATCTATAAAATCTCACTATAAATGGAATAATATTATTATTGTTTTTGACAAAAACATAAACAATATTCATTCATTCAAATTGATAGAATACATCGGATACAATAACATGATCAAAATCGCTAAAAACATAGAGGGTGAATCTGGAAACAAACTCACAATACCCAAGTTAATAGCATATGACGATACAATGCCTACAAATAATATGATAAAATATAAATCACCAGAATACCATGTTTCAGGATATGCAAGGTTGGCGTCCAAATCATTGATTGCATATGTGATTGAGTGGAGCTCATCTTTCAATATGACCCAAACGAACACCGCAACAAGACGCGAACTCAAATAACGCCACACAAGACGATGAACAACACAATGTCACACTCAGACAACGAAATCACGAAAAAAAAACACAATAAAAAACTTGATATGTATGGAAATCACTTGTTTAAATCGAAAGAGAGAGGAAATATATGCAAATGGGTGATTCTAGGTCAAAAAAATAACCTACACCCACCCTCCTCGATGAGTGAAAGAGAAAATGAACTTAGAGATAAGTTGAAGTTTCTCTCATTAAAAAACTAGGGATGACTGCTGTAAAAGGAATAATTTTATCTATAACAATATATAAGCAGAAGAGAGATTTTGGGCTAAATTTTTTTATTATTTCAATTATACCCCTAAACAAATTTTTCAATAATAATGATCTATTGTTGATGTTATTGAAAATGATAACAGTTTTTTTTTGTTGAGTCCGAAGTTCGAAACCGGACTTTGCATATATTATGCATTGTTCCTACCAACTGAGTTAAACTCACGGGTATAAATGATAACGCTTAAAATGGCACAAACTTCTACATAGATAATTTTAACCAAAATCTAACTAATTTTAATGAAAAATTATGTAAAAAAAGATTGTTCATAGTTTACACGGTAATGAAAAGAGTGAACAAACTTACACAAAGTGTCTGTCTAACAACAACTTTTAATCTTAAATGGAATGCCTACCATGGAAGGTAATTTATAGTCACGATACCTATTAATGCAAAATGACATTAAACCTTGACACATCAATGCAATTCAATTTTTTCACTACGCAAGAGTTTGAGTAAGTTGTGTAAGTTTTTTTTATCTACCTTATGTGGGGTGAAGTATCTACCGGTTCTTTTTAATGACTAATTTATGTTAGGAAACTTTTTTAGCCGGTTTTAGCGGAATCTTGGCCTTTTTTTTCCACCCACAATGCTAAAATTTGAGAGGTTATTTTAGGAGTATGGAGTACTCATGAGCTTAGGTTAGTTGGTAGAAATAATACATAATATATACAAGATTTAGGGTTTAAACCACGACCACCACCAAAAAAGGAGACTGAATCGAGTTCCATTTACACAAGGTCACAAGCAGTGGCGCCACTCACAACATAGTGAGGGCTCCTGCCTGCACTAATTTTTTGTTAAATGCAATACTACTATATGTCTATACTAGTAACTTTGAGGTAATTTTGGTTAGTTAATTTTATTTTTTTAGTAAAATAGTTTAGTGGTTAAAAATTTACATGTGAATAAGTGGATTGTCCGAGTTTGAATCTTGACATCTTCATATATTATAGGGGAAATTGCATCTACCTCGCTTAAAGTCTTTTCGAATGATAAAAACATCTCCTCTAATTTTAAAATAGGCACCAACCTCCCCTTAGTTCTATTTAAATAAACAAAAACCTCCCTCTTCTTCTAACACCGTTTGTTTTCTCTGTTAAGGCAAAAATAAAACTTATTCCATTGCTGAAGCCATTCTTATGTGTCATTGACATCACCTCCCATTGAGTGACCTGGTTTCTTGTTCTACACATTGTCATCTCCATTTGTGATCCTCACTTAAAACATATTTACCCAACAAATTAATTAGAACAAAAATTACGTTTTAACTTTAAACTTGCAAATCAAAAAAATGATAAAGGATATTGAACAAAAAGAAGTACCCTAGTGTCAAGAATGAAAAACATGTTTAAAGGGATTTCAAGTTTGGTGAGTTTATTTTCTTGGTGAAAGTTGACGTAAGTGTAAACAATAGTTAGCATAAAATTCCAAACAAGTTGAAGGCAAATTACACACTCACGGGCCACAAAACTGATTATTGCCATCATTGAAGAATTTAATTGAATGCTTAATTGGCTGCAATAATTAGATTCCTATGAAAATATATCAGAATTTTGAAAGGATTTGTTTAAAACTAAACGGAATAGTTAACATTGTTAACTTGAGGGGAGTAATTGGGTGGGTATGGTTTTAAAAATGGAAAACCCATAAAAAAATACTGGATTTTGGGTAAAATCATACACAAATCCAATAAAAACCCACTTACCCAATAACGCAACATTTTTATTTTTATTTTCATTGAGAAGAAGAATAATACAAAAGATTTTGGTCATAAATCAAATCTAATTTTCAAAATTGACAATAGACATTCTCTATATCGCAAATCAAAACATGCTAGAGTTACAAATTCGGATGTTGTACTTTTTGGTTGTTTAGATGCTAATGCAATTTTATGTCATGCAACTTTAATTTGTTGCAAGTATTTTATGATGAAATTCGTTATTTGGTACTAGCGAAAAGACGGGCACTCACGTGCCCGTCTTTCCGCTCTTTTTATTGCGCTAACGTTTAAAAATTATGAACGGTATTTTTTTATGAAATTTTAATTTTGATTAAAAGTAAAAATATACATGTTTTTTGCTTTCAAATTATAACAATCAAACTAACAATGATTATCTATTTCAATGAAAACAACAATATAACAAAAGGGTCATGCTAACCAGTGCCTCCGTGGTGGGGGCACTCGTTAAGGAGTCAAATATAGTAATATTTTGCATTAAAAGTTGTGTAGTCAATGCATTAAAAGCTAAAAAAGTTCCCTTTTGGCCTAAAATTTCCTCTTTCAGCTTCCTTAACCGGTGCCCAGGGCACTGGTTAGCATGACCCTTATTTAAATATTTAATATATTCTTTTTTTTTGAAGAAGCTAAAATGAAATATATTACCACATGAGAGTGTGCTTCCTAGTACAAGGCGTACCAAGGAAAAAACACAAGGTCTGAACAATATTTACAAGGAAAATGAACAAATATACAGAAAGGAAAAAACGATTAACCTATGCCCAACATGGTGAACGGACTAATCCACCAGCCATGTGAATTGAGGGGAAGAGTTACATACTTCGCCTTCAACCACATATAGGAGATGGATTTAATCCTATCAACCACCTGAAAGACGGGGCATTCTTTGCCATTGAATAATCTATTGTTTCTTTCCTTCC